>Ga0070761_10000456_pt1 | contig 26569 bp, 35 predicted proteins | sample HubBroMetageREF1_FD_66724 | JGI IMG/M metagenome (GOLD analysis project Ga0070761, IMG submission 66724) | Reference soil microbial communities from the Hubbard Brook experimental Forest, New Hampshire, USA - Hubbard Brook CCASE Soil... | ecosystem: Environmental > Terrestrial > Soil >... | reverse complement strand
ATTTTCTTTACCGATGCCCGAACCTTCATTTCGACTCCATTCCTTCTTTCGAACCGGGCGGGTCTCGACCCGCCCCTACGAACCTTACCGCCGTGTCGCGCGACGCCTATTTATAGCGGTACACGATCCGGCCGCGCGTGAGATCGTACGGCGAAAGCTCCACCGCGACGCGATCTCCGGGAAGAATGCGAATGAAGTTCTTGCGCATCTTTCCCGAAATGTGGGCCAGCACCTGATGCTTGTTTTCGAGCTCGACGCGAAACATCGCGTTCGGCAGCGGCTCAATCACAGTCGCCATTACTTCAATGGCGTCTTCCTTGCCGCTTTCGCCCGGCTTCTTCTTGTCTGGTTCCGGCCTTCGTGATGCCATGAGCTCCTAAACTGGGCGGGTCTCGACCCGCCCCTACAAATCCAGATGCCCGCTACCAGACGGGCCCGGTGGCTTCTTTCGGGCGCGTCAAAATCCACGGCCCGTTCGAAGTGACCGCCACCGTATGCTCGAAATGCGCCGAATCGCTTCCGTCGGCGGTTACCGCGGTCCAATCGTCTTCCAGGACTCGCACGCCCGGCCCGCCCCGATTCACCATCGGCTCAATCGCCAGGACCATGCCTTCCTGCAACCGGGCGCCCTGACCAGCGAAGCCGTAGTTCGGAAGCTGCGGCTCCTCGTGCATCTGGGTGCCAATTCCGTGCCCGACGAACTCGCGAACCACCGAATAGCCGTTCTTTTCCACCCACTGCTGCACGGCCGAGGAAACATCACCGAGCCGGTTGCCAGGCCGAACCTTATCGATCGCCTGCTCGAGCGATTCTCGTGTCACCCGCAACAGCTTCTCGCGCTCGGGTGAGATCTTTCCCACCGGAACCGTGAGCGCCGCATCGGCGAAGTAACCGTTCAGCTCGACTCCGAAGTCCATCGAGAGAATGTCGCCCTCTTTCACGCGGCGGCTGGGCGACGGAATCCCGTGCACCACTTCCTGGTTAATCGAGGTGCACACCGACCCGGGATATCCCCGGTAACCCTTGAACGCCGGGCGCGCCCGATGTTCCTTCGTGAAACCCTCGGCAAACTCGTCGAGTTCCTTGGTGGAAACGCCGGGCCGAACCATCGAGCGCATTTTCTCCAGCGCTCCCCAGACGATCAACCCTGCCCGGTGCATCTTCTCAAGTTCCGCCGGCGATTTACAGATGACCATCTCGCTTTTGCGCGCGTTCCAGAATTGCAGCCAGAGCGCGGTTTACTTCCTCCATGCTTCGCGACGCGTCCACGACTTCAAGCACGCCCTGGCGCCGGTAATACTCCGCCAGCGGCTTCGTCTGGCGCTCGTAGGCCCGGAAACGTTCCGTCACCACCTCGGGCCGGTCGTCACTGCGCTGAATCAACTTCCCGCCATCCCGGTCGCAAATTCCCGGCACTTTCGGCGGCGCATTGTAGACGTTGTATATCTCGCCGCCCACGCTGCACGTCCAGCGGCCTGCCAGCCGACGGAGGAGGGTTTCCTCATCCACGTGGAAATCCACCACCAGCGGCTTTCCGAATCCCAAGCGCTCCAAAACCGCTTTCAACCCTTGCGCCTGCGGCAACGTGCGCGGAAACCCGTCGAAAACACAGCCACCGTCGCAATCCCGCGACGCCAGTCTTTCCTCGACCATGGCCATGACCAGATCGTCTGGCACCAGGTCGCCGTGATCCATCACCGGCTTCGCGAGCCGGCCGAGCTCCGTGCCGCGAGCGATGGCATCGCGCAGCATGTCGCCCGTGGAAAGATGCGGCATGTGGTACGCCTGAGCGATGCGCTTTGCCTGGGTGCCTTTTCCCGCGCCCGGAGGCCCGAGAAAAATCAATGCTCGCTTAAGAGCCATCGTTTTCGGTAACCCGAAAAGCCCAGGGCTAAAGCCCTGTTTCTTCGCAACGGCCTTTTTCGCACGGCCTAAAGGCCATGCTCCCCCGACTAAAGTCGAGGGCTTCCACCCTAAGGGCTAGCCGCGACGACCGCGCACTCGGCCCTTTCGAACAAAGCCATCGTAATTGCGCATCACAAGCTGCGCTTCGAGCTGCTGCACCGTGTCCATCGCGACGCCGACGACGATCAGCAGCGACGTTCCGCCAAAATAGAACGAGAAACCGAGGCCATCGAGCACGGCACGCCACATGTGCACGTCAAACCAGTTGCCGATCGCTCCCGGCAAGTGCTGCAAGTGAATGCCGGAAATCATCCACTCGGGCAGCAAGCAGACGATCGCCAAATAGACTCCGCCAACGAACGTCAAGCGCGTCAGAATCTTGTTGATGTACTCGGACGTATTTCGTCCGGGCCGGATTCCGGGAACGAAGCCGCCGTACTTGCGCATGTTGTCGGCCAGCTCGGTGGGATTGAAAATGATTCCCACATAAAAGAACGCGAAGAAAATGATCAGCGTGACGTACAAGAGCGTATATAACGGCTCGCCCCACTTGATCGCGTCGGCAAACTTGGTGAATACGTGCGACTTGCTCTGCGCAATCAGCGCCAGCGTTTGCGGGAACGTGAGCAGCGAGCTCGCGAAGATCGGCGGAATCACGCCGCCGGAATTCACGCGCAAGGGCAAATAGGTCATCTGCCCGCCCATCACGCGGCGGCCCATCACCCGTTTCGCGTATTGAACCGGGATACGCCGCTGCCCGCCTTCGACAAAGACAATGAAGGCGATAACGGCCACCATCAGGACCAGGATCAGGAGCAGCACAATGGGAGTGAACGACCCCCACGGCTTATTGTTGACCTTGTCCAAGAGGTCTTTGACCGCGTTCGGAAGGCCGACGACAATCCCTGCAAATATGATGAGGGACATGCCATTTCCGATTCCGCGGTCGCTGATCTGCTCGCCCAGCCACATAATGAAGGCCGACCCGGTGGTGAGGGTCAACATGGTCATCAGAATGAAGCGCGGACCCGGGTGATAGACGAGCGACTGGCCGATAAGTCCTTGTTTTTCAAGCGTTAACGCAATCGTGAAGGACTGAAAAGAGCTGAGAACGATCGTCAAATAGCGCGTGTACTGCGTGATCTTGCGGCGCCCGAGTTCGCCCTCTTTCTGCAGCCGCTCGAGGTATGGCCAAACCACGACGAGCAACTGAAGAATGATGGATGCCGTAATGTACGGCATGATGCCGAGCGCAAAAATCGTCAGCCGGCGAAGGTTATTGCCGCTGAACAGGTTGAAAATGCCGAGCGCCGTGCCCTGATATTGCTTGAATAGCTGCTCGAGCAGGTCCGTATTGATGCCCGGAGTGGGAATGAAGGCGCCGAGGCGATACACCGCCAGCAAGGCCAGCGTGAACAGAACCCTGTTCCGCAGGTCCGGCATGCTGAAGATGTTGCGAAACGCCTCGACCAGTTTCCTCATTGCAAAACTTCGGCCTTTCCTCCGGCGCGCGTAATCTTTTCCTGCGCCGATTTGCTGAACGCGTGCGCCTGCACCGTGAGCGCGACTTTCAACTCGCCGTCGCCCAGGATCTTGATGCCGCTGCGAATGGCGCGAACGATGCCGAGCCCGGTCAAAGACTCCGGGGTGACCGTGTCGCCTGCGGCAAAAACATTCAGGCTTTCGACGTTGACGACGGCAAATTCCTTTGGAAACGGGCTGGAAAAGCCGCGCTTCGGAAGCCGGCGGTGCAAGGGCATCTGCCCGCCTTCGAATCCCGCGCGGCGCGAATAGCCACGGCGGGACTGCTGGCCTTTGTTTCCGGCGCCCGACGTCTTGCCCATCTTCGAGCCCATGCCGCGGCCCACGCGGACTTTGCGGTGCCGCGAGCCTCGCGGCGGCTTCAAATTCGAGAGTGTTGGTTTCGTAGCCATCATTTAATCCTGAACTTCCACGAGATGGTGAACCTTCGCGATCATTCCGCGAATCGACGGCGTGTCGGGCCGCTCGACGATCTGCTGCATCCGGCGGAACCCGAGGCCGCGGATCGTCTGCCGCATGTCCCGCGGGCAGCCGATGAAGCTGCGAATCCACTTGATCTTCAACGTGCCTGACTTCTTCTTTGCTGTCGCCATATTCTCCGTGACTTCAGGGGCTAAAGCCCTCGCCTAGTTGCTGCGTTACGGCGGGGCTGAAGCCCCGCCCTTCCCAAACTATTTAGGATACCGCTGTTTCTTCCGCGGCGCTTTTGCCGCGGCCCTCGGCTACCTTCGCTGCGTCTTTCAAATGCAACAGAGCGTCGAAAGTGGCCTTGACCACGTTGTGCGGGTTCGACGTGCCAATCGACTTCGTGAGCACGTTCTGGATTCCCGCAACCTCCATCACGGCCCGCACTGGGCCGCCGGCTATCACGCCGGTACCTTCAGGAGCAGGCTTGAGGAGCACGTGTCCCGATCCGTAGTAACCGATCACCTGATGGGGAATCGTGGTGCCCTTCAGGTTCAGCTTGACCATGTTCTTCTTGGCTTGCTCGATGGCCTTGCGAATGGCCATGGGAACTTCGCGCGCCTTGCCCATGCCGAATCCGGCGTGCCCGCCCTGGTCGCCCACGACGACCAGCGCCGAGAAACTCAGGTTCTTGCCGCCCTTGACGACCTTGGTGACGCGGTTGATCGAAACCACCTGATCTTTCAAGTTGGCTTGATTCGCGTCAATCGGCCGGCGAATCGAAAGCGTATCTTTGAGCTCTTGTTTCGGCATAGTTTTCAGAACTTCAGGCCCGCCTCCCGGGCCGCTTCGGCGAGCGCCTGCACGCGGCCGTGATATTGATAGCCGCCGCGGTCGAACACCACGTTTTCAATGCCCTTGGCGCGCGCGCGTTCCGCGATCACCTTGCCCACGATCTTGGAAGCGGCGATGTTGCCGCCGCCCTTGATCTGGTCGCGCACGTCCTTGTCGAGCGAGCTGGCGGATACAAGGGTCAATCCCTTTTCGTCGTCGATCACCTGCGCGCGCATGTGCCTGCTCGAGCGGTTGACGCAGAGACGCGGACGCTCCGGCGTGCCGGCCAACTTTTTGCGCATGCGCACGTGAACGCGCCGGCGGTGCATTTCGCGAGATAATTTTCGAACTGAGACTGCCACGTTCGCTCTCCTCTTCTTCCGGCCGCGCTAGGCGGCCGTCTTTATGCAGTTGTCTTGGCGCCGGCCTTTCCAGCCTTCTTTTTGAGCCGCTCGCCGGTGATGCGAATGCCTTTCTGCTTGTACGGGTCGGGCGGACGCAGCCTGCGAAGATTGGCGGCAATCTGGCCGACTTGATTTTTGTCCGCGCCGGTGACCGTCATGTGCGTCTGCTTCTCGACGGTGATCTGGATTCCCTCAGGAATCGGGAACTCGATCGGGTGCGAGTAGCCCAGCGCCAGCACGACGTTCTTGCCCTTCACTTCCGCGCGGTAGCCAACGCCCACGATATCGAGGTCCCTCTTGAATCCTTGCGTGACGCCTGTGACCGCGTTGGCAACGAGCGCGCGCGCCAACCCGTGGAGCGCCCGCTTTTCTTCGGAGTCGCGCTTCGCCACCAGGGTGCCGTCCTTCTGCTCGAACTGAATCCCGCGCGGCACGACGACGCTCATTTTGCCCTTGGGACCCTGGACTTCGACCGAGCCGTCTTTGAGCTGCACTTTCACGCCCGACGGGACCGGAATCACTTTGTTTCCAATTCGCGACATTTTCTCGAACCTCTAAGTTTCAGTCGAACTATCCGGGGCTAAAGTCCCCGGTTTTGGGGGGAGCCCTCTTTTCGCACGGCCTAAAGGCCGTGCTCCCCCGACTAAAGTCGGGGGCTGACACGCTCAATATCAAGCGGTCAAATCTTGCAAAAGCAGACTCTGCTTCAAGAACCTACGAGCGCTGCTTACCAAACTTCGCACAAAAGCTCGCCGCCTACGGCTTCTTTGCGGGCGTTGCTGCCGGTCATCAATCCGCGCGGCGTGGAAAGAATCGAAATCCCCAAACCGCCGACGACAGGCCGGATATCGAACTTGCCCACATAGCGGCGCGAGCCCGGCTTCGAAATCCGCTTCAAATCGGTGATCACGCTGCGACGGTCTGAGGTGTAACGCAGGAAGATACGCAGCGTCTTCTTGCCCTTTTCCTCGACCACTTTGAAATTCGCGAGATAGCCTTCGTCCTTCAGGATGCGGGCGATCTCGATCTTCATCTTCGAAGACGGCAGATCGAGGCGCGCGTGCTTGGCGCGCGTCGCGTTCCGGATCCGGGTCAACAAATCAGCGATGGGATCGGTTGTCATTCTTATTCCTTCTTCCTTACATTTTAGCTCAGGGTTTGCATCCCGAAGTCTCGGGACAAACCCTGAAACCCGACTTTTCGCGTGCTACCAGCTAGCCTTCACCACGCCGGGAATCTCTCCCAAGAGCGCGTGGCCGCGGAAACAGATGCGGCACATTTCGAATTTGCGTATATAGCCGCGCGGGCGCCCGCAGATCCGGCAGCGATTCCGCACGCGAATCTTGAACTTCGGCTTGCGCCGCATTTTTGCAAACTGACTGTCTCGAGCCATGCCCTGTACTTCTCCTTACGCCCCGCTCTGGGTTCGAAACGGCACACCGAGCAGCTTTAGCAGCTCGCGGCCTTCTTCGTCCGTGCGGGCCGTCGTCGTAATCGTGATGTTCATGCCCTTGATCTTGTCCACGCGCGTGTAATCGATTTCCGGGAACACGAGCTGGTCCTTGACGCCCAGGGTGTAATTGCCGCGGCCGTCGAATGAGTTTGGCGGCAAGCCCTTGAAGTCGCGCACGCGCGGCAGAACGATGGCGGCCAGGCGGTCGAGGAATTCGTACATCCGCTCGCCGCGCAGCGTGACCATGCAGCCGATGGGCATGCCTTTGCGAATCTTGAAATTCGCGATCGATTTCTTCGCGCGCGTGATGACCGGCTTCTGTCCCGCGATTTGGCCGAGTTCCTGCGACGCCGTATCGAGCAGCTTCACGTTCTGGCTCGCTTCGCCCAGCCCGATGTTCAGGGTGACCTTCGCGACGCGCGGCACGGCCATGGTGTTCTTGTAGCCGAACCGCTTGGTCAGCGCCGGTATAGCCTCTTTGCGATATTTTTCATGCAACCGAGTAATCATCTTTTTGAGTCGCCTTCGCTTTAGTTCTCAAACGTCGTATTGCAGCGGCGGCACGTGCGCACTTTGGTGCCGTCGGGCAGCGTGGTGTGTCCCACGCGCGCATGCTTGCCACATCCGGGACAAATCAGCATCACACTGGAAACGTGAACGGGGCCTTCCTTTTCAAGGATGCCGCCCTTCACGTTTTTCGAAGGGTTCGGGCGCGTGTGCCGCTTGATAATGTTCGCGTGCTCCACCGTGACCGTATGCTTCAGCGGATTCACGGAAAGCACTTTGCCCGTCCGGCCCTTCGACCGCCCGGCGATCACTTTCACGTTGTCGCCGTGACGGATGCCGAGATGCACTTTCATTGGTTTCTCATGGTTCATCGCTACCACACTTCCGGAGCCAGCGAGATGATCTTCGTGAATTTCTTCTCTCGCAGCTCGCGCGCCACCGGGCCGAAAACACGCGTTCCGATGGGCTCGTTGGCGTCGTTGATCAACACGGCGGCGTTGTCGTCGAAACGAATGTAGGTTCCGTCGCGGCGCCGATGCTCTTTTCTGGTGCGTACCACCACCGCTTTCACTACTTTGCCCTTCTTCACCTGGCCGTCGGGTGTGGCTTCCTTGACCGCAGCCGTGATGACGTCGCCCAACCCGGCGACCAATCCTGCGTCTCCGCCAATCGGGAGAATGCAGGTGATTTGGCGGGCGCCCGAATTATCGGCCACCGTCAGCCATGTTCGCATCTGAACCATTGCCGTGCTCCCTTTACTCGCCTCGGCGCGAAAGACTCGCCGCCGAAATCAAACTGCCCAGGGCTAAAGCCCTCTCAAATCTCCGCCAAAGTCGCGGGGCTCAAGCCCCGCGCTTCCACCCAAAACCTTCACTCAGCGCTCAGGCTACTCGCGTCGAGCGCTGGATGACTTCTTTCAACCGCCACCGCTTCAGCTTCGATAGCGGACGCGTGGAAGCGATCCGAACCACGTCGCCCACTCGCGCTTCTCCCGTTTCGTCGTGCGCGTAATACTTTTTCCCGGAGCGCACAACCCGGTGGTAGAGCGGATGCTGCGTGGCGCGCCGGACCTTTACGACAATCGTCTTCTGCATTTTCGCGCTGGTCACAACGCCCACCAATTCCTGCCGCGCTCCGCGCTCTTTGGTTTCCGCTTGAGCCGCTGTTTCGTTTGCCATTACGCCTTCCTCAATTCCGCTTCGCGCAGCAGGGTTTTCACGCGCGCCAAGTCCCGCTTCACCTCGCGGAGTTTCTTCAGCCCTTCGGACTGGCCCGTCGACAACTGAAAACGCAGACGGAAAATCTGTTCGGCGAGCTCGCGCTGCTGAATCTCGAGCTCGTTCGGGTTCATTTCGCGAAATTTCTCCATGTGCTGCGCCATCAGAGTTCCTCCGCGCGCGAGACGAACTTTGTCCGGATGGGCAGCTTGTTGGCCGCGAGCCCCATCGCTTCCTTAGCAGACGCCAAGTCGACGCCCGACATCTCGAACATGATCCGGCCCGGCTTCACCACGGCCACCCAGTGTTCCGGCGGCCCTTTGCCCTTGCCCATGCGAGTTTCAGCCGGCTTTTTCGTGAACGGCTTATCCGGAAAAATGCGAATCCAGAGTTTTCCACCGCGCTTGATGAAGCGCGTGATCGCCACGCGCGACGCTTCGATTTGCCGGTCAGTGATCCACGCGGGCTCGAGCGCCTTCAACCCATATTCGCCAAACGCCAGCGAACCGCCGCGCCACGCCTTTCCGGTGCGCCGGCCGCGCTGCTGTTTCCGATACTTCACCTTCTTCGGCATTAACATAATTGTTGGCCTGTTCCCTTACGCTTCCGCGCCTGGTCCGGGCTTGCCGCGTTGCGGGATTTTCTCGCCCTGGTAGACCCAGCACTTCACGCCAATCAAGCCGTAGGTGGTTTGAGCCTCGGCCGTGCCGTAGTCGATGTCCGCGCGCAGCGTTTGCAGCGGCAACCGCCCCTGCAGATACCATTCCTTGCGCGCGATTTCGGCCCCGTTCAGCCGGCCCGCCACGCGCACCTTGATTCCCTTGCAACCGAACCGCAGCGCCGAATCCACCGCCTTGCGCATCGCGCGGCGAAAGGCCACGCGCTTTTCGAGCTGCAGCGCAATCGATTCCGCCACAAGCTGCGCGGCCAGTTCCGGCCGGTGCACTTCCTGAATATCGATATGCACTTCCCGGTTCGTGCGCTTCTGGACTTCGTTCTTCAGCTTGTCGATTTCCGAGCCCTTGCGGCCGATGATGATTCCGGGGCGCGCGGTATAAATTCTGACGACAAGCTTGTTGGCGGCGCGCTCGACGTCAATCGCGTCCACTCCGGCCGACTTCAGCCGCTCCTTGAGCTGCTTGCGGAGCGCAACGTCTTCGTGCAAAAGGTCGGCGTACTCTTTCTTCGCGAACCAGCGCGACTTCCAAGGCTTGTTGTAGCCCAGCCGAAAGCCGTACGGATGTGTTTTCTGCCCCAAACTGGCCTCCTACTTCTTTTTCTTCTGAACTTTTTGCGCTTGCTGCGCGCGTTTCTCGATCGCTTTGCGAGCCTTCCGCACCGCGCCCTTCACGCCCTTCGAAGCTTCGGCTTCCGCCGCTGCTGCGGCGGCGCGCGTTTCCGCGGCGCGCGTGTGCTCGGCCACCTGGACGACGATGTGGCTCGTTCGCTTCTGGTACCGGAAACCCCGGCCCATTGGCGCCGGACGCATGCGCTTCCAGCGCGGCCCTTCGTTGACGGAGCATTGCGTCACAAACAGCGCGTCCACGTCGAGCGATGCCCCGGAGTCTTCCGCCTTGCGCTCCGCATTGGCGATGGCGCTTCGCAGGGTCTTCTCTACCTCGCGAGCCACGCGTTTCTTCGTGAAGCGCAGCGTCTGCAAAGCATCTTCCGCGCGGTGCCCGCGTATCAAGTCGATCACGAGCCGCGCCTTCTGCGGCGATACGCGAATGAATCGCGCCTTCGCGACGCCTTCAATCTGAGCCGGATTCACTGTTGCCGTTGCCATCGTCGTTTTTTTCCTATGCCTTCGGTGCTGGAGCCGCGCCACCGCCAGCCGCCGGTGCTGCACCGCCAGCCGGAGCGCCAGCCGCTGCCGCCGCCTTCTCGAGCGCAGCCTTCACGGCGTGGCCCTTGAACGTGCGGGTGGGAGCGAATTCCCCGAGCTTGTGTCCCACCATCTGCTCGGTGATGTACACGGGGATGAACTTCCTCCCGTTGTGCACAGCGATCGTGTGACCCACCATCTCGGGAAGGATCGTCGAACGGCGCGACCACGTCTTTATGACCTTCTTTTCGTTTCGCGTGTTCAGCGCTTCCACTTTCACGCGCAAGTGGCCGTCGATGAACGGCCCTTTCTTTAGCGATCGCGGCATTTGATTCCTATTCCTCCACCCGTCGCAATTTCACCCATTGCGCGCGGCGAAGCTTTCGAAAACCGCGCACCGGGCCCGGCACTCTGTGCGAAACCGGGCAAAACGGGCAAACAAAACGTGTTCCCTGTGCATGCGGCGCTTTCTCAACCGTTACTGCCCAACCGGCCCGGCACAACCGAAACAAAACCTGGGGTGGGGGCGTGAGCTTTGAAACTGTCTTCACTGCCGGCTTTGCTCCACGGCGCGGAACTGCTTTCCGCGGCCGCGCGCTCCGCCGGGAGGCACGTCGAGACGTTCTAGTGGCTGTCATAGAGCTCTCAATTCCCCGCCGCGCCGGGTTCATATTTTTTGCTGCTCCAAGTTAGGCTCAGGATTTACATCCCGAACCTTCTTCAACAACTCAGGATTTGCATCCCGAAGTCTCGGGAACAAATCCTGAAACCTTTTATTAGCTCAGGATTTGTAAGTACAAATCCTGAAACCTTGACTACGGCTTGCGCCGTTCCACGATCATCCGGTCGCTAGGACGCTTCTTTCGCGTCTTTGCGCCCAGAGTAGGAAAACCCCAGGGAGTTTGCGGGTGATTCCCCTTCACGCGGCCTTCACCGCCGCCGTGCGGGTGATCCACCGGGTTCATCGCCACGCCGCGCACCGTCGGACGCCTTCCGTGCCAGCGCGTTCGGCCCGCTTTCCCGTACGTGACGTTCTCGTGATCCAGATTCCCGAGCTGGCCAATCGTGGCCATGCAATCCACGCTGAATTTCCTGACTTCTCCCGACGGCAACTTCACGAGAGCGACTTCGCCTTCCTTGCTTAGAAGCTGCGCCGCTCCGCCCGCCGCGCGAACCACTTGCCCGCCCTTGCCGGGAAAAAGTTCGAGGTTGTGCACCATCGTGCCGGGAGGAATGTGCCGGAACTTCAGCGCGTTCCCGGGAAGAATGTCGGCGCCTTCGCCGTTCTGTATCGTCATGCCCACTTCGAGGCCGACGGGCTGAAGGATGTAGCGCTTCTCGCCGTCCGCGTAGTGCAGTAGCGCAATTCGCGACGAGCGGTTCGGATCGTATTCGATCGACGCCACCTTCGCGGGAATGCCCGTCTTGTCCCGGCGAAAATCGATCGAGCGATATTTCTTCGCATGACCTCCGCCACGGTGCCAAATCGTGATTTCGCCCTGGGCGTTGCGGCCGCCCGTCCGCTTCTTCGATTCGACGAGCGACTTTTCCGGCGTTTCCTTCGTGATCTCGCTCTTGTCGAGCATCGTCAGGAACCGCCGCGACGGTGTGTACGGTTTGAATGTTTTCAGTGCCATCGTTGCCTCTTACCTTTGCGGGAGCGCCGCCGCTCCGCCGAAACAAAATCAAACCTACAAATTCTCCGCGTACTCAATCATCTTTTCGCCGGGCGCCAGCCTTACATAGGCCTTCTTCCAATCGCTCCGAAACCCTTCCGAGCGTCCCCGACGGCGAAGCTTCCCGTGATAAATGGCGGTGCGCACATGATCGACCTTCACTTTGAATACGCGCTGCACCGCTTCCTTGATTTCAGTTTTGGTGGCATCGTGCAAAACTTCGAATACCACGGTGTGCTGCGTCTCTTTCACGCCGAGACCCTTCTCGGTAATGATCGGCCGCCGAATCACTTCGTAGAGCCTGCTCGCCATCGCTTATCCCTTCTTGGCCTTGGGCTTGGCCTTCGGCTTCTCTTTCTTTGCCGCGGGCTTGGCCGTCTTTTTCGCGGCCTTTTTCTCGGCCTTCGGCGCGGCTGCTTTCGCCGGCTCTTTTGCTTCGCTTTTCTCCGCTTTCGCCGCAGCTGCAGGAGCCGGCTCAATCTGAACGGGAACTTCCGGCTTCGTCGCAGAGAGCGCCCGGCTGAGTTTCGCCGCCGCTTCGCGCGAAAGCATCAGGTGGTCGTGCCGCAGCAAATCGTAGGCTTCGAGGCCCGTGGCCGGAAGCAGCGAGACGCCGTCCAGGTTGCGGCTGGCGCGTTCGAGATTCAGATTCACGCCGTTTTCGACGAGCAAGAGCGTTCGCGATTCAGCGTCAATTTTGTCGAGCGCCTCGCGGAACGGCTTCGTCTTGTGCGTTTCGAGCTTCCAAGCATCGACGACCGTCAACTTTTCTTCCGCCAGCTTCGCGGACAGCGCCGACCGCAGCGCGCCCAAAATCATTTTCTTCGGCAGCGCATAGTCGTAGCTGCGAGGCGTGGGGCCATGAACCGTGCCGCCGTGACGCCAGAGCGGCGAGCGAATCGAGCCGACGCGCGCCCGCCCAGTTCCCTTCTGTTTCCAAAGCTTCTTTCCCGAGCCGCTGACTTCGCTCTTGTCCTTGGTCTTGTGCGTTCCCGCGTGTTCGCCCGCCAGGTGATGCCGCACGGCCTCGTGAAGCAGGTGCGGATTCACTTTGACGGCAAAAACGTCGTCGGCCAGTTCGATCTGGCCCACTTTCTTTCCTTCGAGATTTTTCACGTCCACAACAGGCATCGTCGTCTCTCTTGTTTAATAACTTACCGCCGGGCGGCTATAGTTTCGCCTTGGCCCTGCGAATGAAAATGTAGCAACCTTCCGGACCCGGCACGGCGCCGCGCACGAGCAGCAGATTTTCGTCCGTATCGATTTTCACGACCCGCAAATTCTTGGATGTCTTGCGCTCGTTTCCCATGTGTCCCGGCATGTGCTGGCCGGGCCAAACGCGCGACGGAAACGAGCTTGCGCCAATGCCGCCCGGCGCGCGATGAAACATCGAGCCGTGCGACGCATCGCCGCCACGGTAGTGCCAGCGCTTCACGCCGCCCTGAAACCCCTTGCCCTTGCTCACGCCGGTGACGTCGACGAACTCGCCGATCTTGAAGCCGTCGACAAGCACGCGATCGCCAGCCTTCGTCTCGTCCTTCGAATCGCCGATGCGAATTTCTTTCATGTAGCGCACGGGCGCGACGCCAGCCTTCTTGAAGTGTCCGGTCAACGCCTTGGTGACGCGTTGCGGCTTGATGAACTCCACAAGGCCGAGCTGGACGGCATCGTAGCCGTCTTTGTCTTTGGTCCGGCGCTGCACCACCACGCACGGGCCCGCCTGCAACACGGTGCATGGCACCGCAGTGCCGTCTTCGGCGAAGACTTGCGTCATCCCCAGCTTGATTCCGAGTATGCCGTCGACTCCCATTTCTGTTCTTCCTTTACGCTACCTTGCCGCTCGAGAGATCCTTCGCTTCGCTCGGGATGACACCGCACAACCGCGGCGTCACTTCGCCGTGTGTTCCCGGCCGAAGGCCTTGATTTCGACGTCCACGCCCGGCGGCAGGTCGAGCTTCATCAGCGCGTCTACTGTGTCGGGTGTGGGCTCGAGAATGTCGATGAGCCGCTTGTGCGTGCGCATCTCGAATTGCTCGCGCGATTTTTTGTCGACGTGCGGCGAGCGCAACACCGTCCAGCGGTTGATGACAGTGGGCAGCGGAATCGGCCCGGCTACGTCCGCTCCGGTGCGCTTCGCGGTGTCGACAATTTCCTTGGTCGATTGATCGAGAATGCGGTGATCGTACGCTTTCAAACGAATCCGAATTTTTTCTCCGTTGGGCATGGTTTACTCGATGATCTCGGCGACGGCGCCGGCTCCGACTGTGTGGCCGCCTTCGCGAATCGCGAACCGCAGCCCCTTCTCCAGCGCCACCGGCGTGATCAACGTGATCTCCGCCGATACGTTGTCTCCCGGCATCACCATCTCCACTCCCGTCGGCAGCTTCACGTCTCCCGTTACGTCCGTCGTACGGAAGTAAAACTGCGGCCGGTATCCCGTGAAGAACGGCGTGTGCCGCCCGCCCTCTTCCTTCGTCAACACGTACGCTTCCGCCTTGAACTTCGTGTGCGGCGTGATCGACCCCGGCTTCGACAACACTTGCCCGCGCTCCACTTCGTCTTTTTCCGTGCCGCGCAACAGCAACCCCACGTTGTCGCCCGCAATCCCTTCGTCGAGCAGCTTGCGGAACATCTCCACGCCCGTCACCGTCTTCTTCATCGTCGGACGAAAGCCCACAATCTCGATTTCCTCGCCCACTTTCACCTTGCCGCGCTCGATTCTTCCCGTCACCACCGTGCCACGGCCTGAGATCGAGAAAATATCTTCAATTGGCATCGCGAACGGCTTATCCACATCCCGCTGCGGCAGCGGGATGTGCTTGTCCACCGCTTCCATCAACTCGAGGATCGACTTCTCCCACTTCGCGTCGCCCTCGAGCGCTTTCAGCGCCGAGCCGCGAATCACGGGAATCGTGTCGCCCGGAAACTGATACGTCTTCAGCAATTCGCGCACTTCCAGTTCCACCAGCTCGAGCAACTCGGGATCGTCCACCATGTCGCATTTGTTCAGGAACACCACGATCGCCGGCACGCCTACCTGCCGCGCGAGCAAAATGTGTTCGCGCGTTTGCGGCATAGGACCGTCCGTCGCCGCCACCACCAGAATCGCGCCGTCCATCTGCGCCGCGCCCGTGATCATGTTCTTCACGTAGTCGGCGTGCCCCGGGCAGTCGATGTGCGCGTAATGACGGTTCGGCGTCTCGTACTCCACGTGCGACACCGCAATCGTGATTCCGCGCTCCCGCTCTTCCGGCGCATTGTCGATCGAATCGAACGCCCGGAACTGCACCTTCGGGTTGCCCTTCGCCAGCACCTTCGTGATCGCCGCCGTCAGGGTCGTCTTGCCGTGGTCGATGTGACCAATCGTCCCCACGTTCACGTGCGGCTTACTCCGCTCGAATTTCTCCTTCGCCATGTCTTGTCGACTCCTCTACTTCCGCCTGCTGTGCTCAGTCCGTGGACTGAGGTTTCGAAATCAAGATCTGACTGTCTTGCCGGTGGCTTTCCCGATGACTTCTTCGGACACGTTCGCCGGCGTTTGCTGATAGTGCGAAAAATGCATCGTGAAACTGCCGCGTCCCTGAGTCCTGCTGCGAATGTCGGTGGCATAGCCGAACATCGCGGCCAGCGGCACCTGCACATTGATGATTTCGCTCCCCGCGCGCGATTCGCGACCTTGCATCAGGCCGCGGCGCGAATTCAGGTCCGCGATTACGGGCCCCATATACTCCTCGGGAACCACCACCTCGACGCGCATGATCGGCTCGAGCAATTTCGGACTGGCGCGGCGGCACGCTTCCTTGAAGGCCATCGAGCCCGCAATCTTGAACGCCATCTCCGAGCTGTCCACTTCGTGATAGCTGCCGTCGATGACGACCACGGCCATGTCGACCATTTCGTAGCCCGCGAGAACGCCGTTTTCCATCGCTTCGGTGACGCCGTCTTCGATGGGCGGAATGTATTCCTTGGGAATCGCGCCGCCGATGATTTTGTCGATAAAGAGGAGGCGATGCTCCTTGTCGAAGCGCCACTTCCCGCCTTTTCCCGCTATCTTTTTTGCAAGTTCGTCGAGCTCGTCGGTGGAGAGCTCACGCATGTCTTCGTGCGACGCGTTGGGCAGCGGCTGCACCGTCAGCTTCACGTGGCCATACTGGCCGCGCCCGCCTGACTGCTTGATGTGCCGGTGATCCGCTTCCGCCGCTTTCGTGATCGTTTCGCGATAAGCCACCTGGGGTCGCCCAACATTCGCTTGCACGTTGAACTCGCGCATCATGCGATCGACGATAATTTCGAGGTGAAGTTCACCCATTCCCGAAATCAGCGTCTGGCCCGTATCCACGTCCGTGTGCACGCGGAACGTAGGATCTTCCTGCGCGAGCTTCCCAAGCGCCGTGGCCATCTTTTCCTGGTCGGCGTTGGTCTTGGGCTCGATCGCAACGGAAATAACGGGCATTGGAAACTCGATGGACTCGAGAACGATGGGCTTGTCTTCGCTGCACAACGTGTCGCCCGTGGTGACGTTCTTCAGGCCGACGCACGCGGCAATGTCGCCTGCTTCGATGGATTCGATTTCTTCGCGCTTGTTGGCGTGCATGCGCAGCAAGCGGCCAATGCGCTCGCGCGTCTTGCGCGACGAGTTATAAACAAAATTCCCCGTTTTCAGCACGCCCGAATAGACGCGGACGAACGTCAAATGGCCGACGTAGGGGTCGGTCATGATCTTGAACGCAAGAGCCGCGAAAGGCTGGTCGTCTGAGGCGCGCCGCAGTTCCGGCTCGGAACCATCCGTGGTGGTTCCTTCCACGGGCGGCACATCCATTGGCGAAGGAAGATAATCCACGACGGCGTCGAGCAGCGGCTGAATCCCCTTGTTCTTGAAGGCCGAGCCCGCCACCACAGGCACCAGCTTGAGCGCAATCGTGGAGCGACGAATCGAAGCACGCAATTCGGCCGGCTCGAGTTTGTGCTGTTCGAGGTATTTCGCGAGGATAGCGTCGTCGTGCTCGGCGATGTATTCCACCACTTTTTCGCGATGCTCTTTGTAAAATTCCAGGCTCAGCGCGGACGCCTTCACGGCAATTTCGAGATCCGGCCGAGTCTTCAAATAGGCGTCGTCCCACAACTTTTCGAGCGGCAGGATTTCGTATTCGGCGCCGAGCGTCTCGTCTTTCCAGATGATCGCCCGTTCCTCGATGAAATCGATGATGCCCATGAAATTGTCTTCTCTGCCGATGGGATACTGGATAGGAACGGGGTGGGCTGAAAGCCGCTGGCGCATCGAGCGGATGGAATGATCGAAATCGGCGCCGATGCGGTCCATCTTGTTGATAAAGGCAATGCGCGGGACGCGATATTTGTCCGCCTGGCGCCATACGGCTTCGGACTGGGGCTGGACGCCAGCCACGGCGTCGAACACCGCGACAGCGCCATCGAGAACTCGCAGCGAGCGCTCCACTTCGACTGTAAAATCCACGTGGCCCGGCGTGTCGATAATGTTGATGCGGTTCATCTTGTCGAACCGCTTCCAGGAAGCTGTGGTGGCCGCGGACGTAATCGTGATTCCGCGCTCGCGCTCCTGCTCCATCCAGTCCATCGTGGCAGTGCCTTCGTGGACTTCGCCAATCTTATAAGTCACACCCGTATAGAACAGGATGCGCTCGGTGACGGTGGTCTTACCGGCATCGATATGCGCCATGATCCCGATGTTGCGGGTCTGATCGAGTTGTACTTGTCGCGCCATTTTCTAAATTTGAGTCGCTTTACCAGCGATAATGCGCGAAAGCCTTGTTGGCCTCCGCCATACGGTGCACGTCTTCCTTTTTTTTCACTGCGCCGCCGCGGCCGTTCGCAGCATCCAGAATTTCTTCGGCAAGCTTGTCGGTCATCGACTTCCCGCCGCGCGTGCGGGCATACAGCACGAGCCAGTGGATCGCCAGCGATTGCTTCCGAAATTGATTCACTTCCACCGGAACCTGATAGTTCGCGCCGCCCACGCGTCGCGTCTTCACTTCGAGCACCGGCTTGCAATTCTCGACGGCCTTTTTAAAAAGCTTGAACGCGTCGTCGTTCGCTTTCTTCGCCACCTGGTCCATCGCCTTGTAAAAAATGGCCTGGGCGGTGGCGCGCTTGCCGTCGTACATCATGCTGGAGATGAACTTCTGCACGAGATCGCTGCCGAAAACCGGATCTCCCGGAATCTTTCGGCGAAGAACCCATCCTTTTCGAGGCATCGATTAGGTCTCCTACTTCTAGGTCTTCTACTTCTGTGCGGCTTTTGGCCGCTTGGCGCCGTACTTCGAGCGCCCCTGCTTGCGATTCTCAACGCCGGCCGCATCCAGTGTTCCGCGAATGACGTGGTAGCGAACTCCCGGCAAATCCTTCACGCGGCCGCCGCGCACGAGCACGATCGAGTGCTCTTGGAGGTTGTGGCCGATGCCGGGAATGTACGTGGTGACTTCATGGCTGTTCGTCAAACGGGCGCGCGCCACTTTGCGCAGCGCCGAGTTCGGCTTCTTGGGCGTCTGGGTGTACACGCGAACGCACACGCCGCGCTTTTCCGGACATCCCTCAAGAGCCGGCGACTTCGTCTTCGTCCGGATTTGTTCCCGGCCGTATCGCACCAATTGTGCAAACGTCGGCACGCTTACCCCCTGAATTTCACAAAAAGCTTCGAAAACTTAGTGTTGTTGTCGCCCGCGCAAGGGCACTCAACCCGCGCAAAAGTCTGCGGGTGAATGAACAGAAAAGGTCGCCAAAAAACCTAAGGAGTTACCCAGGTACTCCGCGACGACGCTTCACCCCGAGGAGTGAACTGCATCTTCTTACTGCGGAGAGGCTCACACGGCTTTGCGGGGCTGGCGCCCCATTTCGGCCGCTCTTCCGTGTCCCGTTCCGTCGTTCACTGTTCCGGGGCTGGAAGACTTCCCTTTCACCACCAGGCCCAAAGGCCTCAAGACAACCGCGTAAGTATAGGTAAAACAACAAATCGTGTCAACTCGATTCATTGTGGAAAATCGAACCCACCTCTGGACGCCGCTCGGATAGCAAGCTTCCTACTTCGACCGTCGGTTAACCCGGCGGGCTGGGAACTGTTGGATGCTCTACTCCGCGGGAGGATACGAGCTGCAATTTGATCGTTCCCGAGAGGATGAAGACTCGGGGGCGCTTCGCCAGAGATATCTCTACCCAACAGAAAACACACGCGTTACCATCGCGCTAGGCACAGCCATCGTGTTACTACAATCGCAGTAGTTAGCCAGCAAGCTTATTGACCCGGACCCGGTGCTTCCCAGTTGGTCAACTTCCAGGCGACTTGTGCTTTCGCCGCCTGCGAAACCCGCCTACACTGACGCCTGAAAATTCCCACAGGGAGCATGCGTGTTTCGTTGCGGCACGATCATGTCGTGGTTCGTTTTCGGGTTAGTTCTTGCGGTGCATCCGGCGCAGAATGCCCCCACTCCCACTTCGGCCGCACAGCACAGGTCTCCCGACTATTCCGGAGAGCCGTACGTCCTTGAGCGGTACCGCACCGTTGTGCGATTCGAAAACGATGGCACGAGCGAACGAACTCGCTCCGCTCGGATCCGAGTCCAAAGCGATGCCGCCGTTCAACAGTTCAGCGAACTGATTTTCCCGTACAACGCCAACGAGCAAGTGGACGTTCGTTCGGTCACGGTGCACAAGGCAGACGGCACGACGGTGGTTGCGCCGCCGGATGCAGTGAAAGACGCACCCGCTAAATCGAGTGCCGACGCACCGGCGTACGCGGGCTACAAAGAAAAGCATGTCACCATGGCGTCGCTCGTTCCCGGCGACACGCTGGAATATGAAGTGGTGACGCGCCTCACCACTCCCTTTGCTCCCGGCGAATTTTGGCTTCAGCACAACTTTACGCGCGGCGCCATCGTTCTGGATGAACGGCTCGAATTGAATCTGCCGCAAGGCCGCGCGTTTTCGCTGAAGGCTCCTGGATATTCGGTGCTCTCCGGAAAAGCTGCGCCAATCGGCCAGTCGAGCAAGGATTTCCTTTTTTCGAAAGCCGACGAAAACGGCCGCACGCTGCTGCGCTGGAAACATTCGAATCTCACGCGGCCGGCCGAAGACGATCAGCAACGCGCGCTGGAAGAGCAAAAGAAACCGCCGGACGTGCAAATCACCACTTTCGCGAGTTGGGAAAGCGTCGCGCGCTGGTACGCGCATCTCGGGCGCGATCGCGTCCAGCCAAACGCGGAAATCGCTGCGAAGACGGCGGAGCTGACGCAGGGCCGCACGATCAAAAGCGAAAAAATCCAAGCCCTGTACGATTTCGTCTCCCAGAAAATTCGCTACGTAAACCTTCCGTTCGGCCCCGGACCTTTTCAGCCAGAGCCCGCGGGCGACATCCTCAAGAACCAATACGGTGACTCGCAGGACAAGGACGCTTTGCTCGCTGCCATGCTCGCGGCGGTGGGAATGCGCGCGGATGCGGTTCTAATTCCGTCCGCCCGCAAGCTTGACGTTGGGTTGCCTTCGCCGGCGCAATTCGACCGCGTCATCACGGGCGTCTCAGACGGCGAGACGCTGATCTGGCTCGACGCGACCTCCGACGTCGCACCATTCCGCTTCCTGGCGCCCTCGCTGCGCGGCAAATCCGCTTTACTCATCGCAGCAGACGGCGGCGGCAAAATCGTGAAGACGCCCGCTGATCCGCCGTTTCCCTCCACCCAGCGCGTGGAAATCGACGGTGCGGTGAGCGAACTCGGCAAGCTGAGCGGCACGATTCATTATTCGCTTCGCGGCGACACCGAATTCGTGCTGCGCACGGCGTTTCACCGGGCGCCGGAAGCGCAATGGAACCAGCTTGCCGAAACGATTCTGACGCTGGACGGACTTCACGCGGACGTTGCCCACGTGAAAACGAGCAATCCCACGGACACGGGCGAGCCTTTCAAGCTGGACATCGAGTTCTCGCAGCCGAACTTTTTCGACTGGTCGACCAAGAAAACAAGAGTGGTGCTGCCACTGCTCACAATTGGCATGCCCGATCCGCCATCGAATGCGAAGCAAGCGATCGAGTTGGGAAGTCCGCTGGACGTGGCCGCCCGTTTGACGCTGAAGCTCCCACCACACTTCACAGCGCAGGCGCCGATCGGAGTTGCCGTCGCGCGCGATTACGCGGAGTTCAAATCCAGCTATCGAATCGAAAATGGCGTCCTCACGGCCGACCGCTCGGTGAATTTCAAAATGCGCGAGCTTCCCGCAGAGCGGTCCGGCGACTACCTCACGTTCACCAGCACGGTCGAGGCCGACGAGCGTCAAGCCTTAACAATTGAGAACGATCTTGCAGGGCCGCCGGAAATTCCCGCCACCGCCAAAGCCGACGAACTCTTCGACGCGGGAACCGCCGCGTTGAAAGCGGGCAATCTTCGCGCCGCGATTCCGCTTCTCGAGCGCGTCACGGAGCTCGATCCGAAACACCAACACGCGTGGAATGACCTTGGCCTCGCCTACATGCGAATCGGAAAGTTTGATACAGCGATCACAAGCTTTCAGAAGCAGCTCGAGGCGAGTCCGTCCGACGAACACGCGAACGAATACCTGGGCCTGGCCCTTGAGCAGCAGAAGCGCAACGACGAGGCCGCGGCAGCCTTTCGCAAACAGATCGAGCTGAATCCGCTCGACACGGTGGCGCATGCGGCGCTCGGAGCCATTCTTCTCGAAAACCACGAGGACGCCGGGGCCGCGCTGGAACTCGAAAAGGCCACGATCCTGACGCCCGAGAGCGCGGAGCTGGAGGTGAGTCTGGGCCGCGCGTATCTGAATACGGGCGCACTCGAGAAGGCTCTCGACGCGTTCAAGAAAGGCGTCACACTCTCGCCGACTCCCGTGGTGTGGAATAACGTTGCTTACAATCTGGCGGACCACGGCACCGATCTTGATGACGCGCAGAAGTATGCCGAATCCGCCGTGAAGGCTACGGAGGAGAGCCTGAAGAATGTGAACCTGTCCCACTTGACGCAGAACGATTTTGCGCAAGTGTCAAATCTTGCGGCGTACTGGGACACGCTCGGCTGGGTGTATTTCCATCGCGGCGATATTCAAACGGCTGACAAATATATTCGAGCCGCATGGCTGCTGAGTGAGGACGGCGCGTCGGGCGACCACTTGGCACAGATTTATGACAAGCTGGGACAGAAAGATCGCGCTATCCACGCGTACGCGCTGGCGATGGCCGCGCCGCACGCCTTGCCTGAAACGCGGGCGAGGCTGATCCTGCTGCTGGGTGGCAACGCGCAACTGGATGAGCTCGTCGCCAAGGCGCGCGATGAACTTGCAGAAACGCGCACGCTTTCTCTGAAGAATCTCTCAAAAGAAGATGCCTCAGCCGATTTTCTGCTGCTCGTCTCTTCGAAAGGCGTCGAAGCGGTGAGGTTCGCTAGCGGAACTGAATCGCTGCGGCCCCTTGCGGATCGTCTGCGAGCGATGCATTACGACACAGCGTTTCCGGATACCTCGCCAGCAAAACTGGTGAGGCGAGGGACGCTCTCTTGTTCCGCTGCCACCGGTGACTGCAAATTCACGTTAATTCTTCCGGAAGATGCGCGCACCGTGAATTGATGGCGATCCCGGAGTCTCTGAATTAAACGCTCGCGCTCATAAGGCGGCCAAGTTGCCCGCGGACGCGAAGCTTGTCCGTGCGGTCTTTGAAATAGCGCGCGTTGATTTGATCGGTCCCGAGGTCCTCGATCGACTGAAAATCCATGCTCCTGAGTTGAGTTGCGAGAGCGCCCGGCTCGAAGAAGAGTTGAAAAGGCTCGCCGGCAGAGGCCACGCGGCTCGCCAGCCGGTCGAAAGCGAGGCGTCCGAGAAAGCTCAGCGAAGAGCGCGGCACGGCGTAATCGAAAACGACGCCGCTTCCCTTCGGCATGGAGGCGACAAATGCGAGGGTTGCCGTCATGGCTTCGCGCGTCAGATACGGCGTGACGCCGAGCCACGAAAAAAACGTCACGGCGTCGCGCCTGAAATTCGCGCGCGCGAGTCCGTCGGACAGCGACTGCCGCTCGAAATCGACCGGCGCAAACGTCACCGATGGGGGAATCGCAATTCCCGCTGCGGCGAGTCGCTGGAGCTTCCACGCCTGCGTCGCGGGATGATCCACCTCAAAGACGCGCAAAACCGATTCCGCATACGGATTTCGATAGGCGAACGTGTCGAGACCGGCGCCGAGAATCACGTACTGGATAGCGCCGCGGCCGATGGAGCGCGCCAATTCGTCTTCGGCGTAGCGGCTGCGCACAACCATGAACGCGCGAAAATAACGCGCTACAGGAATATCCAGCTTTCCGCGTTCCGATTCCAATTGCGCCGCGGCTTCGGGACCAAGAATGGGCAACGCGATGGGATCGTCAAGGACTCGCGGAGAATCGAGAATTTGGTGAGCGGCGCGCCGCATGGCGACGCGTTGCGCGGTGGTGCTGGGGCGGGCGTCTCGCATCACTCAAGTCATGAAACAGCGGAAACGGCTGGGAGATTGCGAAGCCGGCGGGGCGGGAACGCGGGTCGTCACTTGATTTCGAGGACTTCTTTTTCTTTCGCGGCCGAGAGGTCTTCGATCTTCTTGGTTTCCGAGTGGGTGAGCTTCTCGAGCTCGTCGAGCGAACGCTTCTTGTCGTCCTCGCTGATTTTCTTTTCCTTCTCGAGTTTCTCGACGGCTTCCTTGATGTCGCGGCGAATGTTCCGCACCGCGGTGCGATGATTTTCGAGGGCCTTGTGAACGAGCTTCACGAGATCCTTGCGGCGTTCTTCGGTCAAGGGCGGAATCGGAACTCGCACTACTTTGCCGTCATTCGTCGGATTCAGCCCCAGATCGGACGTGCGAATGGCTTTGTCGATCAGCGCCACGGCTCCGGGATCCCAGGGCGAAATCACGATCATCTGCGGATCGGGGACATTCAACGATCCCAGCTGATTGAGCGGCATGGGCGTCCCGTGGTAGTCGACGCGCACGTGGTCGAGAATCGCCGTGTTAGCGCGGCCGGTGCGAATGCCGGCCAGCTCGCGGCGAAAATCGTCCACCGCTTTTTCCATTCGAATTTTTGCTTGCGCGAGAGCGTCCTTGGTTGTGTTCATCGGAACATTCGCCTCCGCGGAGTTTCAAGAGTAAAAGGTCACGCCGTAACCACCGAGCCCACTCGCTCGCCCGTCACAACGCGTTTGAGGTTTCCCGGCACGTTCATATTGAAGATGACGATGGGCATTTTGTTGTCCATGCAGAGCGAGATCGCGGTGGAATCCATCACCAAAAGCCCTTTTTGAAGGACATCCAGGTAGGTGATGCGGTCGAAGAATTTCGCGTTCGGCACTTTCTCCGGGTCGGCGTCGTAGATGCCGTCCACGCGCGTGGCTTTTAGAATGACCTGCGCCTTGATTTCCATCGCGCGCAACGCGGCGGCCGTGTCGGTGGAAAAGTAAGGATTGCCGGTGCCTGCCGCGAAAATCACCACGCGGTCTTTCTCCAGGTGACGCGTGGCGCGGCGACGGATAAAAGGCTCCGCCACCTCATGCATCTCGATGGCGCTCATCAACCGCGTGTGGCAGCCTACTTTTTCGAGCGCGTCCTGCAGCGCGAGGCCGTTGATCACCGTGGCCAACATGCCCATGTAATCGCCGGTGGCGCGGTCGATCGAGAGCTGCTTCTGCCGCGTTCCGCGGAAGATGTTGCCGCCGCCCACCATGATCGCGACTTGCACGCCCAGGCCGTTGATTTCGTTCACTTCCTTGGCGATGCCTTGAATTGTTTCGGCGTGAATGCCGGATTCCTGAGGACCCGAAAGGGATTCGCCGGAAAGTTTCAGAACGATGCGCTTATAAACGGCCGCGCCGTGCGGCGCACCCGTCTGGGTAGCTGGAGTCGTCATCTCGTGTGGTAGGCCCCGTACCTCGGCGGGCATTCTAGCAGAGATTCCACGAGGCAGGCAGCCTACACGGCCGGAACAGGCGTATCGGGCTCTTCCGCGGTGGCGGCCGGCGACAGGAAGGTGGCGTCCGTTTCTCCCACCTTGAAGCGCGAAAAGCGCCGAATGGTGATGTTTTCGCCGAGCTTCGCGATCGCCTGGTCGACCAGCTCCTTCACCGTGGTGCCTTCGTCCTTGATGAAGTGTTGCTCGTAGAGGCAGTTCTCTTCGTAGAACTTCTCCATCTTGCCGTTCACGATTTTCTCGATGACGGGGTCCGGCTTGCCGGTAGCCTTGGCCTGCTCGCGAGCGATTTCGCGTTCGCGGTCGAGCACTTCCTGCGTCACTTCCTCGCGCCGCAGAAAACGAGGATCGAGCGCCGCGATATGCATGGCTACGTCGTGGCAGAGCCGCTGAAAATCAGCGGTGCGTGCGACGAAATCGCTCTCGCAGTTCACTTCGACCAGGACGCCGATTTTGCCACCCGCGTGAATGTAGGAGCTGACGAGCCCTTCGGACGTCGTTCGCTGGGCCTTCTTCGCGGCCGCCGCTTGACCCTTTTTCCGCAGAACGTTGATGGCCTGCTCGACGTCGCCCTTGGCTTCGAGCAACGCGTCGCGACAAGCCGTGAAACCCGCACCGGTGCGGTCGCGCAGTTCCTTCACTTGTTGCGCAGATACGTTTGGCTTTCCCTCTGTTGCCATGGAAATGTTAGTTCCTTTGCTGGATTGTAAGATGAACGCCGAATCGGCGGGATGATTCTTACCGGGAACCTTCGGTCTCGTTCGCTACCGGCGCGGCGGCGGCCTCTTCAGCCGCGGGCTCGCCTTCCACAAAGTCGCCTTCCTGCTTCTCATAGACTTCATAGGCGCTCGTATCGACGTATTCCACCTGGTCCTCGCCCGCGCCACCCTCGGCTGCTTTCTGATCCGCGATCTGCGATTGCTCGAAGCTTTGCCGGCCCGCCAGGACCGCATCCGAAATCTTCGACGTAAACAATCGAATCGCGCGCAACGCGTCGTCGTTCCCGGGAATCACCCAATCGACGAGGTCGGGATCGCAGTTCGTGTCCACGATCGCCACCACGGGAATCCCCATGCGGCGCGCTTCCCGCACCGCGATGACCTCCGCGTTCGGGTCGATCACGAACATCACGTCCGGCAGCGTCGCCATATTCTCGACGCCCGAAAAATTCTGTTGAAGGTGCTTTAGCTCGCGCTCGAGCCGCGCCGCTTCCTTCTTGGGAAGCGCGGCCATGCGGCCGTCTTCCACCATCGCCTTGAGCAGCTTCAGCCGCTTGATGGACTTTTGCAGCGTCACCCAGTTCGTCAGCGTTCCGCCGAGCCACCGGTGATTCACGTAGAACATCGCGCAGCGCTGCGCTTCTTCCGCAATCGCTTCCTGCGCCTGGCGCTTCGTGCCGAGGAAAAGAACGCTCTTGCCCTGGCTCGCTTGTTCGGAGACGTACCGCGCCGCTTCGCGGAACATCTTCAATGTTTTTTGCAGATCAATTATGTGGATGCCGTTCCGCTCCCCGAAAATGTACTCCTTCATCTTCGGGTTCCAACGCCGCGTCTGGTGACCGAAGTGAACTCCGGCCTCCAGCAATTCTTTCATCGTAATTTCGACTCCCAATGTATCTCCTTTCGTTAAAGGGACGCTTTAAATCCCGTTCGGGACCAGCATCCTTTTTTGCCGGTTTCTTACCGGCCATGAATTTGCCCGGCTTCCCCCGAAGCCCAACCGAAGAGACGCCGGGGCTTACAACTTTTCCACCAACTAGCGCTTGCTGTACTGGAATCGACGGCGAGCGCCCTTCTGCCCGTACTTCTTGCGTTCCTTCATGCGCGGATCGCGCGTGAGGAATCC
>Ga0070761_10000455_pt1 | contig 26589 bp, 25 predicted proteins | sample HubBroMetageREF1_FD_66724 | JGI IMG/M metagenome (GOLD analysis project Ga0070761, IMG submission 66724) | Reference soil microbial communities from the Hubbard Brook experimental Forest, New Hampshire, USA - Hubbard Brook CCASE Soil... | ecosystem: Environmental > Terrestrial > Soil >... | reverse complement strand
GAAGGGCAAGCTGGATACATCTCTTCCGTCCGGCATCACGATGGAGCAGAAGGACGGCAACCTGGTGGCGATACGTCCGGACGACGCTCATTCGGCGGTGCATGGGCTGGCTCGTGCGCTGGTTAATAACGCCGTCGATGGCGTGACCAAAGGCTGGACGAGGGATTTGGAAATTGTCGGCATCGGTTACCGCGCGGAAATGAAAGGCAAAGGGACGGTGGTGTTCAGTCTGGGTTACTCGCACCCGATTGAGTATCCGCTGCCGACGGGCGTCGATTGCGCGGTGGATGCGAAGCTGACAAAGCTGACGCTGAACGGGATCGACCGTCAGAAAGTCGGCCAGGTGGCAGCGGAAATGCGGTCACTGCGTCCCCCCGATCCATACAAAAACAAGGGCGTACGGTACGCCGGCGAGCGCTTGAAGAAGAAGGTTGGCAAGACGGGAGCAAAATAGCTCTCCGCCGTCAGCTCTCAGTTTTTCGCTACTTCATATTTCACATGATGAAGTCTGCGAGCTGAAAGGTTTCGCTGATGGCTGATAGCTGATCGCTGAGGGCTTATGCTGAGAATCGCTTCAAAAAATCAGACACGGCAGCGGGTGCACGATCGTATCCGGAAAAAAGTGATGGGTACGCCGGAGCGTCCGCGGCTGAATGTGTACCGGTCGCTGAACCATATTTATGTTCAGCTGATCGATGACCTGAAGGGCGTCACGCTGGCGGCGGCTTCGACGGCCGACGACCGCAAGGGTGCGCGGGTTACGGGCGGCAACGTGGCGTCGGCGAAAGTGGTTGGAAAGAAGATTGCTGAACTGGCCAAGCAGAAGGGCGTCACCAAGGTGGTCTTCGATCGTGGCGGATACATTTACCACGGACGGATCAAAGCCGTGGCCGATGCGGCGCGCGAAGCAGGATTGCAATTTTAGAGACAGTTCTCAGTTCTCAGTTCCCGCTTCTCAGTAGAAGTGAAACCGGAAATCTGATCGCTGACGACTAGAGAGTCACAGGATACAGAATGCCAAGAGTTACTAAGAAACTCGATGCGGGTTCGTTCCAGTTAAAGGACCAGGTGGTCTCGATTAACCGGGTGACGAAAGTGGTTAAGGGCGGCAAGAACATGTCGTTCGCAGCGCTCGTAGTCGTCGGCGATCCTTCGGCGGCGGTGGTTGGTTTCGGCTCGGGCAAAGCGAAGGAAGTTCCGCAGGCCATCCGCAAAGGGATCGAGGCGGCGAAGAAGAACCTGATGCGGATTAACCTGACACAGACCTCGGTGCCGCACACGGTGCTCGGACGCTTTGGCTCGGGCATGGTGTTGCTGAAGCCGGCTCCGGAAGGCACGGGCGTGATTGCCGGCGGAGCGGTGCGCGCGGTGATGACGTCGGCGGGTGTGCAGAATGTGCTGACCAAATCGATTGGCACCAACAATCCGCACAACGTCATCAAGGCGACGTTCGCAGCGCTGAAGAAGTTGAAGAACCGCGAAGACGTTGCTGCGCTGCGCGGGAAGTCGGTAGAGGAGCTGTAACCAGGTTTCAAGGTTTCAAAGTAAGATTCAACGACGCACGGTTTTACCTGGAAACTCTGAAACCTTGAAACGTTGCAACCTTAAGGATTGAAATGACAACCAAGACATCCAAGTCGGTGGCGAGCGGCAAGATTCAGTTGAAGTGGGTGCGGTCGATGATCTGCACTCCGGTGAAACATAGGTTGGTTGTCAAAGGGCTGGGATTCACGCGGCTGAACCAGGTGATTGTGCGGCCGGACACGGCTGCGATTCGCGGCATGGTCAAGAAGATCCCGCATCTGGTGGAGATAGTGAAGTAGAAAGGTTTCAGAGTTTCAAGGTTGCCAAAGTTTCAAAGTAAAATCCGGCGGCATTCGGCTTACCTTGAGACTCTGAACCCTTAGAAACCTTGAAACATGGAATCTGACTTATGAATCTTTCAACAATCAGAGCACCCAAGAAGTCTACGGAAAAGAAGAAGCGAGTCGGACGCGGGATGGGGTCCGGCATGGGCAAGACTTCGACGCGCGGCCACAAGGGGCAGTGGTCCCGTTCGGGTGCGCGGCTGATCCGCGGGTTTGAAGGCGGCCAGATGCCGTTGCATCGGCGCGTGCCGAAGCGCGGATTCACCAACATTTTCCGCGAGGAATACGATGTCGTGAACCTGGACCGTCTGGCAACGCTTGGCGAGACCGAAATCACGCCCGAGGTGTTGAAGAAGGCGGGCGTGGTGAACGGCAGGCAGCCAGTCAAGATCCTGGGCAACGGCGAACTGAAGACGGCGATCACCGTGCATGCGCACAAGTTTTCGAAATCGGCGCAGGAAAAAATCACCAAGGCCGGCGGCAAGTGTGAGGTCTTGCAGTAATGCTCGAAAAGCTGTCGAACATCTTCCGGGTTCCCGACCTTCGCAAGCGCGTGTTGTTCACGCTCGGCCTGCTGGCGGTGTATCGCATCGGCGGCCACATTCCGACGCCTGGAATCAACGCCGACCGGCTGGCGGCGTTCTTCGAGCAAAATAGAGGTTCGGTGCTGGGTTTTGTGGATCTGTTCAGCGGCGGCAATCTGCGGCGGCTCACGATTTTCGCGCTGGGCATCATGCCGTACATTACCGCATCGATCATTCTGCAGTTGCTGACCGTGGTCTATGAGCCTCTCGCCAAATTGCAAAAAGAAGGCGAGATGGGCCGCAAGAAGATCACGCAGTGGACGCGTTATCTCACCGTGGTTTTGAGCGCGGTGCAGTCGTTCGGCATTGCCATCAGCCTGCAGAAAGCGGGAGATTTCGTCAACACTCCCGGACCGGCCTTCATCCTGATGACCATGCTCACGCTGACCACGGGCAGCGCCTTCATCATGTGGCTGGGCGAGCAGATTACCGAGCGCGGCATCGGTAACGGAATGTCGCTCTTGATTTTTGCCGGCATTGTGGTCGGTCTGCCGCGCGGCGTCGCCGATCTGTATCAGAAGGCCAGCACCTCGGCTTGGGGAGTATTTACGGCCCCCGCCATCCTGATGCTGCTCGTGCTGATGATCGCGGTGGTCGCATTTATCGTGTTTGTCGAGCGCAGCGAGCGTCGCATTCCGGTGCAGTATGCCAAGCGCGTGGTCGGACGCAAGGTGATGGGCGGGCAATCCACGCACCTGCCGCTGCGGGTGAACGCGGGCGGCGTGATGCCGGTGATTTTTGCGTCTTCGATTCTGGCCTTGCCGCAGATGCTGGGCGCGGCGTTTCACAACAATAAGGTAGTCGGTCCGATCCTGGATGCGATGAAGTGGGGCGAGCCGCTCTACACCCTGCTCTATTGCACGGGCATTGTTTTCTTTGCCTACTTTTATATCTCGATCGTGTTCAATCCGAACGAGGTGGCGGACAATATGCGGAAGTGGGGCGGATTTATTCCCGGTATCCGGCCGGGAAAGCGGACTTCGGATTTCATCAACGATGTTCTCACTCGAATCACGCTGGTGGGCGCGCTCTACCTGATCCTGATTTCCCTGATTCCGGAGTGGATGATTGCCGGCATCAAGCTGAACCACCTGCCCCTGGTTGGACGAATGTTTGAGAGCCTGCCGACTTGGGTAACGAACGGCCTGGGCGTGAATTTCTATTTTGGTGGAACGTCGCTGTTGATCGTTGTGGGAGTTGCGATGGACACGGTCACACAGATCGAGGCGCAGCTGATCATGCGGCACTATGATGGCTTCACGCCGAAGAGCGGCCGTATTCGCGGGCGGCGGACGTGGTAGAAAAGTCCTCAGTTCCCAGTTCTCAGGAAGAGCTGCGGAACCGTAGGTTTTTGAGAGAACCGAGGACTGGTTTCGTAAGCGCGGAGGAGTGCGGTATTTCCGCGACGGGAAATACGAGTAAAAGGGGCCATTTCGATGGCCAACGAGTCGGCTAACCATACCGCGCGAAATATTGGACCTGTGATTCTTCTGGGGCCTCCCGGGGCCGGGAAGGGCACGCAGTCCAAACAGATTGTCGACCGTTACGGTGTTCCGCAGATATCGACTGGTGATCTCTTGCGGGATAACGTAGCGCGCGGCACCGAGCTCGGCATCGAAGCCAAGGCGATCATGGCGCGAGGCGAGTTGGTGCCCGACGAGTTGATGTACGGCATCGTGGCCACACGGCTGCGGGAAACCGATTGTGAGCGCGGATTTGTGCTGGATGGCTTTCCGCGGACGGCGGCGCAGGCAGGATGGCTGGACGCCTTCCTGGAAAAAGAGTTCTTTGAAAAGAGATCGGGAAAACTGGAGAAGTGTCCGCCGGTTGTGATCCAGTTGCTGGTGGACTATACTCAATTACTGCTGCGGCTTGCCGGGCGGCGTTCGTGTCCCACCTGTGGACGGCTCTATAACATCCATCTTCAGCCACCTCTCGTCGACGAGTTGTGTGATGTGGACGAATCCAAGCTGGTGATCCGGAACGACGATCGCGAGGAAGTGATTACCGAGCGATTGGCTACGTATGAGCGGCAGACCAAGCCGGTGGCGGATTATTACCGGGCGCAACGGCGGCTAGTCGCGATCCAGGCGGACCGGCCGATAGAAGATGTTACGGCGCAGATTTTCGGTGTGATTGACAGGCATCGCCAGGGCGGATGCTAGTGGCGAGGCGTCGGAGCCAGGATCCGAATTCATTATGAGTTCTGGAGAAGACCGGATCATCCGCAAGTCGCCGGAAGAGATCGAAAAGATGAGGCGGAGCGGGAAGATGGTCCGCCAGATTCTGGACCACCTGAAAACGGTCGTGGCGGCGGGCGTCACCACGATGGATCTGGAGAAGGCCGCCGAGAAACTGATTGCGGAGCTTGGAGCGGCGCCGGCGTTCAAGGGATACTACGGCTATCCATGTGTGCTGTGCACTTCGATCAATGAAGAGATCGTGCACGGCATCCCGTCGGAAAAGCGGTCGCTGAAAACGGGAGACATCGTTTCGATCGACTGCGGCGTGGTCTGCGACGGGTATTACGGAGACGCTGCCATTACGGTGCCGGTGGGCGAGGAATTGACCTCGGAATTGAAGAAGCTGCTCGAGGTGACCGAGGCTTCGCTGTACAAAGGCATCGAGCAGGTGAAGATCGGCAACACGGTTGGGCACGTTGGGTCGGCGATCCAGAAGCACGTGGAAGCGAACGGATTCAGCGTGGTGCGAGACTTCGTTGGGCATGGCATCGGAACCAAGCTGCATGAAGCGCCGCAGATCCCGAACTTTGGCAAGAAGGGCCAGGGCGCGGAGTTGACTGAGGGTATGGTGCTGGCGATTGAGCCGATGGTGAACTCGGGGCGTCCCGAGATGAAAGTTTTGAGTGACAAGTGGACGGCCGTAACCGTAGACGGCAGCTACAGCGCGCACTTTGAACATTGCGTGGCGGTAACGCGGCAAGGGCCCATGATTTTGACGCAGTAGAGCTTTCAGCTGAGAGCTCATTTTAAGGAGTCGATGAGTAAAGAAGACGCGATTGAAGTGATGGCGACGGTGGTCGAACCGCTGCCCAATGCCATGTTCAAGGTGGAGCTCGAAAACAAGCACCAGGTACTGGCGCACGTTTCCGGCAAGATGCGGAAGAACTTCATACGGATACTGCCGGGAGACAAAGTCGCGGTCGAACTTTCTCCGTACGATCTGAATCGCGGGCGGATTGTGTATCGCTACAAGTGATGCATTGGGAAGTGGCGGGCGAGACAGCCGGCGCTACATGCAGGTGGGGGATTATGAAGGTAAGAGCATCGGTTAAGAAGATTTGCGACAAGTGCAAGGTCATTCATCGCAAGGGTGTGGTGCGGGTGATCTGCGAGAACTCGAAACACAAGCAGCGTCAGGGTTAGTGGCCGACACCCTCAGGGGCTAAAGCCCGTGAATTTGTTGGCTTTGGGTGGCACGGCAGAAGCCGTGCCCTTTCAAACCGAATTGTTTGGAGAGAGGGATCATGGCTCGTATTGCAGGCGTCGATCTTCCGCGCAACAAGCGCTCGAATATCGCGCTCACTTACATCTACGGCATCGGCAACTCGCGCGCGGCTCGCATTCTGGACGCGGCGAATGTGGACCCGATGAAAAAAGTTTCCGACCTTGCGGAAGACGAGGTCAACCGCATCCGCCAGGTGATCGAAGCGGAAGGCTCGGTGGAAGGCGATCTGCGCAAGGACGTTTCGATGAACATCAAGCGGCTCATCGAAATCGGGTCCTATCGCGGATTCCGCCATCGCCGAAACCTGCCGGTTCGCGGTCAGCGTACGCACACCAATGCTCGAACCCGCAAAGGTCCGCGCAAGGGCACGGTCGCGCAGAAGAAGAAGACGGCAAAAGCGTAAGAATCAGGGGTCAGGTCTTAGGGGTCAGGTCTCAGGGAAACCGGGACCTTCCTGAGACCTGAGACCTAAGAACTGAGACCTACTAAATGGCAAAACCAGTGGCAGCAGCAGGCGGCGCCGCGGCGCCCGAGAAAAAAGGCAAGAAGAAGACGTTCAAGAAAAAAGAGCGCAAGCACGTTCCGCATGGACTCGTGCATGTGCAGGCGTCTTTCAACAACACCATCGTGACCATCTCGGACATGACCGGCAACGTGCTGGCGTGGAAGAGTTCGGGCTCGTTGGGTTTTCGCGGGTCGCGCAAAGGGACTCCGTTTGCGGCACAGCAGGCGGCGGCGAACGCCGCCAGCATGGCGCGCGATCACGGGGTGCGCAGTGTGGATGTGCGGGTAAGCGGTCCGGGATCGGGACGCGAATCGGCAGTGCGCGCGCTAGCCTCGGCGGGAATCGAAGTGCGGTCCATTAAGGACACGACTCCGATTCCCCATAACGGGTGCCGGCCGCCGAAACGACGCAGAGTGTAGCGTCCGACGAGCACGCCTGGGACGAGGCAAGCCTGGTCTCTACGCGTAGGTTTTTTTGTTACAGCTGAATTTTGTCCGGGACGAAGGGTGAAGCCAAACCTGTAAACCGGTCATCTAACACAAGGAGAACAACTTGGCACGTTATACCGATGCAGTGTGTCGTCTTTGTCGCCGGGAAGGCATTAAGCTCTTCCTCAAAGGCACGAAGTGCTTCAGCGACAAATGTCCTATTGAGAAGCGCAACTTCGCTCCCGGACAACACGGGAAAGACAAGAAGACCAAGGTTGTAGGCTACGGCCTGCAGTTGCGCGAAAAACAGAAAGCCAAACGCATCTACTTCACCCAGGAAGGCCAGTTCCGGAATTATTTCGAGAAGGCCGTCCGGTTCAAGGGTGTAACCGGCGCGAAACTGCTCGAGCAACTCGAGCGGCGCTTGGACAATGTTGTCTACCGTCTTGGCTTCGGAATTTCCCGGCGCCAGGCGCGCCAGTTGGTGCGTCACGGGCACGTGCAGGTGAATGGCAAGAAGGTGAACATTCCTTCCTATGAAGTCGCGGTGGGCGAAGAGATTGCGATTCGCGAGAGCAGCCGCAAGGTTCCGATTCTCGAGACCGCAAAGGATTTTGCCAGTCATCAGCCGGCACCGGCGTGGTTGGAGATCGATCGCGAGAACTACAAGGGGCGCGTGATTGCGCTGCCGAAACGCGAAGACATCCAGTTGCCGGTGAACGAGCAGCTGATTGTGGAGTTGTATAGCAAGTAGACGCTCGTGTAGAGACGCGGCAAGCCGCGTCTCTGCCACAGATTTTGTTTGGCCTACTATTCGTGCCAGATCAGCCCGCAGTGGCGTTTGATTTGAACCTGGGCCGGTTCAGAGAGCCACCGCGGAGCCACATGGCCGAGAGGAGAAACACAGAATGCTTTGGAGAGGTTTTCAAAAACCGAAACGCTTGGCGAGCGATACCGGTTCGCTCACTGACAAGTACGGGATGTTCTGGGCGCAGCCGTTTGAGCGCGGATTTGGCACCACCATCGGCAACGCGCTGCGGCGCGTGATGCTCAGTTCGATCGAAGGCGCGGCGGTTACCGCGGTGAAGATCGAAGGCGTGCTGCATGAATTCCAGTCAATCCCAGGCGTGGTCGAGGACGCGACCGACATCATTCTCAACATGAAGCAGGTTCCGTTCAAACTGGCGGGAGACGGTCCGAAAGCGATTTACCTGCGCGCAGATCAGCCCGGAGTCGTCACCAGCGGCATGATCGAAGCCGACGGCGATGTGGAAGTGCTGGACAAGGAAATTTACATCGCGACGGTGAGCGAGGGCGGCAAGCTCGACATGGAAATGCGCCTGAAGCGCGGCCGCGGTTACGTTTCCGCCGATAAGAATTTCGAGGATGACCTGGGCATCGGATTCATTCCCATCGACTCTGTGCACACGCCGGTGCGCAAGTGCAACTACACTGTCGAAGCCGCGCGTCTGGGACAGATCACCGATTACGACAAGCTGACGGTGGAAGTCTGGACGAACGGTTCGATCACTCCGGGCGATGCGCTGGGGCTGTCGGCGAAGCTGGTGAAGGATCACATGAATATCTTCATCAACTTCGAAGAAGAGATCGAGACGGCGTCGGCGAGCGAAGAGCGCAGGCCGGAGATCAAGAACGAGAACCTGAACCGCTCGGTTGAGGAACTCGAACTCTCGGTGCGCAGCTATAACTGCTTGAAGAATGCCAACATTCAGTCCATCGGCGAACTGGTGCAGAAGACCGAAGCCGAGATGCTGAAGACGAAGAATTTTGGCCGCAAGTCGCTGAACGAGATCAAGGAGATACTTTCCTCGATGGGGTTGAGCCTGGGTATGAAGATCGACGAGCACGGCAACGCCGTGCCCGGTCCGACTTCGAACCTGGTATTGCCGGCTTCGGCGTACGGCGATAACGATCTGTAAGAAGAACGAGCGGATGGGGTGACGGGCGAGGGCGCCCGTCACTCCACCGAAACAACGAGGAATCCATGCGTCACAAAGTTGCAGGCTACAAACTCGGCCGAACCACTTCCCATCGTCGCGCCATGCTGCGCAATATGGTCACGTCGATCATCATGGAAGAACGCATTGAGACGACCGTGATCAAGGCGAAGGCAGTGCGTCCTTCGGTTGAGAAGATGATCACCCTCGGCAAGAAGGGCGATCTGGCGGCGCGGCGGCAGGCGGCGGCTTATTTGATGACGGACGAAGCGGTCCGCAAGCTGTTTGACACCGTGGCTCCGCGTTTCGGCGATCGCAAGGGTGGATATCTGCGCATCGTCCGAACCGCCTGGCGAAAGGGAGACGGCGCCGAAAAGGCGTTCATCGAACTGCTGGGTAGCGAGCAAGTGATCGACGAAAAGCGGCAGAAGCGCGCGGAAATCCGCGCCAAACGTGCCGAGGAGAACCGCAAGGCGATGGAGAATGCGGACGCGGAAGCGCAGGCCCAGCACGACATGGCCGCCAATGAGGCTGACGGTAGGACTGAAGGCGGCGACAAGAAAGAGTAGTTGGCTGCGGTCTCAAATTTGCTGAAGGAACATTTCTGGAAATAACAAGAGGGCGTCCGAGACGGACGTCCTCTTTGATTTGTATCTGTCTACCCTTTGAAACTACTGCGCGAGCGGCCCGCTGACGGTGCCGAGCAAGCCGGTTTTGTTGTCGAGCACTACGAGCCGGAGTTGCTTGCCATCGGGCGGCGCCGCGATGTCGAGTTGTACCATCAGGCCTTTATCCAGGACTTGCTGATAGGAGGCGGCGTCGAACGTGTGATCCACTTTAATGGTGCTCGCCCCGCCCAGGTTCTTGCCATCCGCGCTGTAGACGCCCGCGTAGAAGTTCACGTTCATTTTCTTGCCGCCGCTGGTGTCTTCCGTAGCCAAGGTATGCGCATCCACCAGGAAAACTACCTTCGCCTTGCCCGGATCCGTGGGTTTGACCTGCGCCATGAATGACACCTGGGTGGCGGGTCCATTCAGCTGGAAAGCGCCTGCCGCTTCCTGATCGGGCTTCCAGTTTTTATCCAGGGTTGGATCGAGCGCGAAGTACCCCTTGCGATAGCGTACCTCTGTGTCTCCGCGGTCGAGTTTGACCTTGATGTTGCGGAAGTTGCCGTCCCACTTCTTGTTCTCAGGATAATAACCGAGCGAGTAAGAAGCGTCTTCGTCTGCGACCGCCAGCGCGATGCCGTCCTTGATTTCATTCTGGTTGGTGTAGGCTTTGCCTCCAGTTTCCGCCGCTATGTCCTGCAAGGCAAATGTGGTGTTGATGTCAATTCCGCTCGTCATGATGCCGCGCATATCAACCGGATAAATGGCTATGCCAGCGCTCGCCAGGTCGGCCTCGGCGTGCTTGATCGCATCTGCGTACCTTGCCACGCGCTCCCCGTAGTGGCCGGCGACGGCAGATTTATCTACAGAGTTCTGTCTGACAGAAGGTAGATCCGCCATAAGCTCCGCACGAGAGATGTTTTGGTCCATCGGAATGAGATTAAGCGGGAAATCGGCCGTCAGCCAAACCACTGTCTTGCGGCCGGAGAACCCGGAAAGCATTCGCGAGAGATCCTGCAAGGCCTGCAGCGTTATCACGGTGCGGCGGTCACGATTGTAGTCTGCAAGCATGCCGTTGAAGCCGGCAAGCTGTGACTGAGCCACCGATATCGCCAGGTTCGTCCCGTTGCTGAGGCCGCTATCGGCGGTCAAGTGCGGCACCGACGCCGCGGGTTGAAGAATCTGTGATTGGGGGCGCAGGTTGTTGATTGCCGCCGTCAGAATCTTAGGGTCGGTGGTGAAATCCTGTAGCACCCACAAACGGTCCGACAATGCCATAACCGCCATCGGCTTGCCCGCTTGACTCTGCTCCAGGGCGTATTTAATCATCTGAGATCGGCCGTAGGCCTGATCCGTGAACCCAGAGTTCGCCGCGTCCAGCAGAAGAACGGTCGGAACCCCAGGTGGCTTCAGAAACTCCGGGTGATTGGAGAGGATGCCCGGAGGCAGGGTTTTCGCACTTCCCTGATTTGCGCCAGGCGGAGTGAAAGTCGCGATCTTCTGCTTCTTCCCGTTTTCCTCCACGGTGAAGTCCTCAGGCTTCAAGCCGGTAACGGGCTGCCCCTTCTTGTCCCTGACAACTACGTCAACCACGACCAGCCGCGTGCTGGTCCGGATCGTAATGCCGGGAATTTCGTCAGACGTCTGCTGGGCATTCAAGATGGTCGGGCTGGCGGCCAGATTCAGGATCAGGGCTGAACAGAGCGCGATCCGAAAGGGGAGAGCATGCAACATAGAACCTCCACGGGGTGCAGCGAACTCGAGCGATTACCCCGGAATGTATCGTGTTTCAGGCTCGTTGGCAAACCTGGCCTTGAAGGCATTCCGGGGCGTTCGGGCGATGTAATCTTTGAATGCGGGTCTATGACAAACGTGCTCGTGCTTGCCCGTCATCCATAGAGTTGTGATGCGCGTTGGCTTGCAATGGCGGTTAAGATTTGCTTGAAGGGTAACTGCTCCCTACAATAGAAGTTCAATTCAATCCTATGATCCATTTTCCAGTCCCCGAAGCCCTCACATTCGACGATGTGTTGCTCCTGCCGGCGCGTTCCGAAGTCGTGCCCGCCAATACCAACACGCAGACCCAGCTCTCGCGCAACATCCGGCTGAACATTCCCATCATCAGCGCGGCCATGGACACGGTGACCGAGTCGCACATGGCGATTGCCTTGGCGCAGCAGGGAGGCCTCGGCATTATTCATCGCAACCTGACGATCGACCAGCAGGCCAATGAAGTGGACAAGGTGAAACGGTCGGAGAGCGGCATGATTGTGGATCCGGTCACCATGTCGCCGGACGCCAAGGTTTCCGATGCGCTCGAAGTCATGAAGCAATACAAGATTTCAGGGGTGCCGATCACGCTGAGGGATGGAAAACTGGTTGGCATTCTCACCAATCGCGACCTGCGTTTCGAGACGCGCTTCGATATTCCAATCAGTAAGGTGATGACCCAGAAGAACCTGATCACGGTACCGGTGGGAACGACGCTCGAGCAAGCGGAGGAGATCTTGCACGAACACCGCGTCGAAAAGCTTCTCGTCGTTGACGATAAGTACAACCTGAAGGGTTTGATCACGGTTAAGGACATCCAGAAAAAACTGAAATATCCGGGCGCTGCGAAAGACAATCAAGGGCGTCTGCGGGTGAGCGCGGCGATCGGAGCGACGGGGGATTTCCTGGAGCGCGCGCAGGAACTGGCGCACGCGAAAGTCGACGTGCTCGCGATTGACAGCGCGCATGGGCATTCCGTGCTGGTGATCGAAGCGGTCAAGAGGGTGAAAGCGATGCTGCCGGAAGTAGAACTGATTGCCGGCAACGTAGCGACTTTCGATGGCGCCTGCGAATTGGTGCGCGCGGGAGTGGACGGGATTAAAGTCGGCATTGGGCCGGGCTCGATCTGCACCACGCGCATCGTGACCGGCGTCGGGGTTCCGCAGATTACGGCGATTGCGGAGGCGGCGCGGGCCACGCGCGATTCGGGCGTTCCGGTGATTGCCGATGGTGGCATCAAGTATTCGGGCGATATCAGCAAAGCCCTGGCGGCGGGCGCTTCCGCGGTGATGATCGGATCGATGTTTGCGGGAACCGATGAGAGCCCGGGTGAATTGATTCTGTATCAGGGCCGAACCTTCAAGTCGTATCGCGGCATGGGGTCGCTGGGAGCGATGGCGCAGGGTTCGAGCGAGCGCTATTTCCAGAACTCGGACGGAGATGCGTCGACCGAGATTCCGGCAATGGGAGAAGAGTCGAACCGGCTGGGCAAGTTGGTACCGGAAGGAATTGAAGGGCGCGTTCCCTATCGGGGTTCGGTGGCGATGATTGTGCACCAGATGGTGGGCGGACTGAAATCGGGCATGGGTTACTGCGGATGCCAGACGGTGGCTGAACTGCAGCAGAAGGCGCGATTCGTGCGCATCAGCGCGGCCGGCCTGCGCGAGAGCCACGTGCACGACGTCATGATCACGCGCGAAGCTCCGAACTACGCGGCGGAGTGAGGGACGAGACCAAATTGACGACCGATTTGACTGCGTCTCGTCCCAATTTTGTGCGCGCCTGGTGGCCAGCCGCCGTCTGGATCTGTCTCATTGCGCTTGAGTCCACGGACTCCTTCTCGTCAGAGCACACCGGCAACATGTTGTATTGGCTGTTGACGCGTGTGTTTAGCCACATCGATTTTTACAAGTTCCTCGTCTTCCACCATTATCTGCGCAAGGCCGGCCACGTCGTCGGATACGGCATGTTGGGCCTGCTCCTGCTCCGAGGCTGGCGGGAAACATTCGGTCACGCTCAAGCCTTATTGAGGCGCACGTCACTGCTTTCGTGGCTGGGGACGGCGTTCGTGGCCTCGATGGATGAATGGCACCAGAGCTACATTCCATCGCGGACAGGCACGTGGCGTGACGTCGTGCTCGATAGCGCGGCAGGCTTTGTCTTTCTGCTGGTCGCGTATTTCTGGCTGCGGCGGTCGCCCAACGTCGATCCCGAACACTGGTAGAGACGCGGCTTGCGGCGTCTCGAGCAGCGCCACAGAAGTCAGCGCCACAGAACTTGAGGTCCTCGGGTGCTGCCGAGACGGGACGAGCCCCGTCTCTACAGATCAGTCCCCTACAGATCAATTTCGCGACACATCAGTTTCGTGCGGGCGAACGGTGGGCGAGCAGAGCGAAGGCTGAGACGGCAGCGATCGCAGCGGAAAGATAGAACGGGACCGCCGGGCCATAGACTTTCCAAAGAGCTCCGGTGATGACGCTCGAGAGCAACGTGGTTACGCTGGTGAGAAACGAATAAATTCCCAGAGCTCGGCCACGAACATCGTCGGCCACGTTTTCGACGACCAGCGCTTTCAGCACCGGATTGGTCAGCGCGTAGAAGAGTCCGTAGAAGGCCATGGTCAGCCAGATCGCGAACTGGGACGGAGCGAGTGCGAAGACAAAATAGACGATGGCGAAAACGAAATATCCGGCGGCAGCGATGGCCGAGCGCGAGAAGCGGTCGCTGAACTTGCCGGCAGGCCAGGACAGCAACGTAAAGGTGATGTTGAAGACCAGCCCCAGCAGCGGCGCGCGAAAAGACGGAATGCCGATGTCTCCGGCGCGCAAAACCAGGAACATGTCGCTGGAATTCCCCAGCGAAAACAATGTGACGACGGCCAGCACGTAGTAAAAGCCGGCCGGCAATTTTGGTAGCCACGCGGATTTGCTTTTGGAGAGACGGGCGCCCTCGCCCGATTGCGTAGCGACAGCCGCCCTCGGCTGTCCAGCCGAGCGATGCTCGGCAGAGGGGTTGCGGCGGCGATGAACCTCGCGAATCCCCACCCAGGCGACGATTACGCACAGAGCCCCTGGGATCGCAGCCGACGCGAATACGCCGCGCATGCCGAAGCGTCCGATCACTGCCAGCGCCAGCAGTGGGCCGGCGATGGCGCCGGCGGAATCCATGGCTTGAATCAGACCGTACGCTGAGCCGAGCGATGATGTATCCACCGACTCAGCGACCATCACATCGCGAGCCGTTCCACGGACGCCTTTGGCAAAACGATCGCCAAAACGAATTCCCAGAATTTGCCACCACGAAGAAACCAGTGCCAGCAGCGGCTTCACCGCGTTGGCCACGAGGTATCCGCCAACCACGATGGGCTTGCGGTGCGAAACCTTGTCGGCCACATAGCCGGAGAAGAGTTTCGCGAAAGAAGCCACACTTTCGGCGATGCCTTCGATGATCCCAAGTTGCGCCGGACCGGCGCCGAGTGATGTGAGAAAGGCGGGCAGAACCCAGTACGCCATTTCACTGGCCGTGTCGTTGAGGAACGAAGTCAGGCCGAAGACGTATATATTTCTGGGGGTGGATTGGGAGCGATATGGGGACGATGTTTCCATATCTGCTCCTTGAAAATAGCATGGAGAAAATGTCTCTGGGCACGGAACTCAAAGAGCAGTCGCCGCTTCCGGGCGGGTGGTTTTCGAATGACATGGCCCCAGCGTGGCTGCTGGCGGCCGCAGCCGTGCTGTTGCAGATGGCGACCAACGGCCGCTACGGATATTTCCGCGACGAGCTCTACTACCTCGCCCTCTCGCATCACCTCGACTGGGGATACGTAGACCTCGCGCCCATGGCGCCGCTGGTGGCATATGTCGCGCGCACACGATTCGGCGAATCCCTGCATGCGATTCGACTATTGCCGGCGCTCGCGCTGGGCGCGGAGATTTTAATCACCGGTTTGATCGCGCGGGAACTGGCCGGCAAGCGATTTGCGATATTTCTGGCGTGCCTGGCCGTTCTGGTTGCTCCAGTCATCGTGAACAATGCGTCGCGCTTTTCGATGAATCCGTTCGAGTCATTGTTCTGGATGGGCACCATTTACTTCCTGCTGCTTGCAATGAACCGCAATCAGCCGGAGTTGCTGGTGTGGTGCGGCGTGCTTGTCGGGCTGGGATTGGAAAATAAGCACTCGACGGCCTTTTTTCTTATCAGCCTCATTGTCGGGATTCTGGCTACTCCCGAGCGCCGCTGGTTTCGCAGCAAGTGGTTCTGGATGGCTGCGATTGTCATCGTGCTGCTCTGCCTCCCCAACCTCATCTGGCAATACCGGCACGACTTCGCGACTTGGGTCGATCTGACCAACGTGAAAAAGATTCACAAGAACGTCGAACTGCCGACAAGTGCGTTCCTGAAGCAACAAGCCATGACCTTGCTGCCGCTGAACGCCCTGATCTGGATCGCCGGCCTCGGCTTCCTCTTGTTTCACGGCCAAGGCAAGCGCTATCGCGTGCTGGGCTTCACGTATCTCGCGTTCCTTGCGATCATGAATTTCCTCCACGGTAAGGATTATTACCTCGCTCCGATTTATCCGATGTTATTCGCTGCCGGCGGAGTGTATTGGGAGATGTTCACGGAAGCGCACGCGCGCCTGCGCTGGATGAAAATCGTTTTCCCAATCGTTCTCGCGATCATGGGTGCAATCGCCTTTCCACTTGTGCTGCCGATTCTTCCGCCCGCACGGATTGTTCCGTACATGCGCGCGCTGGGAGTCAGCGTCTCGCGTAACGAAACCCACATGGACAGTGATCTCCCGCAACATTTCGCCGATGAATTCGGATGGCCGGAAATGGTTGCGCAGGTAGCCGACGTCTATAACAAGATGCCCGCCGATGAGCGTGCCAAGACTGCGATTCTCGCCGGCAATTACGGCTCCGCTGGAGCGATTGATTTGTTCGGGCCGCGCTACGGATTGCCTCCATCCATTAGCGCCCATCAGAATTACTACTACTGGGGATTCCGGCAATATACCGGCGAGAGTCTGATCATGCTCAACTGGCAGCTCGATGACGCGCAGTACTGGTGCCAGAATGTCGAGGAAGGTCCGAAGGTCGATTATCCGTACACCATGGGCTGGGAACACTACACCATCCTGATCTGTCACGGACTTAAGGAGCCGCTGGCGGAGGCCTGGCCGCACTTCAAAGTGTGGGATTGACGGTCGACGGTCGCCGATTCATCGGGAATTTTCAATAGTGGGCTGGTTCCTTCCTGTCGGTTAAGTAGACTGCGAACCACGAGCTACGAGCTTGGACCGAACGGATTGCTCGTGGCTCGCAGCTCGAAGCTCGGGTAGTGGGTTAGTTTGGCAGACACCTTCCCCCAGCGGCTAAAAGCCGCTATTGTTCTTGTGGCAGTTACGGCACGGCGGAAGCCGTCCCCTTCCAAGGCAAATTCAAACGAACCCACTACGGAAGCTCGCGGCTGCTTCGTTTCCTGCCGGCGTCCAGTAGAATAGAAACACATGTCCGATCGTACTTTTACCCTCGATGAAGCGCAGATGCTGTTGCCGATTCTGGAATCGCTGCTCCGGCAGGCAATCAACGGCAAGAAGCTGATTGAAGACGTGGACGGCGAGTTGCAGGAGACGGCGCACCGCGTTTTTCTCAGCGGTGGCATGATGCTGAATGTGGTCCATCTGGCGCGGCGCAAGGCGGAGCGCGAAAAGGCGATTCGCCGCGTCAAAGATGCCCTTGCCGAAATTGACGCGACCGGCGTGCAGGTGAAAGATCTCGACATCGGATTGCTCGATTTCCCCTGCAAGGTGGAAGGCGAGATCCTGCTGTTGTGCTGGAAACTTGGCGAGCTGACGATCACGCACTGGCACGGGACGAACGAGGGCTTCGGCGCGCGGAAGCCGATTGACACGCGAATCTCGAACGCTGGGAAGAAACGGCCGAAGTAGAACAGGGCTCTCAGCTGTCAGCTTTCGGTTAAGCCGGAATCAGTATCAAAGTTGCTTCGTATCGGGGCATCCTTTCAGCAACTTCGCGAATCTTCGACATGAGAAGCACGTTTCGGGGATGACTGGCGGAACTCTGCTTTTCCGCGGACTCCCAGAAAACACTGCGCAAGTTTAGAGGCGCGCCCCGTTCTTTAATATTCGAGAACGCCTCGAGCGCGCGGTGAGCATGCTGGGCGAGGGTACGATCCAAGCCATGCACTATCGAGGGTCGAGCGAAGGCCGGGCATTCTGCTAAAATCAGCGTATCCGAGGCGATTCACAATGTTTACTGGGCGCAAACTGGCGGTGACGCTTGCTTTTACAGTGTTGGTTGCACTGGCCTTTGGGATCAGCTGCCGGGGATTCTTCCTGCCTAACACCCTTGAGACGGTCTCCCTCCAGCCTCCGAGCCTTAATATTGGGGTTAACGCCACCCAGCAGTTCACGGCGTATGGAACGTATGAGGATAACACCCGGTCGCAGATTACCAGCGGGGTGGTGTGGACCTCCAGCGATTCAGTGGATGTACCGATTACCGCCCAGGGACTTCTAACCGCCGTCAATGTGACCAGCGCCGCAGTGACGATCACTGGGTCCGCTCAGGGCCTCAGTGGCACCGCCACCGTCAATGTGGTCGGGGACGTCACAACCATCACCGGCACCGAGAGTGCCAGCACTATCACAGCCAACGGAAGTTCCGTGACATTCACTTTCGCTGCGACCCCAGGCCCGCCAGCTTTCATTACCGCCGACAACGGTGGTACCTTCAACATTACAATTGCCGATAGCTTTTTCACCTGCACTGTTGGCACCGATGCCGATAATAATCCGGCGGAAGTCTGCTCCTTGGCCTCGGGCGGCGCCGCTACTTCATATCAGCTCCAAATGACCTATCCGAGCGCTTCCGGCGGAACGGTGAACTCGAACATACTGACGGTGACCGCAGTTCAGTGACATTCGTCGGGTGCCCCACTCATTCGCGTTCTGTGCGGATGAGTGGGCGCCTCATCTCCCTCGCCGCACGAAAGGTTATAACCGGATCTCCGTCGCGCTCCTCTCAACTGGTCTGCAGACCGATCCTAACAACCCCGGCGCCGCAGGCGCGCGCTATATTATTGAAGAGAGCCTGTGAAACCTTTCTCCAACCGCTTTCTTCCGATTGTTTTTCTAGTATTTCTCGCGAGCTGCGATCGCGGCCGCGGGCGGGTGCTCGAGATCGCCTATGTTTCCGGGGTTCAGGCCAACCTGCGCGATCACGTGGCTGCGGTGTATGAGAAAACTGGAGTCGTCAAGAACGGCGAGCGCGTGGAAGTGCTCGACCATGACCGCCACTTCACCAAAGTGCGCACCGCAACCGGCGCGATGGGATGGGTGGAGCAGCGCTTCCTCGTCGGTCAGGACGTCTACGATCAGATCCAGAAGTTGACCGCGGACAACCAGAACGATCCCGTGCAGGCGCAGGGCACGACGCGCAACGATACGAATCTGCATGTCGAACCGGGACGCGATACCGAACACCTCTATCAGATTTCTTCCGGCGAGAAGCTGTCGCTGTTGAAGCGGGGTACGGCCGAGAAGGCGGGCGCGGTTGCGCCGGCGTCACGGTCCGCCACGCCGGGCGGCAATCAGCAGGACAAGAAGCAGGCTGTGCCTGTTCCGGTGATAGAGGATTGGTGGCTGGTGCGCGATTCCAACAAGCGGGTTGGCTGGGTGCTGGCGCGGATGGTGGATCTCGACGTCCCGCTCGATATCGCGCAATACGCCGAGGGTCAGCGCATCGTCGCGTACTTCGTGCTGGATCAGGTTCAGGATGGCGACAAGAAAGTCGCGCAGTATTTGACCGTCCTTTCCGAACCCAAGGATGGTCTGCCGTTTGACTTCAACCAGATTCGCGTCTTCACCTGGAATGTGAGACACCATCGCTATGAGACGGCGTATCACGAGCGCGTGGAAGGCATTCTGCCGGTGACGGTTTCACAGGAAAACTTCGACAAGGACGGCCTGTTACCCGTGTTCACGATTCAAGTGGAAGACGGCAAGGGCAACGTCACCGCGCGCAAGTACAAGCTCAACACGCCGATTGTGCGGCGTGTGTATGCTCCGGGAGAAGAACAGGCGCGGACTGCGAACAGGAAGGCCAAGCATTGACGGTGATGACAAAATCCTTACCACAGAGGACGCAGGGTTTCACCTCCGTGGTGAAAATCTACGAATAGAACTCGGCAACGCTCTCGACCACCCAGCGGATTTCGGCTTCGGTCAACTCCGGGAACATCGGCAGCGCGAGCACTTCCTGCGCCGCCTGTTCGGAGACCGGCATATCTCCTGCCTTCAGTCCGAGATAAGAAAAGACTGGCTGCAAGTGCAGCGGCAGCGGGTAGTAGATCTCCGACCCAATTTTCCGGTCGGTGAGGAATTTTCGCAGTTCGTCCCGGCGCTGGGCGCGAATCACGTACTGATGAAACACATGTTTGGCCTGCGGACTCCGCGCTAACACGCGCACCGGTGTGCTGCTTCGATTCGCGATCTGATCGGAGGTCTGGTTCGAAGTCTGGCCGGAGGTTAGCCCGGAACTGGCAAACAGCTGGTCATAGGTCGCAGCGTGTTGCCGCCGGTTCTGGTTCCAGTCCGCGATGTGTGCCAGTTTCACGCGCAGCACTGCTGCCTGAATCGCGTCCATGCGTCCATTCCAGCCAAATTCGTTGTGGTAGTAGCGCCGGGGACTGCCGTGGTTGCGGAGTTGCCGCATGTGCTCGGCCATGCGTGGAGAAGTAGTGGTGACGATGCCCGCGTCTCCAAAGGCGCTCAGGTTCTTGGTGGGATAGAAACTGAAGGCGGCAGTTACGCCGAGCGCGCCCGCTCCGCGTCCGCTCCATTCGGCGCCAATCGCCTGGGCGGCATCCTCCACAATTGCAATTTTGAAATCTTGCGCATGTTCCTCCGCATGTTCCTTAACGATGCGGTCGAACTTGTCCATGTCGGCGCACTGGCCGTAGAGATGCACGGGAAGAATCGCGCGAAGATTTTCGGGTCGCTTGGTGCGGATTTGTCGACCAACCAGCGTCGCATCGAGATTCAGCGTTCCGGGCTCGACGTCCACGAACACCGGCGTTGCACCCGCCCGCACAATTGCACTGGCTGAGGCAAAGAAGCTGAACGCCGTGGTCATGACCGAGTCTCCGGGCTTTACACCCGCGGCAACGAGCGCCAGCCAGAGCGCTTCCGTTCCCGATGCGCAACCGACGGCGAAGGCCGCTCCCGTCAGCGCAGCAATCTCCTGCTCAAGCGCTTCGACCTCCGGACCAAGAATGAAGCTCTGCGAATCGCAGACGCGCGCGATGGCGGCCAGCACTTCTTCGCGGATGGTTTCGTACTGGCGACGTAAGTCCAGGAGAGGAACGGCGAGAGGAACAGCGGGAGGGACGGACTCCGGCGAGGGGATTCCTGCCGTCTTGCGCGGAGGTGAGAGACTGGAGTTCACAGCAAGGAGATTCTAGCAGGCGCAGTCTGTCCGGCAGCTCGATCTAGCGAGGCCGTCGCACAATTTTGGGCAGGGCCGGGGCGGCGTGGCGGCGGACGTCCAGGCCGTCCGATTTTTTCTCGTTTTTCTTTGTCCCCGCGCGCTCGGGATCGTCCAGAAATTGTTGCCAAGGTGCCAACTCAATCCGTAACCGGTCGAGATCGAGGTCGGGAAACGAGTTGTCCGCGCCATTGAGGTTGCGCAGGGCACGCTCCAGAACCGAGCGCGCGCCGACGTGGTTGCCTTTGGACTGGTGATGAAAAGCGACCGCCAACTGAACCAGACCTTGCGTATGCAGACGAAGATGCCGGCACGAAGGCCGGTTGCCAGGCCCATCGCGAGGTATAGAGCGCCAGACGTCTTCGAGCGCCTCATGCGCGTCGAAGAAGTGGGCTCGGTTGAACAGATCGAGACCTTTGTTGAGGTCCTCGCTGTTGGGCGACACAGTCATAGCGGACCAGCCTCCGCCACATTGGCTATACCCCCACGGTTCCACGGGCACCGATGTAAGTAAAGCGTGTATTGCCATAAACTTGACCGTTGGCAAAACGGGTGAATACCGAAAATCATAGCTAATCCAATCGTTCCATACCGAATTTGATAGTTCAGTAGAGAGTCCGTATGGGGCAAATGATTGAAAACAATAATCAAAACAAATATTTTGTCAGTGGCGTATCACTTGCATTGTCTTTATGTTTTGTACTTGCCAGCACATGAAACAGTTGTACAATGTCCAGTTCTCAGAGCCCGAGAGAATAAATTGGGTTTAGGAAAAAGGAAACTTGACCACGGAGGTCATTTGAGCATGAAACCCTTCCAGATTCTCAGTATCCTTCTTCTCCTTGTCTTCACGCTCGTCTGCGCAGTTCCCGCGAGCGCCGATAACCTCTATGCCAGTATTAAAGGCACGGCGACAGATCAGACCGGAGCTGTGGTAGCCGGCGTCAGGCTGACGGCGACCAATACAGCCACGGGAATCAGCTTCACTGAGACTTCGAGCAAGGATGGAAACTTTTCCTTCCTGCAACTGCCGATCGGCGACTACAAGCTCAAGGCCGAGCAGACTGGCTTCAAGGCGTACCAGGTGTCGGGCATTCACTTGGATCTCGACCAAGTGTACAACCTGGCAGTGAAGCTATCGATCGGTGCGGTTTCCGAACAGATCGTCGTCGAAGCCAATCCGGTCCAGGTGGAGCAGACGGATATGCAGCTGGGTACCACCATCTCGGGGCAAACCATCGCCGACATGCCCTTGAACGGCCGCGACTGGACGCAACTTCAGCAGCTTGAGCCGGGTGTGGTGGGACAATCCGACCGTTTTGGTGGCCTCATGGAAGGGGGTTATTCTGGCAATGGTGCGGAAACTCAGCAGAACTCGTTCCTCATCAACGGGAACGACTCCAACGACGCTGCCTTGAACATCGCCCTCGTCATCCCCAGCCCGGACGCGATTGGCGAATTTCGCATGGTCACCAGTACGCTCAATCCCGAGTACGGACGTAATTCTGGCTCGATCGTTAACGCCGCCATCAAAAACGGGACCAATGCCTTCCATGGTGACGGGTTTGAATTCTATCGAGACACTTTCATGGATGCGGGTGCATGGTTTGAGCCGGCCCCCTCTCCTTTTCACCAGAACGAGTTTGGCGGCACCATCGGTGGGCCGATCGTGAAGAATCACGCGTTTTTCTTTTTCTCCTATCAGGGGAGGTATTTCAAGGAACCGGATTCAGGTGCGGTTACGTCGGTTCCCGTTGGCAGCTCGGACGAACAGGGTGGCGTGTTTGCCGCCACGACGTTCAATGGAACCCCGGGAGCTGCCTCAAATGGTGGTCCTATTAATCCGAATTTATCTCCCGTTGCCATGTACGGAGACGCCAATTCGACGTGCCCTGTGTCGGGGGGCGTGATGTGTCCAGCTGGTACACCTTACGGCATGTTTTACAGCCCGAGCAATGCCCTAATCACGAATGGGTTGTTCAGCACGGGCACAATCCCTTTGGGCACGGGCGCAGCGCCAATCGATGGGAACCCATTGGCGTTCAAGCTGATGTCCCAGTTCGTTCCTGCGCCTAATTCCGGGGATAACTACAATTTCAGCCCGGATTCGATCGGTCACGACGATCAGTTTCTTGGCCGCCTCGATTACAATCTCGGCCAAAACGACAAGCTCTGGTTTTATGGGTTTTGGGAAACGAATCCCAGGACCGATACGATACCGTTTGTCGGCGCGTCGCTTCCTGGCTTCGCGGAGGATCAGCAAGCGCACACCCAACAATATGCCGTTTCCTGGTCGCACACTTTTTCACCCACAACTTTGAACGAGTTCCGCCTTGGCTATACCCGTTTTAATTTCGAAGCCGTGGAGCCCGTGAACCCCATCAATCCCACGAGCTATGGGTTCACGGGCATTAATCCGCAGAATACGGCACTTGCCTCACTGCCGGTCGTGAACCTAGCAGGCTTTTTCAGCCTTGGGTTCAGTTCTGACGGACCTCAGCCCCGCATACAGAACAACTACGAGATAGCCGACAACTTCAGCAAGGTCTGGGGTCACCACACCTTCAAGTTTGGTATCAGTTTTGAGCGCATAGAGCTCGATAACCCGTTCTATGCGAACCTCTCGGGTACCTATACTTTCGACGGAGGAGGGGCGTATTCAACGTCGAATCCGCTGGCGGACTTTTTGCTGGGGACGCCGGACTCCTACGCACAAGGCAGCGGATCGATCATCGCGGCTAAGGGTTATGAATACTACGCCTATGCGCAAGATCAATGGCAGGTGCGACCTAACCTCACGATTACTTATGGGACCGGGTATGACCTCGAAAAGCCATGGGTGAACGCATACGGTAAGGGGCATATCATGGCAGCGTTCAGGGAAGGTCAGCAATCCACCGTGTTCCCGTTCATGCCCCCCGGATTTGTGTATCCGGGCGACTCGGGGATCAACCAGTATGGAGGCATGACCCCCCATTATGATGAGTTTGGTCCGCGCGTCGGATTTGCCTATAGCCCCGGAAGCAACAAGAATTGGAGTATCCATGGCGGCGTCGGACTCTATTTCAACCGCACCGAGGAAGAATTGGCGCTGCAGACGCTGGAGAATGCCCCCTTTGCCCTTAGTTCATCCGGCGCTACGGGAGGAGCCTGCGGTACCCCCGCCTTTGCAACGCCGTTTGTTACCGTCGCACCGACCGTGAACCCCACCTGCAGCCTCATCAATCCGTTCCCTTATGCGCCGCCAGCGCTCGGGGCCACTAGTCTTCCCGCCGGGCTGCCCGTGTCGACCTTCTTTCCCGTCGGTTTGGGCTTCAACGGCGAGGATCCGAAGTTCACTGCGCCCCGGTCGACCAACTTCAACTTGACCGTGGAGCGGCAACTCGACAAATCCACAATTCTTTCCGTGGCTTACGTAGGAAATATCGGACGTCACGAGGAGGGCGCGTACGGCCTTAATTATGCAGGCGTGTCTCCCGGTACGAATGCGGCTGCTGCGGCATACAATGGAGGGACCTGCCAAATCGGGCTCGGTCAATTGAACTCTTCTGCCTGCCCCCAGACTCCAATAACGATCGCGAACCAGTTTACCGGGGGGTACACTCTCGGAACTCCTGTCCCAGGCGCAACCCCGCTGAACTTGGCCGTTTACGGACAAGGGGGTATTCAGGCCACAGGTTATAACTCCAACTACAACTCCCTGCAGGTAACCTTGAACCGGCATTTCAGCAACGGCTTGCAGCTTCTAGCGGCCTATACCTGGTCGCGTTACTTTGACCAAACTTCAAGCTTGGAGAATGGTGCTTTCAACTTCCCCGGAATTAATCCCTTCGACCCCAAATCCATGTATGCTCCTTCCGGCAACGACGCGCCGCAGCGCTTCGTGGTGAGCTACACCTACACGCTTCCGTTCTTTAAGTTGACCCATCGCTGGAAGGCGCTGACCGATGACTGGAACCTCTCTGGCGTTTACACACTCCAGCACGGCTTCCCGATTCCGGTCTTCGATCTCCTCGGCACCTCTCTAACCTGTGATCTTTTCGCCACGTTTTATGCTTGTCCGGACCGCGCCGTCCGCACCAGTGCACCCTTAGGTATCGGTAACCCAAGAAATAATCCGTACACCGTTGGGGGTGTAACGAATACCAACTATTGGTTCAATCCGGCAGCCTTTACTATCCCCGCCTCTGGGACAGGTATTGGCAGCGCGTCTCGCAACCCGCTCTATGGCCCGGGCATCAACTACGGGGATATGGCAATCGAGAAGAATATTCACATCGACGAGTCGCGCTACTTCCAACTGCGCCTCGAAACCTTTAACACTTTCAACCACGCGAATTTTGCGAACCCGGCCACTCCCGGCTTCACCAATGAGGACGCGTCCGGTGCTACGGGCCCCACGTTCGGCGAAATCTTCTCGGTTCGGCAGATCTCGACCAATGGCGACGGCCGAGTGTTGCAACTGGGTGCAAAGTTTTACTTCTAGAAGTTGGCAGGAGCAAGTCTTGCAGAGGGCGTCCCGAAAGATGGGACGCCTTTTTTCTGGGTGGGAAATTACTTGATGTTGCTACGCTCCTTCGCATCTTCGGAGTGTCCCGCATGCTCATATGCCTCGGCCAACGAGGTATGAGCTGGCGAGAATCCCGGCAGGCGCGTTGTGGCGATTTCGAGGTGGACGATGGCGGTTTTGAAGTCGCCGGCTCTTAGTAAGCATGCGCCGATTTCGTAGTGCGCCCAGGCGGAGTCGGGCTGAAGTTCAATCGCTTTGTGCAAATGCTTGATCGCTTCGGCGTATTGCGCTTTTCGGGCCAGCGCCACACCGAGCGTGTACCGTGCCAGGTAGAGGTTAGGATCGGCGGAGACGATCGGCTCAAGTGCGGAAATGGCGCGGCCGTTGGCAATGGCAAAGCCGGGCTTCGACTGGTCGCTGCCGAGCGCTGCCCCGAGCACTTCGTTAGCAGTTGCTATTCTGTCCTTGGGATCGATTCCGGTAATCGCGGCGGCAGGGCCCGACGATTTTTGCAGTCCGACGTATCCGAGCGACGCCAGTTTCTGCATCTCGGAAGAACTCAACTCGGCGGAAGACTTGCTGGCTTCGCCGCTGAAATGGCGATCGAAATTGTCGAGCTGCGCGGCCATCGTGTCGAGCGTGGCCTTCGAAGCCTGGGCCAGGTTGTGGGCGGCGCCTGGGTCCGCGGCCAGGTCGTAGAGTTCAGGCTTGGGGGCGCGAATGTAGAGATACTTGCCCGCGCGCCAGGATTCGAGCGGACTCCAGCCGAATCCGCGCAGGGGTAGATCGCTGCGGGAGTACACAGGCTGGTCACTGCCGCTACCGCTGCCCGACGTTGATTTTGCTATGCGTAACAGCGACTGTCCCGGCATTTGCGAGGGCACAGGGATCGCGGCGATTTCCAGGAGGGTGGGAGCGATGTCGACCAGCCGTACTTTAGCGGCAATTCGGGCCGCAACCCGGGTGGGGGCTGGCTTGGCGGCCGGCTGGCCTTCGGGGAGTTTTATGAGTAGCGGAACGTGAATCGTCTCGTCGTAGAGAAAAACGCCGTGTGTGTCTTCGCCGTGGGCACCCAGGCTCTCGCCGTGGTCGGCGACGACGATCACCGCGGTGTTTCCGTAGATTTTCTGCCGTTGCAAGCGGGCGATGAACCTGCCGACGGCTGCATCGGCCGAGTTGATTGCGGAATTGTAAGACGCGCCGGGTGTGCGCACATGGGCAATACGAACATCAGCGATATGAACCCATAGAAAAAATTGTCCCTGTTCGTGCTCATTGCGGTCCAGCCAGGCGACGGCGCGAGCGACAACCTGGCTTCCGCGCCGCGCAGTTTCTGGAGGACGAGCGTCACCGGGGATCGCGGGCCGAAACGCGGCATCGT
>Ga0070761_10000454_pt1 | contig 26674 bp, 20 predicted proteins | sample HubBroMetageREF1_FD_66724 | JGI IMG/M metagenome (GOLD analysis project Ga0070761, IMG submission 66724) | Reference soil microbial communities from the Hubbard Brook experimental Forest, New Hampshire, USA - Hubbard Brook CCASE Soil... | ecosystem: Environmental > Terrestrial > Soil >... | reverse complement strand
AGTCAGGTGGCCGATCTCGCCGCCATACGAATCCGCGCCGCGCCAGATGCGGCCGTCTTCATAGATGCCGCCCCCGATGCCGGTGGAAAGCGTCATGTAGAACAGCGGCGAGCAACCGCGTCCGGCGCCGAAGCGCGCCTCGCCCAGCGCGCCGGCGTTGGCGTCGTTATCCATGATGACCGGCACGCCCAACAGGTCGCGCACCCAATCGGTGAGACGGAAGTCGCGCCATCCGCCCACGTGCGTGGAAAGCGCCACGCGCTGCTCCTTGAAGATCACCGGGCCGCCGAAGCCTATGCCGCAGCGGTCGGCGGGCGTTTCGCGCTGCCAGGCGCGCGCGATGCTTGAGATTTGGTCGAGCATCCAGTCGCGGCCGCCTTCGGCATCCGTCCGGCGGGACTCGCGGCGCACCATGCGCTCGCCATCGAATGAGGCGATCGAGAACTTGGTGCCGCCGACGTCAATCGCCAGCGTTTGCTTTGCGCGCATGCTCCCGGACCTCCTCCGGCGACGCCGTGCCGGTTCCTTTCTTCATAATCGTGATGGAAGCGATCAGGTTGCCGAAGCGGGCGGCCTCGGTGGGCGAGCCCGTAACGCGCAGGGCCAGCGAAGCGCCCGCTGAGAAACTGTCGCCCGCGCCGCAGATATCCACCGGATTGGCGATAGGGCGGGCCGGCAGCGACACCTCACCCGATTCGCTAACGATCCGCACCCCGCCCGGGCCGTCTGTGACGAACAACATGGGAGCCTGCGCCTGCCGGAGCAGGGCGGGGAAGTCCACCCGGCCGAAAAGCTCGCGGCAGGCGCTCTCGGCCTCCTGCCGGTTGGGCTTGAGAATCACGTTGCGGAAAAGCTGGATGCGGGCGCGTGAATCGGCAAAGAAGATCCGCTCGGGATATTGCGGCGCAAGCTCGGCAAGCAGGTCGCGTACGGCGGGCGTGATCACGCCGCCCTGGCTGGTCTCGGCCTGATCGGCAATCAGGATCGCGTCGAAAGACTCGACGGCCATCTGCAGATTGTCGAGGATCTGGCGCTCGACGCCGTGCGGCAGCGGCGTGGTGTTGACGAAATCGAGGCGGGGCTGGTCTTCAACGCCGGTCTGCGCGTTCATTATCTTGGTGTAGGTGAAGGTTTGCATGGCGGGCGTGCGCACGCACAAGTCCGCGGAAATGCCGCGCGCGGCCAGCGCCTCGGAAAGCTCCATGCCGAAGCCATCCTGGCCGATGGCGCCCAACACGGCCACCCGTGCGGCGCCCAGCGCGGCGAGATTGTTGGCGACCGTGCCGCCCGCGCCCGGGCTGACTTCTGTGTGCACCACGCCGATACGCGGGATACCGGTTTCACGCGACGGCTCCGACGCAGCCGGGTCGTAGGTGCACCAGCGGTCGAGGCAGATGTCGCCGACGACTAACGCGGAAAGCTTCGGGAATTCAGCGAGGATCTCCGCAGTGGTCATGCTTGTTCGAGAATGGCGCGGCGCAACGCGGGAAACGTTGCGCGATGATCGCCGCGGAAGTAGAAGCTCGCGCCGCCGTCGGCCACGGTGCGTACCAACAGCGTCTTGTGCGGCCGGAAATAGTAGCCGGGATCGGTCTTGGGAAGCTCGTGATGAAAGTCGCCTTCAATCTGCGCGAGATCGAAGACGGCCGTGGCGAAGTTACGGATGGCGCGGCCTTCCTGGTGCGCCACATTGCGCGCCATGGCCAGCGCTTTCAGATAGACCTCGGGCGCCATAATGGCCGAGCCGAAGCTGAGCAGCACGCCGCCCTCCAGGCGTTCGATGGCGTGCACGAAAATCAAAAAGTCGCGGTAGCTGGCCGCGCCGAAAGCCGCGCCGTCGCAATTGGGATGTTCATGCAGAATGTCGTAGCCGATGCCCACGTGTACAGTGACCGGCACGGAGCGGCGCCAGGCCGCCGCCAGCACGCTCAGGCCGCGGTGCGGGTAATCGCTCTCCGCGATGCGCCGGCCGGTATTTTCGCCCAGGCCTAAGCCGGTGTCCGCGGCTTCCCGCACCCAATCGTTGAGCTCGCCGGTCTCCCGCCACAAGCCGAACTCGCCAGTGCGGATGTAGCGCGCCACGCTCTCCGTGGTAGCGCCGATGCGCGCCAATTCGTAATCGTGGATCATACCGGCGCCGTTCATGGCGATGTGATCCAGAAGGCCGCGCTCGATCAGGTCGACGATCTGGCGGTTCACACCGGCGCGGAGGACATGCGCACCCATCATGAGGATGCGGGCAGCACCGTGTGCGCGGGCCGCGGCGACGCGGGCCGCAACCTCGGGCAGGTCGGGATGCGTGTATGTTTCGCCGATTTCATCGAGCGCCAGCCAATGCGCGGCGTACAGATCGTTCGCGCGCTCCGCAAGCGGTTTCACCTGCAGCCGGGAGCGGTCGAAAAGGGGATATTTACTGGCCATTGGGGAATAGCGCGGCGAGCAGTTCGTCGCGGCACAGAAAATTCGGGACGATGAAATCCGCGCCTACGGCGACGAGCCGCCGGCGTTTCCACTCGTCCACCGTACGGCACTCGGGCTCGGCGGTGGCCACGCCCACGGCGACGCCGCCCGCTTCCTTGATATTCTCAATTTCCACGTAGCCATCGCCGAAGCCCAGGAATTCCGCGCCTTCGAATTCGGAACTGGCGATCAGGCGCTCGATCAGAATTTTCTTGGAGAAGCTTCGATAGTCGTCCAGCGCACCGTACACGCGGCCTTCGAAGTATCGCGCGACGTCCAGCAGGCCAGCCTCTTCGCGCATGTAGGGCTGGTCGGTGCCGCTGGCGAGATAGAGGCGCAGGCCGCGTTCCCGCAACGCTTCGATCAATGCGCGCGTGCCGGGCACCAGATACCTGTCGGGCGAGACGTCGTGGCGGCGCAACCCGTCCAGGCGATCGTGAATGCGCGCGTGCAGGCGGTCCAGATACATCCTTTTGTATTCGAGCGGTTCGCGGGGCTTCCCGCCGCGCTTCAGGATTTCATCCGCGAAGGCAATCATCTGATACATGGTCTGCTTGCCGGTAAGCCGCCAGATGAAATCCTCGACCACGGCGCGCAGATCGGCTTCCGATTCGGCGGTGTCGAGATCGATCAGGATTTCGACCATCATGGGGACCATCACATCCATCCAGCCGGAGCGGATGAGCGAGATGGTGCCGTCGAAATCGAAGAGGCAGACGCGGGCGTTCTTGGCGGAGACGCCGGGACGGAGCCGTTCAACCATGTTCAGTCTATTGTGACATGCGGAGCCTGGCGCGATCGCGGCTAAACGTCAGCCTCAATGCCGGCAGGCCAGCGCCGCTATACGCACCACGGCGTACCCTCTTCCGATTTAGAAATAGTGGTATACTTTTTCTAAATGGCTAGCGCTGCTATCGCCAAGCAAACCACAAAAAAACAGATAGTTACCCGCATCGAGCGGTTTGCACCCGGAAAAACGTTCACGGCCAAGGATTTCCTGGATATCGCCAGCCGCGGCATGGCGGATGTGACCCTGGCAGGCATCGCGCGTAACGGGAAGATCCGCCGGATTCGCCGCGGTTTATACGATGTTCCCAAAAGAAGCGACGCGTTGGGCGGCGTGCTCAGTCCGGACATCGACGAATCGGCTCGCACGCTTGCGCGCCGCTATCGCTGGAAGATCGTGCCCGAAGGAGCATGGGCCGCCAACCTGCTGGGGCTCTCCACGCAGGTCCCCGCCAGGATCGTCTACCTCTCGGATGGACCCGCGTCGAAAATCCAAGTCGGAAGGCGAACCATTCACTTCAAACATGCGCGGCCGCAAGCTTTGGCAGGAAGCAACGGAACGCCGGGCCTGGTGGTGCAGGCGCTGCGGTATCTCGGCAAGCAAGCCGTCAACCGCAGGCTTATCTTGCGCCTGCGCCGCATGTTGTCCGACGCCGAGCGGCGCAGGCTGGTGCGGGCCACCAGGTTTGGAGCGGACTGGATTTATGAAACGGCCCGAAAAATCGCGGGGGAATCCAGGTGAACAATGTAGCCCGCATGGCCGCCCACCAGCGGGCGGACCTGTTTCGCGAAACTGCCGAACGCATGGACATCCCCGAGGCCGTGGTCGAGAAAGACTTCTGGGTTTGCTGGGTCCTGAAACAACTCTTCTCCATCGAAGCATTCTCGGGCAGGCTCCTGTTTAAGGGCGGGACCTCGCTCTCGAAGATATTCCACGCGATCAACCGGTTTTCGGAGGATATCGATCTGGCCGTGGATTACGCCACGCTGGGCTTCACCGGCCCCCGCGATCCGCGCTGCGAAGGGCTGTCGCGAACCAAACAGACCAAGCTGCTGGCCGAGATGATGCGCGACTGCCGGCGCTACATCGGGAGCGAGTTCATCCCTGAAATCCGGGCCCGCTGCGAAGCGGTGCTCGGCACTGGCGAATCCTGGAGCGCCGCTGCCGACCGTCACGATCCCAACATCGTCCGCTTTCACTACCCGACGGCAATCGCGGCGCGCCTCGCATACATCGCGCCGCAGGTTGTCCTGGAGTTGGGGACGCACGCGGAGTTTATTCCCAGGGGCGATTTTCCGATCCGGCCGTTCGCGGCGGAGGAATTTCCCGGCCTCTTCGCGGAAGCGGAGGTACGGGTTACGCCGCTGCTCGCGAAACGCACCTTCTGGGAAAAGGCGACCATCCTGCATGCCGAGTATCGCCGGGGACCCGGAAAGCCGTTCCCGGCGAGATATTCCCGCCACTATTATGACGTCGCGATGCTCTCCGAAACCGCGATCAAAGACCAGGCGTTGGCCGACCCGCAGCTCCTGCGCGACGTCGTGAGACACAAACAGACTTTCTATCCGGCCGCATGGGCCCGCTACGATCTCGCCGTCCCCGGAACTCTACGGTTCGTGCCCGCCGGGGCCGGTGTGGCCGCGCTCAAGCTGGACTATCGCGACATGGCGACGATGATCTTCGGCGATCCGCCGCGGTTCGAAATCGTCATGGAACAGCTTACCGCTCTGGAACGCGAAGTGAATGCCCTATGATTGGTCCGATACCACGGCGGGCGCGGATGCTACAGTAGCAGGTAACCCCGTATGACCCGCTGTATATCCTGCGCTTCCGAGATTCCCGATACCAGCCGGTTCTGTCTGGCGTGCGGCAAACCGGTGGCGGACAATTCCGAAACGGCGGTCATGCCTGTGGCGTCCACGCCGGTCTCGGGCGGCGGGGAATCGCGCGCCGCGGCCGTCCCCGCGCGAGTATCTTCGAGCGATGGACGCTTAGCCGCGGGCGTGCTGGTGACCGGGCGCTATCGGATCATCGGACTCCTTGGCAAGGGCGGCATGGGTGAAGTCTATCGCGCCAACGACCTCACTCTCGATCAGCCCGTGGCGCTCAAGTTTCTGCCGGCATCCATGGCCCAGGACGCCGGCATGCTGGCCCGCTTTCACAACGAAGTGCGAATCGCGCGCCAGGTTTCGCATCCCAATGTCTGCCGCGTGTACGATCTCGGTGAAGTCGACGGCCAGCCCTATCTTTCCATGGAGTACATAGATGGCGAAGATCTAGGATCGCTGCTGCGCCGTATCGGGCGCCTGCCTTCCGACAAGGCGCTCGAGTTTGCGCGCCGCATCTGCGCGGGCCTGGCCGCGGCGCACGACAAAGGCGTGCTGCATCGCGACCTGAAGCCGTCCAACATCATGGTCGACAGCAAGGGACGGGTCTTCATCACCGATTTCGGACTGGCGGCGGTCACCGGCGAACTGCGCGAAGCCCAGGCGCGCGAGGGCACTCCCGCCTACATGGCGCCGGAGCAACTGGCCGGCACCGAAGTGACCGCGCGCAGCGACATTTATTCGCTGGGCCTGGTGCTGTACGAGATGTTTGCGGGCAAGCGTCCATTTGAAGCGGGAACGCTGGCCGAGATGGTCCGGCTGCAGCAGCAAGCGACGCCGGCCAGCTTAACGACCGTGGCGAAGGATGTCGACCCCGCGGTAGAGCGCGTGATCCAACGCTGCCTGGCGGCGGATCCGCGCCAGCGTCCGGCGACGGCCCTGGCAGTATCTGCGGCGCTGCCTGGCGGAGACCCCTTGGCGGCCGCGCTGGCCGCGGGCGAAACTCCATCGCCCGACCTGGTGGCCGCGGCGGGTCAAGCGGTGGGCATTAAGCCCCTGCTCGGGCTGGCATGCCTGGCGGCGACCGTCGCCGGTTTGGTGGCGGTCATGCTGATTGGGCCGCGCGTGCAGTTGATCGGCAGGCTGGCCATGGAACATCCGCCGGATGTGCTCGTGGAAAAGAGCCGGGATCTGGCCCACGCGCTGGGATACACGGCGAAGCCCGCGGGAGTGGCGCATGGGTTCGACTACGATCGCGATTATCTGAAGTATGTCGAGGACCACGATAAGTCCCACACACGCTGGGACCACCGCTTGGGCGACATGCAGCCGCCGGCGATGGTGTTTTGGTATCGCGAGAGTCCGCGCCCGCTGGAGCCTTCGGCATCCGGTTTGGGCACCGTGGATCCCAGCGATCCGCCGCCCATCGTTTCGGGGATGGTATCGGTGACGCTCGATCCGCAAGGCCGGCTCATCGAGTTCGACGCGGCGCCGCCACAGATAGACACCGCATCCGGCGAGGTCCCGCCGCCCGATTGGAAGCGCTTGTTCGATGCCGCCGGCCTGGACATGTCGCGATTCTCCGCGGCCACGCCGCAGTGGACGCCGCTGGGCATCTGCGACGCACGCGCGGCCTGGTCTGGAGTTTTGTCCAGCGGGCCGGCGAACCCCGTGCGGGTGGAGGCCGCGGCGTGGCGCGGGAAGCCCACCTATTTCCAGATCGTGGGGGATTGGACCCGCCCCAAACGCATGCAGACCTTCATGTCCGACACGAGTATGAAAGCCCTTGCCATTACGGTCCTGGCAGTCGGCGGGTTGCTGCTCGTGGCAGCCGCGATGTTGGCACGCTACAATACGCGGCGCGAGCGGGGCGACCGGCGCGGCGCGCTGCGATTGGCCGGCTTCACGGCATGCGTCTTCATGTTGATTTGGGCTTTCGGCGGCTCTCACGTTGTTGGTTTCGGAGAATTGGCCCTTTTCTGCAACGCATTGAGCTACGCGATTCTCCTGGCGGGGGCCGTATGGGTCTTATATATGGCCGTCGAACCTATCGCCCGGCGGCGATGGCCGCACAGCATGATCGGCTGGAACCGGCTCCTGGCGGGCGGCATCCGCGATCCGCTGGTAGGCCGCGACGCGCTGGTGGGGGTGACCTTCGGAACAGGCGTGGCGCTGGCGGCAACGTTGCACCAACTCGCGCTCCTCCGCTTTGGTGCTATGCCCAGCGCCACGGTCCTCCCGCTGTCGCTGCTGGGTGTTCGCGGCGCCGTGGCCGGTTTCCTGGCATTGATTCCGGACTGTGTTCTTCTGGCGCTGCTTTGGTTCGTGCTGATTTTCGTTTTGCGCGCGGTGCTGCGCCGCGACTGGCTGGCGGCGGCGGCATTAGTCGCGATCTACACGGCTTTGAACTGGCTGACCACCCCGGCAGCGCCGGCATTGGCTGCCCTCTTCGGAGCAGTGCAAACCGCTCTGCTTGTTTTCGTGATGCTTCGTTTCGGCCTGCTGGCGCTGATGGCCTCGTCTTTTGTCTTCGAGTTATTGCTGCTGTTTCCGATCACCGTGGATTTTTCCGTTTGGTACGCGGGGGCATCCCTGTTTGCGGCGCTGAGCGTGGCGGCGATGGCGGCTTTCGCGTTCCGTAATTCCTTGGCGGGGCGGCCGTTGTTTGGCGACGCCGAGTTATAGGCCGCTCTACCTACTGCCCGCCATACGGCGTCAAGCGGGGCGGACGCGCATCCGGCTCCAGCACCCACGCAGTCCGCTCCGGATAATAGCCTCGCAGCTTGTCATCCTCGGCAGCGCCCAGATCGCGCGCCCACACCACGCGCGCGCCGTCGATGTCCGCCGCGTTGTAAACCCACTCATCCTGGAATATGTGGCGCGGCCAGTACCGCACAAAGACCAGTTGCTTGCCGGGAGCCTGCACAAGCTGTTGGTTGACGGCCACCCGCCGCTCCGGATTCCGCAACGCCAGCGACCAAGGGTCGTTGCTCAACGCGTGGAGACCATATTCAAAAACAAATTGGCCGATACACAGTAAGACGATGACGCGGGCCGCCAGAGGGCTGAAGCGGCTCAATTGCCGCAGCCCGGTTATGCTTACCAGGACGAACAGGCATGTCACTCCCGCCATGTAGTGATACTGGAATGCCGGAAAGAAGTTGATTCCCAGGGCAAAGATCAGCGGACAAGCCATCACCCACGCGAACCGGGCCTCGCGCAGAGCCACGCAGAAAAACGGCAGCGCCAGATACAGCGGCGGCATAAAGAAGAAACGATAGTACCGGATACGGTATGCGAGGCGTAACAGATAGCTTCCAAGAGTCTCCGCCCGATCTCCGCGAAATGAAAGCTGCATCTTGTAGTCCAGCTCCTGTTCGCGGGTCAACTCGCGGTGCGGCACGGGATTAGCTTGAAACGTGAGCGCCGCGGGAACGCCATATTGATATTGACTCAGCGCATAGGGTAAAGTTGTCCAACTGCCAGTGACTTGTTTGTTCTGGAGCAGCGTCAGACCGATGGCCGGCAGAACCACCAACGCCCCAACCAGCATGGGTTTCGCGGCCGGCTTCCACACCGGCAACAAATACAAGATGACGCAAAGCAACAGGAAGACGGACTCATAGGGGCGAGTCATTAAGTGCATCGCCAGGCCCGCGCCCAACAAAACCGCATCTCGCAGACGCCCGCCGCGCCGCAATCTAGGCAGCGCTCCGAAAACCAGGCATCCGGCCGCAGCGGGGATCCCGCCTCCCCAATAGCCGTTCATCCACTGGTTAAGCGGTCCGAATTCCATGACCGCCAACAACCCGCCCGCGAGCGCCCAACCGGACGTAGTCCATCCGCGCAGCATCCAATAGCAGAGCGCGCACAGTGCCGCCATCGGGACGACTACCCCGGCCCAGGGAGTACCGAAAATCGTCCAGCCAAGCGCGAGCGCCATGCCTTGGCCGGCAGGGTAGATCGAACTGTAAGTCGGCTCTTGCAAAACAAAAAACGTCTCGAAAAATCGATGAAACGGATGCGCCGGCATCGCCAGGCGAAAATGGCGCAACGTGTCCGCAACCAGCAGGTGGCTGAACTCGTCATAAATATCCGGTACGGGCGCGGGATGGCGCGGGAGAAGCAGCAGCCGCAACACGACGGGCAGCGCGGCCAGCAGCAGCATGCACCAGACCGGCTTTTCCGACAGCCGGACCGCATGCTGCTCCAACCATGGACGCCACGCCAGCGCGAGCGCCAGCAGCAACGCGGCCAGCGCCAGTTCGATGAGGTCGGCGGCGCCAAAGCCGAGTGGATTCGTGAGCGGCAGGAACTGGGCCAGATGCAGAGGAAACATGCGGTCTCTTAGAATAGGAGGCTGTGCATGCGTCGATCTACACCATAACAGATCAGGAACGCATGGCGCACGCCGCCAACTATTTCGCCTGGCAAGGCCGGCTGGTTGCCCCGGCTTTGGGACAGCGAGTGATTGAGGTGGGCTGCGGCATCGGCAATTTTACCAGTCTGTTGCTCGATCGCGAAACGGTCGTCGCCATCGATGTGGACCCTGCGTGTGTCCAGCGGTTGCGCGAGCGGTATGCCGATCGGCCGAATCTGCATGCTTTCGTTTGCGAACCGGGTAGCGCGGCTTTTGCCGGCTTGGCTGACTGGCGCCCGGATTCCTGCGTTTGCCTGAACGTATTGGAACACATTGAGGATGACGGCCGCGCGCTGGCGGCGATGGCCTCCGTGCTGGTTCCGGGCGGTGCGATCGTGTTGCTGGTGCCCGCATTCCAGGCTCTCTACGGCCGAATCGACCGCAATCTGAGCCATTGCCGGCGATACAGCCGCAAGTCGCTGGCGGGGCTCGCGCGGGGCACCGGCCTCCGCATCGAAAAGCTCCACTATGTGAACGCCGCCGGATTCTTCGGATGGTGGATGAATGCCCACGTGTTCCGGCGGGAAGCTCAGTCTGCCGCCCAGATCCGGATCTTCGACCGTTGCTTCGTGCCGTGGCTGTCGCGCCTGGAAGCCATCGCACCGCCGCCCTTCGGCCAATCGCTTTTCGCGGTGCTACGGAAGCCATGAAGGTCTCCATTATCATTCCGGTCTACAACGAATTCCGCACTTTCGGCCGCGTGCTGGAACGTGTGCGGCGCGCGCCACTGCCGGCGGGCTGTTCGAAGGAGATCATCGTGATCGACGACGGCTCCACGGATGGAACAGTCCACCTGCTTGGCGATCCGCTTGAGACGATCGCGCATCGGAGAATCAGTCACTCGGGGAAAGGATCCGCGATCCGCGCCGGTATCGAACTGGCTACCGGCGACATCGTCCTGATGCAGGATGGCGACCTCGAATACGATCCGAACGACTACGCGCGGATCCTCGAACCCATCGCCGCCGGCCGGGCGGACATCGTCTACGGCTCGCGTTTTCTGCGCCAACCGGTTTCGATGGCGCTGCCCAACCGGATCGCCAACCACATCTTGACCACGGCGGCGAACCTGCTCTATCGCGCGCGGATCACCGACGAGGCCACCGCGTACAAAGCATTTCGCATGCCGGTGCTGCGCCAAATGCGGCTCGCATGCCGCCGCTTCGAGTTCTGCCCGGAAGTGACCGCCAAAGCGCGGCGGCTTGGGTTTAGCATCCACGAAGTCCCGGTCGGCTACAACGCGCGCGGCATCGCCGAGGGCAAAAAGATTCGCGCCCGCGATGGTTGGGAGGCATTATGGACGCTGCTGCGGTACCGATTCACTCCGCGCGGGCGCCTTTAGCTCATCGCACGATAGTATGCTGGGCTAGACCATGCGTTCCGGAAAGCCGAGCCGCACGGCACAGTTTGTGGCTTACAACCGCGCCCTGGGAAATCTCGCGCCGCAAGTGCCGGGCTTCTCGGATGCTTTGGCCGTCGCGCTTATGCCGGACACCTGGAAAGCCAGAATCCAGCGGACGTGCCGGTCGCTGGCCGGCAAGCCGGGAAAATCGCCGTATCCATTCTGGCTGCGCGGTATGGGCTTGTTCAACCAATTTCGGACGGTAGTTCTGGATCGTGCCATCGCCTCCGCCGCACCCATCCCGCAACTGGTGATCCTGGGCGCGGGCTTCGACACGCGCGCTTGGCGATTGGATTCTCTCGCAGACGCAACCGTATTCGAAGTCGATCATCCGAACACGCAAGCCTTGAAGCGCGAACGAGCCGCGGCCATCCCGGCCAAGGCCCGCCAGGTGCGCTTCGTGGCCACCGACTTTCAACGGGATGACATGGCCGCATCCCTGCGCGCCGCAGGTTACGACACGGACCGTCCCACATTCTGGCTGTGGGAGGGCGTGACCATGTACTTGCGCCCGGAAGCGGTGGCCGCGAACGTGGAGGCGCTCGCGGCCCTCTCTGCGCCCGGCAGCCATCTGGCGCTTACGTACTTGAGCAAAGACCGCGGGCGGATTCCGCGCAGCGTATTCCTCGCACTGCTGGGCGAACCCATCCGCTCCGCCTATTCTCCAGGCGAAATCGCGAATCTGGGGAACACGTTCGGATGGGCGTGCACTTCCGATTCCGGAATCGAGGATTGGCTGCGCGATCTGACCCCAGGACTGCGGCTTACGCGGCGGCAAGCCGGATTGCAGTGGTTCGAGCGGATTTGGGTGGCGAAAAAATCTTCCTAACCTTCCCCTGCCTCCGTCGTATATACCTACGGGGAGCCTTCCGGTAGAAGTTCTGCCGAAGCGCAAAAAAACGTTATGGGAAAGAAGCCCACACAAACCGACATCCTGCAGGGCACGCTGGACATGCTGATTCTCCAGATCCTGGCGCCGGGAGCCGCCCACGGGCACACCATCGCCTATGCCATCGAGCGTCGCTCGGAAGAAGTTCTACTGGTAGAGCACGGATCGCTCTATCCCGCGCTTCATCGCCTGGAAGACCGCGGCTGGATTGCATCCTTCTGGGGCACGTCGGAGAATAACCGCAAAGCGCGCTACTACCGTCTCACGGCTGCCGGCCGCAAGCAGTTGAGCGCGGAAATGAGCCGCTGGGAGCGGGTGGTGCGCGCCGTCAACCAGGTGCTGCGCCCGGTCCAGGAGTGAAGCGCATATGAGCTCGCGGCGATTCTTCAAACGGCGCTGGTGGGATGACGAACGCGCCCGCGAAATCGCCGCGTATCTGGAAAACGAAACCGCCGACAATATCGCGCGAGGCATGCCGCCCACCGAAGCCGCCGCCGCCGCGCGCCGCAAGTTTGGCAATCCCGGATTAGTGCGAGAGGAAATTTACCGCATGAACACCATCGGCTGGCTGGAGAGCGCCTGGCAGGATCTGCGCTACGGCATGCGCACGCTGCGCCTGAGTCCCGGATTCGCGGCGGTGGCGATCGTCTCCCTGGCGTTGGGAATCGGCGCCAATACCGCCATTTTTCAATTGCTGGATGCCGTGCGCTTGCGCAGTCTGCCCATTCAAAACCCGCAAGAACTCGCGGAAGTGAAAATCGTGGGCGGCAACCACGGCATGGGCAGGAATCAACAGTATGGCGAGCTGACGCGCCCGATCTGGCAGTTGATCCGCGGTCAGCAGCATGCTTTTTCGGGTATGTTCGCCTGGAGCGTGAACCGGCGCTATGTGGGCCGCGGCGCCGATATGCGAAGCTTCCGCGGTCTCTGGGTGACCGGCGATTTCTTCCGCGTGCTGCGCGTCCAGCCTTGGCGCGGGCGCCTGCTCATGCCCGAGGACGAGGGTGCCTGCCCGGTGACCAGCGCGGTGGTGAGTTACGCATATTGGCAAAGCCACCTGGCCGGGCGCGAGCCGGAGCCCGGCTTCAAACTGGAGGTCGACAACGACCTGGTGGAAATCGTGGGTGTGACGCGGCCCGATTTCGTGGGGCTGTCGGTGGGCGACAATTTCGATATCGCGCTGCCGTTCTGCCAGCCGAAGGAAGTATTGCAGCGCGACCTCTTTGATGTGTCCGTGATGGGCCGCCTCAAGCCGGGGTGGACGCTGGCCCGCGCGTCCGCCGGGATGCAGACGCTCAGTAGCGGCATCTTTGAGGCCACCGTTCCGCCGGGCCGCGACGCGCGTTCGACGGAGACCTACAAGCACTTCAGGCTGGCCGCTTACCCGGCCGGGCAGGGAGTGAGCTGGCTCCGCGAAAGTTACGACGATTCGCTCTGGCTATTGCTCGGGATCACCGGCCTGGTGCTGCTGATCGCATGCGCCAACCTGGCCAACCTGATACTGGCGCGCGCCAGCACCCGCGAACGCGAGCTTGCCGTGCGACTGGCCCTGGGAGCGTCGCGCGGCCGCCTGGTGCGGCAGTTGCTCGCGGAAAGCGCTCTGCTGGCAGCGGCCGGTACACTGCTTGGCGTCGCTCTGGCGCACTCTTTGAGCCGCGTCCTGGTCTGGGCGATTTCCACCGAGGGCTCGTCGGTCACTTTGAATACCGGCATTGACTGGCGCGTGCTGTTGTTCGCCGCTGGCGTGGCCATCCTGACGTGCGCCGCTTTCGGCGTTCTGCCCGCGCTGCGCGCCTCCCAAGCGCAACCGGCCGCCGCCATGAAGGCCGGGGGACGGGGCATGACGGCCGGTCGCGAGCGTTTCTCGCTGCAACGCCTGATGGTGGTGACGCAAGTTTCCGTGTCGCTGGTGTTGTTGGTGGGCGCGCTGCTATTCGTGCGCAGCTTCCGCAACCTGTTGACCTTCGATCCGGGCATGCGCGAAAGCGGCATTACCACCGGCTTCCTGGGATTCTGGCAGTCCAATCTGCCGCCTCGACGTTGGGTGGAGTTCAAGCGCGAATTGCTGGACGAGATTCGCGCCACGCCCGGCGTGCTGAATGCCGCCGCCACATCCAACGCGCCGCTGCTGGGATCCAGTTGGGAACACGGCGTGCGCGCCGGAGCTGTCGAAGGCGATGCCAAGTTCACCTGGGTGAGTCCGGGCTATTTCGACACCATGGGCATTCCGGTGGTCCGCGGCCGGGGCTTCGGCGTCAACGATACCGCGGCCTCCACGAAGGTCGCGATTGTGAACCAGACCTTCGTGCGCAAGTTTCTGGGCGGCGCCGATCCGATCGGGCAAACGTTCCGCGGCATGCAGGAAGGGGACTACCCGACCACGCTCTATGAGATCGTGGGCATAATCCCGGACACGCAGTACAACGACCTGCGCGGCAAGACGCCCCCGATGACTTTCGAGCCGGACCTGCAACTGCCAGCGCCCGGGCCGTGGACCGGCCTGATGGTCTATTCAAGTGCGCCGCCCGCCGCGATCGGCGCCACGATCAAGCGCAGGCTGGCCGCCAGGCACCCGGACGTCATCGTGGAACTGAGCGATTTTCAGAAAGACATCCGCGACGAGCTGGTCCCCGAGCGCCTGATGGCGGCGCTCTGCGGGTCGTTCGGCGTGCTGGCCGCGGTTTTGGCGATGGTGGGGTTATATGGCGTCATCTCGTTTATCGTGGCGCGACGGCGCAATGAAATCGGCATTCGCCTGGCGCTGGGCGCGGAACGCGGCCAAGTAGTCGCGATGGTGATGCGTGAAGCCGGACGGCTGCTGCTGATCGGCGTGGTGACGGGCGCGGCCCTATCGCTGCTCGCCGGACGCGGCGCGCGCGCGCTGCTATTCGGGTTGAAGCCTTACGATCCGCTCACGCTGGTTGCCGCCGGCCTGCTGCTTTCGTCGATCGCGGCGGCGGCTAGCTTCCTTCCCGCACGCCGCGCCTCGAAGCTCGACCCCATGGCCGCCCTGCGCGACGAGTAAACAGCCGCTACGATCTCACGCTGAAGCGCCTCACTCCGGCATCCCGAAGGCGACTATGTTGCCGCCGGCCGCCACGGCCACGTACTGTCTCCCCTTGGCTGTGTAGGTCATCGGCGACGCCTTCCACGCCGTGTTGAGCTGCATGTGCCAGAGCGAGGCGCCGGTGCCCGCATCCACTGCCGCGAAGGCGCCCGAGTCGTCGCAATAGAACAGCAGTCCCCCCGCTGTCGCCAGCACGCCGCCCCAGCTCTCCGCTTCGCCCGATTGCGGAACTTCCCAGGCAATCTTGCCGGTTTCGAGATCCAGCGCGCGCAGGTACTGTCGCGGCCGTTCGCCGGGAACATCGCGGGCGCCGCCGCCGTAGTATGACTCGCCCGCTTTCCAAATCGCGGAGGATTTCGAGAAGATGTTGCATTTCTCCAGCGCCATCAGATAGAACAGGCGCTTATCCGGATCAAATGCCGTGGACATCCAGTTGGTAGCGCCATCCATAGATGGGCAGGCGCGCGCGCCGGCCGGTGTCGGCTCGCTGCCAGGCACGAGCATAGGCCGCCCATCTTTGCCAATGCCGCTCGCCCATGTGAGCGCGTGTACAAATGGCGAAGCGCCCAGGAACTGTCCATTGGTCCGGTCGAGCACATAGAAGAATCCGTTGCGATCCCCGTGTAGCAGCAGCTTCCGCGGGCGGCCGCCGTATGGCGCATCCACCAGCATGGGCGTTTCGGTGGCATCCGAATCGTGCAGGTCGTGCGGAGTGAACTGATAGTGCCACTTTAACGCGCCGGTTTGGGGGTCGAGCGCCAGCACGGAATCGGAATACAGATTGTCGCCCCGGCGCTCGTCGCCGTTGAAATCCGGGCACGGGTTGCCGGTGGGCCAGAAAATGGTGTCGGTGTCGATATCGTACGTGCCGGTCAGCCACGTGGATGCGCAACCATGCTCGATGGCGCGGCCCACCCACGTCGCGGCGGCTGGCTCACCGGGCGAAGGCACCGTCCAGAAACGCCAGACCCGTTGTCCCGTGGCAGCGCTGTAGGCGGCCACGAATCCGCGGATGCCTTCGTCGCCGCCGGAGGTCCCGGAAATCAACAGATCTTTGACCACCAGCGGAGCCGATGTTGCGCCATAATTTTCGTCCGAATTGGCCATCCGTGTGTCCCACAGCAGCGCGCCAGTGAGACGATGCAGCGCGATCAAGTGCGCGTTATCGGTGACCATGAATACGCGATCGCCCAGAACCGCCACGCCGCGGTTAATGCCGCCTGCGGCGTCGCCGGAAAGGCCTTTGCTGCGGGGCCGCTCGTAGTGCCAGATCTCGCGGCCTGTGGCAGCGTCTAGGGCCCAAGCGGCGTTTACGTTGGTCACATACATGACGCCATCCACCACCACTGGAGTCACTTCCAGATGGCGCGCGTTGGGGACCGGGAAAACCCAGCGAGCCGCGAGTTGGCCCACGTTGCGCGGGGTGATCTGGTCGATCGTGCTGTAGCGGTTGCCGCCCAACTGGCCATGATAAGTGGGCCAGTTGCCGGGTTGTGGATGGGCGATGCGGTCCCAGGGGATGCCGCCAGGCAGATCCGGCGCGACGCCCGCCGGCGATTCCGAACGCGGGAACGCCAGATACGCCAGCACGTTTTGCAAATCGGTTCCGGAGGATTTCAGCGCGGGCATGTACGCCGCCGACTCGCGGTCGATGGTGGTTACTTCCGCGCGCCGGAGCAGATAGATGCGGCCATCGAAGCCCTGCAACTGGAGATCGTACAGGCTCTCGTTGCGCAGAAAGCCGCGCACTGGCGCTCCTGAACGCAATCGCACCGTAACCACGTCATAACCCGGCTTGCGCCGCGCGGCCGGTTTCAGGAGCGATTGCTCCATCTCGGCGAGCGTTAGCTCCGATCCGGCGTTGGTGAGATCGGGACCGGTCACACCGCCGCGGCCGTCGATCGTGTGGCATTGTGCGCACCCGCCGGCTCCGAAGAAGAACGCCTGGCCCGCGTCGGGATCGCCCGGCGGCGTGCTTTCGCGGGCCGGTATCACACGCGAGCGCACAAACGCGGCGATTTGCGAAAGTTCAGGCTCCGTCAAAGCGAAACCGGGCATGCCCGCGTCCGGAATGCCTTCGTGGATCAGGCTGCGCACGGCATCGTCCGAAGCGAGGCGCTCGCGGTCTACGCTGCCGATAGCGGGAGCGCGCTCGCCGCCCATGCCGTCAGCGCCGTGGCAACCGCCGCAACGCGCTTCGAAGCGCTGCCGCCCAGCCGCGAGCGATTCCGGGCCGCCGGTGAAAACCAGCGTGCCAAAGTTCTCGGGTACATGGTTCGGGTCGCGATTGACCACACAGGTGGGCTGCCAGCAGAGGAAATGCCGCATCGCATCCGGCCCCTGGCCCTCGATGCGATACAGATTGGCACGCCACTTCGTGCCGGGCTTTACCGGAGAGTTACTGATCGCGCTCAACGGGATGCGCGCGGCCGCATACCAGACGTGCGCCGCTTCATCGATGCGCGCCGCGGTGGTCCATCCGGAGCGCCACGATTGGTTATCGCTCTCGTGATCGAGGTCGATGGCCAGATCGATCCAGTCGCCGGTGGGGGCGATCTCGAATTCGCGATAGTGACGAATGTTGGTCCAGTCGTCTCCCAGGAACATCTCCACTACATCGCGATCCCACAGCTTGTCGCGCGGCCCGCCGCCAAGCGGCGGGAGGAAGACATTCAACTTACCGTAAGGACAACTGAAGAGCAGATACAGATGCCGGTCGGTCCAGAACGACCGCACCTGCGTGTTCAGCGCCGGGTAGTCGATCTGTTGGCTGCAATCCTTCGCAATGGCGGCGACGCCCGCGTTGCGCCATATCGGCGAAGACGGGTCGATGGCGAGCCCCGGGTCGCCCGTCACGTGTGGCGCCTGGAGGGTCGCGGTGGGCCGTGTGACGGTGCAGCGTTCCTGCGCGAACCCGAACCCCGCGGCGACCAGGACGAGTGCGAAAGACGCCTTCGCAGAACTTCCGGATGGACCCACGGCGCGGTATTGACGCGCCACCATCCGGTTGGCCGGCCCCGGCCCCACGGGTCCCAGATCCATGCTTCGATTGGAACACAACAAATCCGCGGCGGCAACGGAATTGTTGCATGTTGAATAAGGTCCTGGCAGAGAGATCGGAAATGCGGCGCGGCGGTTCTTTGTGACATATAAGGCTTCTGTGTGAAACCTACTTTGCTGCTCCCGCTCTTGTCTTTCGGCGCTGCTGCGCATGCCGTCGTGCCGGCGTCCGGCCCGGCGCCGGTGGGCCCCTATTCTCCAGGCATTGGCGTTTGGAGAATATCTGTACATCACGGGCCAGTCGCCCGCAGGCCCGACGGGTCGATGCCGGATACGCTCGCCGAACAAGGTAAGACAAACGCTCTAGTGAACGTGAAAATCTTCGCCGACGTCCATTTTCATCCAGGGCTTCGACCGCCGCCAGGCGCCCCATGTCTCCTCCTTGCCGGCCTTCACGGCGCGGCACACTGCGCCTTCCCACGGAGCGCTGTTGAGCTTGGCCGCTTCGATCGGGTTTTTACGGCCCAGCGACAGGCCCGAGAATTGCGGTCCACAGAGACCCATGCCGCCGTTGAATATCGGTAATGTTACAAATGCGATTTTGGCGGTGTATGTGGTGGCGTGGGGTCGGTGGCAATTGTGGTTGCTGACGCCGCGGAGGTGTAAAGCCGAACTCCAGTCGCGGCAGACTGGCGGGACCACGGAAAACCCTCCGGTCTCCGCAGTCCCCAACTGCGCCAACACGACCACAGTTCGGCATTACGCCGAGTACTCGATGAACGCCGTTCCAACTGCAACTCACAGATTCCAAAATCCTTGTGGAAGCAGCGGCCGGTATCGAGCTCGGGTGGCCCTTATGCTTCAGAGCTCTGGGCCGACTCTACTTATTGCACCGTGAAGGAGCCTGGCCCGACGGCTTCGGTAGTGCACTGCTCTGGCCCAGATCGATTACCCCCTTTGAGGCAAAACATCGCTACTAGATGTGAGGAGCGGAAATCCCGCCACCCTCATGCACGATGGGCCGCCTCGCGGCGGACCTCGTTCGCGGAAGATGTTCACATTTCATTAGCATAAGGAGATCTCAATGACAACGATACTGGAAAACGGAAGCAAGACTCGTAAGGTACGCACACGAAAACTGACCGAAGCACTGGCGATAGCGGTCGGGGTGGTGGCGGTGTTGGCCATGACACCAGTAACGCAAGCCCAAACTTACACGGTGCTCCACAGCTTTACAGGCGACCCGGACGGCAGTAATCCCTATGGGCGTCTGGTTAGGGACTCACAAGGCAATCTCTACGGCACCACCTGCAACGGCGGCGCCAACAATTTCGGAGCCGTGTTCATGCTCGCTAAAACAGGCAAGGAAACCATTCTGTACAGCTTTGCCGGAAGCCCAGGGGATGGGCAATGCCCTGTCGGCGGCCTGGTTCGCGACTCCGCCGGCAACCTTTACGGGACCACCGAATACGGCGGCGCTTATTCATGCCCGAGTTATCAAAATGTGTCCCCCACATGTGGAACCGTGTTCGAGCTGGATAGCACCGGCCAGGAAACCGTGCTTCACAGCTTCACGGGGGCGGACGGCCAGAATCCCACTGCCACGTTGTTGGAGAACGCGAAGGGGAACTTCTATGGCACAACTCTAAATGGCGGCGCCAATAGTGGCCCCTGCCAGGGCTACGACTACATTAACTGTGGCACGGTATTTGAGATGAACAAGGCCGGCACGATAACACGCGAATATCAACTGGGAAGCGGCACGGGCGGGGGCAATCCGTTCGGTGGCGTGATTCTGGACTCCGAAGGCAACCTCTATGGAACCACCGTAAACGGCGGCGCCAACCGCGACGGCACGGTGTTCATGATTAATAAGGGCTTCACTCAGGAGAGCGTGCTCTATAACTTCGGCGGAGCGGATGGCACCGCCGGCCCGTGGTGCACTTTGGTCCGGGACTCCGCCGGCAACCTGTACGGTACGACAAATGGTTCCTACGGTTTTTGCGATACCGGCACCGGCTGCGGAACGGTCTTCGAACTCGATAACACCAACACCGAGACAACCCTGTACCGCTTTACGGGGGGTGCAGACGGGGCCTACCCTGTGGCCGGTTTGGTCGAAGACAAGACCGGCAACTTTTACGGCGCCACTACACAGGCTGGCACTTATAAAGGTGGAACCGTCTACGAGATACCTGTGAGTGGCGGCGAGACCACGCTGTATGACCTTAACCCAACACCGGACGGTTCCGTGCCCTTTGCCGCCTTGATCCTGGATGCGAAAGGCAATCTTTATGGCACTGCGTCCACCGGCGGTGCGGGATGCTCCCTCAACAACTGCGGGACAGTGTTCAAGCTGATCCCATAATAACATTGCGGATTCCGGGCCGATGTGAATAAGGATTCCGGCGGGGTGTGGAACGTAAATCGCCCCCGCCCCGAATGCTTATTCACATCCCCGGAAGGATTTTCTGAACGGGTCTTAATCCGAGCAGGCAACGCTGGACACCACGGGGTGAGCGAACTTGTGCAGAGTCTTCCGATCCTTGGCGGATACTTGAATGTGCAGGGCGGGACGAGCCATACCCCCGGCATGCGCCAAGACATTTCAGAATGGAATTGTTTTATTAGAATCTTTCGGGCGGTCATAACCTAACCTACTTTAGCTTCTGTGCCGCGACGGCGCGCTGACGCGCATAGGCGTCGCGAGCATAGACGATAAGCGCTTGGAAGCGGGGAGCGCCAAGAGAATGCCTGAGGTCGGAGTCTCTTTCGATGTCGTCGGCCGTACCGGGCAATCCGTGGTCGACCGCCTCTTTCAGTAGCGCCAGAGCTTCGTCGCCTCGGTGGCCGCTCATTGCTATAATGGAGCCCAAGTTGTATGTCGACGTAGCGGTGTCCGGGTCGTCGGGCCCGAGGACTCTGCGCTGAGCGTCACGCGCTTGGCGGGCTAGCCTCTCAGCTTCGCCGAAATGGCCTTCCACGGCGAGAGCGTTAGCCAAGTTCAACATCGAGGACAATGTGAATGGATGCTCAGGGCCAAAAACGCGGCGCCGAATTTCTAAAGTCTCCCGATCCAACTGCTCAGCCTCGGTGGCGTGATGTTCGTCAAGCAGAGTCACAGCTAAGTTGTTTTCCGACCTTAGCGTCTCCGGATGCTCCCGGCCAAGGACGCGGCGCTCAATGGCGACCGTCTGGCGCTGTAACCCCTCCGCTTCAGAGAGGTGCTGTTCATCGTGAAGAGTGCCAGCCAAGCTAAGCGTCGCCGCCAGCGTGTTCGGATGTTCCGGACCGTAGATTCGGCGATTAACATCGACCAGTTCGCGCTGGAGCTTCTCCGCTCCTCTGAGGTCGCCGCTTCCACTAAGGATTAGAGCCAGGCGGTCCATCGACAGGACTGTGTCCGGATGCTCCACTCCCATCACCCGGCGCTGAATATCCAGAGTCTGGCGCAGGAACTCCTGCGCCTCGCCGCGCTGCCCTAACTTTGCAAGGCTGTAAGCCAGATTGGATCGCGTCATCAGTGTTAATCGGTCCTCCGGCCCAAGAACCCGGGTCCGAATCGCGAGCGTGCGGCGGTGCAGCTTTTCAGCCTCCCCATATCGCCCTTCTTGTACCAGAGTTTCAGCTAAGATACTCATCGACCGTAACGTTTCGGGGGCCTCGGGCCCGGCCACCCGGCGCAGGCCGTCCAGCGCCTCGCGCTCAAGCCGCTCAGCGTCGGCGAAGCGGCCTTCTCTCTGCACAATCGCACCCAGGTTGATCGTCGAGACGAGTGTTGCGGCAGCCTCGGGGCCGAGGCTCCGGCGTTGAGCGTCGAGCGCTTGGCGCTCCATCTTCTCTGCCTCCGGATAGCGGCCTTCCTCCTGAAGAACCCAGCCAAGACCGCCCATCGAAGAGAGTGTTGCCGGGTTCCCCGAACCTAACACCCGGCGGCGAATGTCGACCGTTCGCTTAAGCAGCGACTCGCTCTGTGGCCACAGCCCGAGATTGTCGTACACAGTGCCCATCGCGTCCATCATCTGCGCGTGCAGCTCCGGGTCTTTCGACAATCCGGTGTCGATATCCTTCGCGGCTTTGTCGAGGATTTCCCGCGCCGTGATGGTATTGCCTCGTGCCTCACTTGGGTCGGATACCTTAAACATGTTGGTCATGAAGTCGGTAATGCGATTCGCGCGGTCGCGCTCGCGCTGAGTGCGCCGCAATTGTGCGGCCTGTATCAAGGAGAAGGCCCCCAACAGTATCGCGAGGCCGGCGGCAATCGCCACTCCTAAGCGATGGCGGCGCACGTATTTGCGTGCCTGGTAGATCGCACTAGGCGGAGCGGCTATCACAGGCTCGTGACGGAGATATCGGCCGATGTCGGCTGCCAGTCCCGTGGGAGTTGCATAGCGGCGGTCGCGGTCCTTCTCGAGCGCCTTCATGGTGATAGAGTCGAGATCGCCGCGAAGCTGACTCACAAGCTGCCTGGGCTCCGTTTGGCGCATTTCGGCCGCCGCCGTCAGGGCCTCGCGATCTGCCCCCACCTTGGCGCTCGGCCGGGGCGGCTCATCCTCGCGCAAGTGACGGAGGATCTCATCGAGCGGCCGGTTCTGCCACTGTTGCGGATCAAACGGGGTGGAACCGGTGAGCAGGGCGTAGAGGACCACTCCCAAGGAATAGATATCCGTGCGGGTATCGATGTCTTTCGTACCGGGATCGGCCTGTTCCGGACTCACATAACCTGGCGTACCGACAAAACCGCCCGCCCGGGTAACGCCGAGGTCGTCTCCAGGCTGGCGCGCGGCCGCTTTGGCGAGCCCGAAATCGATGATGCGCGGGGTTGGTTTGCCGTCGACTTCGATCACCAGAATATTCGCCGGCTTGAGGTCGCGATGCATGATCGCCTTCTGATGCGCGTGTTGCACACCGTCGCAGACCTTGATCAAGAGATCTAGGCGTGCGCGGATTTTCAGGCGCCTTTCATCGCAGTAGGTGGTGATGGGCACACCAGGGACGTACTCCATTGCAAAGTACGGTTGGCCATCGGGAGTCAGTCCGGCGTCAAACACTTTGGCGATCGACGGGTGGTCCATTATCGCCAGCGACTGCCGTTCCGCCTGGAAACGCTGCAGCATCGACGCGTCGTACATGCCGGCCCGAATCAGCTTCAGCGCCACCGTACGGCGTAACGGTGTGGTCTGCTCGGCGAGCCAAACCTGGCCCATGCCGCCCTGGCCCAGCTTCTCGATCAAACGGTAGGGCCCAATCCACCGCGGCTCGGTCGGCGGCAAACCCGATGCTAACGCTGAGCCGCCAGTCTGGGATGCCTCCGCTCGAATCGCTCCTTCAACAAGTTCCATCGGCGGCGACTGCAGAAAACCACTATCGGCCTGCTGGTCATGGCATAAGAGCGATTCGACTTCCTGGCGGAGCGCCTCGTCTCCACCACACATTTCAGTGAGGTATCGGGCACGTTCATTCGCTGACCGCTTGAGTGCCTCTTGGAATAAGTGCTCAACCCGCCAGTCCATGACCCTGCCTCCCTGTAGTCAACTGCCGATGCAGCCATGCCTTCGCATATCTCCAATCGAGTTTCACGGTCTCCGGCGACAAGTCCAGGACTTCGGCTGCCTCCTCGACGCTGAGACCGCCGAAAAAGCGCAACTCTACCACCTTGGCTTTTCTAGGCGCCGTTGCGCACAGACTGTCCAATGCCTCGTCGAGCGCCAGCAAGTCTTCAGGCCGGTTCACTGAGTACGCCAACCCTCCATCGAGTGAAGTCCATTTCTGATCGCCGCCTCGCTTTTGGCGAGCCCGGCCGCGGGCGTAATCTACGAGTATCTGCCTCATTTTCTGGGCTGCGATAGCAAGGAAGTGCGCGCGATCGCGCCAGTTCACTTGGCGTGCGTCCACCAAGCGGATGTAGGTCTCGTGAAGCAGAGCAGTGGTTTGCAAGGTATGCGCAGGAGATTCCTTCCTCATCTGAGCGTGCGCCCGCCGTCGTAGATCGCTGTAAACCAGCGGAATCAGCCTGTCAAGCGCCGAGCTGTCTCCGTCGCGCCAGGCCTTAAGCAGTAGCGTTACCTGAAATTTCGAGTCGGCGTTGTTTCTCTCTTCCATGGTGGAATCCCCCTGCGCGCCATAAGGTTACCACATCGGCAAAACAGCGATTAAAGACTAAACATTTTCCCACACCAATGAGGCCGGCGATCATGCGGGGCACCGGGGTGCGGTAGACTCGTGCGTAGCTCGTGCGTAGGATGATAGTCGGCACTTTGGATGGCGTCCTGGAGACGCTACGGAACCACGAAACAGAGCTACGGCGGTTGGGGGTGTCACATGCCGCGGTGTTCGGTTCCGTGGCGAAGCCTGCCCAGACAGCGATCCTGCACGCCTCTCCGGCGAGCGGGGTGCTGGTGTGCGGTAAACTCGTGCGTAGGATGATCACAGGCACTTTGGATGGCGTCCTGGAGACGCTACGGAATCACGAAAGCGAGCTGCGGCGGCTGGGCGTATCGCACGCCGCGGTCTTCGGTTCCGTGGCGCGCCGCGAAGCCCGCGCCGACAGCGATATCGACGTGCTTGTGGAACTCGATCCGGACCAGCCGATGGGGATTTTCGAGTACGCCCGGTTGAAGCTCTATGTCAACGAGATTCTCGACGGCTCCGGAGATGTGGTGAACCGCAGGACCCTTAAGCCGCTGCTTCGCGACGGCATTCTGCACGATGCCGTGTATGCCTTCTAAGAACCCCGCACAGCGCTTACGCGACATTGTGGATAACATCGACGCCATCGCCGAATTCACGTCGCACATGGACCTCGCTGCCTTTGTCGCGGATCGCAAGACTGTCTATGCGGTCGTACGCGCCTTGGAGATCGTTTCCGAGGCGTCGCGGAAGCTGCCTGCGGAAATGAGGGAGCGGCACACTGAAATTGACTGGGCGGCGGTTGCGGCGGCCGGCAACGTCTACCGGCATGAATATGATGCCGTTGACGAAACGCTGATCTGGCACACGGTGCGGCAGGGTCTTGGCGCGCTGCGCGGCGTGGCAGCCTCGGAACTCGACCAAATCAAGGGCTAACCCAGACATTGCTATCATGAAAGTTCCCCGCCATGATCGTGGAGGCCCATGTCGTCCGCTTTGACTCGATTCCGCTCGATGGCGGCGCCACGCTCGCGCCCGTTGAAGTCGCCTACGAGACCTACGGCGCACTGAACGCGCAAAAGAGCAACGGCATCCTGATCCTGCACGCCTTCTCCGGCGACGCGCATGCCGCCGGCGTCAGTCCCGAAACCGGTAAGCCGGGCTGGTGGGACAACATGATCGGCCCCGGCAAAGCCTTCGACACCAACAAGTATTTCGTCATCTGTTCCAACGTGCTGGGCGGTTGCCGCGGCACCACCGGGCCCGCTTCCATCAACCCCGCTACGGGCTGTCCCTATGCCATGTCGTTCCCTGTGATCACCATTCGCGACATGGTGCGGCTGCAGAAGATGCTGATCGATCACTTGGGCATTCCGCGGCTGCTCAGCCTTTCGGGCGGCTCAATGGGTGGGATGCAGGCGCTCGAATGGGCGGTTACTTATCCCGAAGCGGTGGTCTCCACGATTCCGATCGCCGCCACCGCGCGGCACAGCGCGCAGCAGATCGCCTTCAACGAAGTGGGCCGGCAGGCCATCGTCGCCGATCCCGACTGGAGCGACGGCAACTATTACAGCGGCAAGCCGCCCGCGCGCGGGCTGGCCGTGGCACGCATGGTGGGTCACATCACTTACATGAGCGACGACTCCATGCGCGAGAAGTTCGGGCGGCGGCTGCGCGGCAAGAACAGCTTCGGCTACGATTTCGACGTGGATTTCGAAGTGGAAAGCTACCTGCGCTACCGCGGCAACGAGTTTGTCAGCCGCTTCGACGCGAACTCGTATCTCTACATCACCAAGGCCATGGACTATTTCGATCTATCCAACGGCAACGGCTCGTTGGCGGCCGCGTTCGAGCGCACCCAGGCGCGCTTTCTGGTGATCAGTTTCAGCTCGGACTGGCTGTATCCGAGCTATCAATCGCAGGAAATCGTCCGCGCGCTGCGCAGCCGCAATGTGGACGTGGCCTACTGCGAACTGCCCTCCAACTACGGGCACGACGCGTTCTTGGTGGACGTCGGCGAACAGACCGAGTTAGTGCGCGGCTTCCTGGCCAGCACTTATGAAAAGGTCGCCGGATGACAGCCGCCGCTTCCCAGGCGCACGGCAAGCCTTTCGTGGGCGAGTTGCTGGGGCGCAGCGACTACGCCATCATCGGCCAGATCGTGGAGCCGGGCGCGAAGGTGCTGGATCTGGGTTGCGGCGAAGGCGAATTGTTGCAATGGCTGGCGGAGAACAAGGGCGTGGATGCGCGCGGCGTGGAGATTTCAGGCGCCAAGGTCCAGCGTGCCATCGCCCGCGGCGTCTCGGTCTATCAGGGCGATATCGACCATGGATTGGTCGACTATCCGGACCAGGCGTTCGATTACGTAATCCTGAGCCAGACGCTGCAGGAGACGCGGCAGCCGCTGCAGGTGTTGCGGGAGATGCTGCGCGTGGGCCGGCGGGCCATCGTGGCCTTCCCCAACTTCGGGCATTGGCGGGTGCGGCTCTCGATGCTGACCAACGGGCGCGCGCCCAAGACCCGGTTGTTCCCATACGACTGGTACGATTCCCCGAACATCCACTTTCTGACGGTGGACGATTTCGAGCAGCTCGCGCGGCAGGAGCGGCTGGCGATCGAGCGGCGGTTCTTCTTGGCGGGGCAGCGGACGGTGGATAAGCGGCCGAATTTAAGGGCGGAAGTGGCGGTGTATCT
>Ga0070761_10000451_pt1 | contig 26790 bp, 24 predicted proteins | sample HubBroMetageREF1_FD_66724 | JGI IMG/M metagenome (GOLD analysis project Ga0070761, IMG submission 66724) | Reference soil microbial communities from the Hubbard Brook experimental Forest, New Hampshire, USA - Hubbard Brook CCASE Soil... | ecosystem: Environmental > Terrestrial > Soil >... | reverse complement strand
GTCGCCACGCCGTTGTCCGTGCTGCTTTCGCAAACCAGCGTGCAGGGTGGCGCAACTGTGCCTTCCAACTCCGTGAAGCTGGACGGCCCGGCGCCCACCGGCGGGCTGACCATTTCATTGGCCAGTTCCAATCCGGCGGTTGCCGCCGTGCCGGCGACAGTGGCAGTTTCGCCAGAACTCCGGACATCGAAGAATTTTACGATAACCACAACCCCGGTGACCTCTTCCACGGCGGTCACGATATCGGCTAGCTACCACGGAATTACGCAGTCCGCAACGTTGACCGTCACTCCTTAGGCTTAAGGCGCCGTCAGGGGCTTATGGTTTTCGCGGGCTGCCGCTTTGGGCATTGACTGTCACGCCAAGTGAGGCGATTGACGATAAGTCTTGGGGGTTTAAAACCGTAACACTGAGTGTGTCCCCCGCTGCCATCGGACACGCACCGTTTTGATTCACATTCGCGATCAGCGATATCAGGCTGTCCGACCATTCGCCGATGGTTACGGTGCAGGGGCTCCCTGGAGAGCCCGCGCTCCAGTTTGGCGTTTGCGTGATGTCCGTAATCTCCAGAAAGTTTGAGTTTCCGGTATAGGGAAGTCCCAACGGAAAACTACCAAAGCCCTGGCCGGAGATCGCAATCGGCGGGTTGGACTGCACGATGAACTGGTTGCAGTTCGGATTATTGAGCGAATTGGCGCAGTACGAAGTCACCGCCGTAATCATGATCGGATTAGGAAGCAAGACGCTGCACTGTTGGTTTGACGGACTGATAATTGCGGGCGGACCGATGGGAAAGGTATCGCAGGCGCTGGAGAATCCCGATAGGTTGCTGAGCGGGCTCGCGGTCGCCGGCAGGCTTTTCACTGGCGGAGTGTCGGTCAATGGCGCGTAGTAACCCATAAGACCGGCGTCCCCGGTTGTCGCTTCGCCAACTTTGTACGGAACCACCTGAGCGCCGCAGTTGAACCAACTGCTCGGCAGGATGTCCCGTATGGCGATCTCGTTCAATTCCGTGTAGTTCGCGATTTTCGATAGATCCAGCCACGTATAACCGTTCGCCGCCGTTGCCTGCGTTGGCTGCGGCACACCAGTGCCCACCAGCAAGGTGACGTAGCCGTTCGGGTCTTGAATCAGGGGTGTGCATGCGATCAACGGATTTACCGGGCAACTGTCGGGAAGGCTCGCCAGCGTGCCTCCCCCGGTGATCTGAAACGAAATGCTCAGATAGCGCATCTGCTCGTTACCCGATCGGGAACAGCCGTTTACACATGGCGTGGGCGGTGTGGTGGGGACCTGAAAACGCAAGCGCAATACTTCGTTTGCACTGCTCAGAGTCTCGGTGAAGCCGGCTGGTATGTTCGCAATCAGGTAGGCTGAATCCGGATTCGCGCCCGCGACATACTCGTCCTGCCGAAGCCAGTGAATGTCGCTGGTGGTGTACGGCTTCCCGATAGCGCCCCAGCATTCGGTGGATTGCCAGTTCGCATAAAAATTATGCTCTTGAACCTGTTGCTGGGTCTGCCACCCGTTCCCTGTGGTCGAGTTGGTCGTGACCACGTTCATGGTATCCGTAACATATGCGGCGGGATACGCGCAACCGGAGGCCACGTCGCGGACAATGACATGCGGCTGGTTGGCCGAAGTAGGAGCGGTAAGATCCAAATAGCTTCGGATAATAACGACCCCGGCCGTGTTTGGATTCGTGTGTTCCGGCGTGTCGACTTGGTGAAGCGGATAGGTGGGGTTTTGCTGAAAAAAAGGCGTATCGAGATTCCAGTTCATGTATGGATGCCGTTGGGTGCCATCCATCCAGTTGCTTTCAAAGTTGTACCCGGTCATCATACAACCCGTCTGGAGAGTGCCGGGAGTTCCTCCCAGATAGACGGTCGCGCCGTATTGTTGCCCGCTCACGAAGGCCACTCCGGGTTCATACGGATTAATATCGTTGGAGGTCAGCGGCACGATGTTAACATCGGTGATGTTCTGTGTACTCGCTGAATGGTTGTCGTAAAGACCAACCGAGAAATAGCGCGAGTTCGGAAACTCTCCCAGGATAATGAGCTCGTAAGGCGGCAGGTCCGGGTTGATACAACTCGTGGCGGGGGCGCCGGTGGGACAGGCGTTGAAAAACAGCTTGTTATATACGCTGTTGAGATCGCCCTGCTCGCTGCCCGACCCGTTCCCGGTGGAGAAGGGAATCAGGTAGCAGCTGTTATTGAAGTTACTGAAAAAATTGCCCGTAGGGAATTGGTTTCCGTTGAACGATGTCGGAAGGCCGGAACAATTCTTAGCATAGGCGCCCGCCGGCAACCAGCAGAACACGGCGAAAACAAAGCATGCGATCGGCAGTCGTTTCATAAATTAGCTCGGCCCCCTTTCAATGGCATTGCGCTCGGCCTCGCGGGGAACGCGCCTTCACGATGCGATCAGTATACACCCAAATTAGCGTCCGGTACTACCGGATTGTTGACTAAAGGGAACGGTTTCTGCGGTTTGAGTACTACGTACCACATTCGCGCCTCCCGGTCGAAACAGATTGCCACCCCAAAGTGCCTGCTCACCAATTAACCACTGTTACGCTGTAGGGTCCGATGGAAATCGGGTTAGATGAAGTGGTGGTATGGATTTGCACAGTGTTGGGGGCCTGCGCCGTGTTCGCCACGTAGGCACTCGCATTCGAGACCGCTGTAATGCTCATCGTGCCGCTCACGTGGACTCCGTTTAACTGTATGGTGGTGGTGCAAGTTCTGGAAGACTTGTTGGTGATCACCACGTAGTGGCTGCCGTTGTTTCCCTGGTACCCCTGCGCGTAGATGGCCGGTATGGCTTCCCCGCCATAGCCCAGGGTCGAAACGAAGGGGCCGCCGGTCACGGTCGTGGGCCAGATCCCATTGCTGTTGTCGATAGCTTGATTGGCCACTTCCATGGCGAGCCCCGGCGCGGAGGTGTAAAACTGAAACTGGGTCAGCGGATTAGTCGCCGTATCGGTGGAGAAGTTCGGGTTCTGAGCTACCTGGCCCAACAGATAACTTTCGTAATCGTCCACCGACTGGATCAGTCCATGATAGTCGGAGTTGTCGGTATATAGGGAGTTCACTCCTACGGCCTTCACATTCGGGACCGAGGACATCCGCACGATGTATTCGGCCAGGAAGACGCCATTGTAGAGGAAGCTGAGGAACTTGTTGTTGTCCTGCGAGCAACAGTTGAACTCCGTAATGAATATCGGCGTGTTCGCGCCAATCAGAGGATCTACGTATGAACTGATATATTCGCCAGTGCCGTGCGCCAGGATGCCGTTCAGAGTCTGGACCGTTTCTTGGGGGCTCAGAATCTTGACGATCGGGTACACGTGCATGGATATCGCGTTCCAGTATTGCGGCGTATATGCCGACATCCCCGTGTCCCAGTCCGCGAGCCAGTTCGGCGGGAGCGTGGAGCCCGTCGACCCAGTAAACTGGCCGGCCAGGAACAGGCCCACGGTGGCATTCGGCGTGAAGGCCACGATGTCGGTGAAATATGGGTTGTACATGGCCGTGGCGTAGGCAGCCGGCGACTGAAAGATGAGGGGATACAGGTATGCTTCGTTGGCCAGTTCCCATTCCACCACGTTCAACCCCGCGCTCTGGGCCGCCTGCGCCATCAGGTTCGCGCTGGCCGGGTTGGTATCGGTATAGCCGTTGAAACAGATTATCGCCCGGGCGCCAAAGGTGTTGGCGAACGTGGCGAAATCGGAAAGGTAGACGCCTCCTTTTGCTTGTGTGAGCGGCTGAGCGATCGTGAGAATATTTGCCGGCTGGCCGGTCACTGGCGCCGGGTCGCCGGTGATCAGGGAGTTCATCCAGGTTGGGTTAATATGTCCGCCGTAGGCGTCCGCAGGGTTCCAATCGTACGCCATGGATGCCGTGCCGGCCGGAAACCGCAGCCAGCCTGGCGTCAGCGGCGCTACCGCGGTGACGAATTTCGGATCGTAATACTCCACACCGTTGCGCAGTTGAGGCGCATTGTATCCGCTGAATCCCGCTGCAATGGGTGTCGAAGTCTGGGTATCGATGTTGACGGCCACGTTCGTGCCAGCGCTCGCCGACGGCGTAAGATACGACACCATTAGCAAGGCAAATGCAGCCACGAAGCCGTCGCACGGATTCACCTTCGTCTTACCGGGTCTGCAGCAGCGGCTTGCCGGATTCGGGAAGATTCGCACACGTGTCTCTCCTGTCTGGTTAGTATACACCCGGTTGCCATTGATCCTAAGCAGTACAGTACCATTCCTGTAATCCTACTTATCGCGTTTTTTTGGAGATCAAAAAGGGTAGGCAAGAACGGCGTACTGAATGCTACCCCAATAAACGGTACTGGCTGGCGTAGAATACCAGCGGCTCGCCATCCTGGCAATCCGCGTGGAGCACTTCGCCGACCACAATATCGTGGTCGCCCGCCGTGACCACGTTTACGCGGGCGCATTCGAGGGTCGCCAGCACGTCCGGCAACAGAGGCACGCCAGTATGCCCAGCGTACCAACTGACCCCCTCGAAGCGGTCGTAACCGCTGCCCGCGAACTTGTCGGATAGAGTCTTTTGACTGGCGCTCAAAATGTTGATGCCGAAGTGTTCGCCGATGCGGAAGTGCTCCCGAATGCGGGCGCGGTGGTCCACGCAAACCAGCACCAAGGGCGGCGTCATGGACACCGAAGTGAAGGAATTGGCCGTCATGCCGTGGCAGGCGCCTGCGGAATCCAGGACCGTCGCTATGGTGATCCCGCTGGCAAATTTACCGCAAATGCGGCGGAACTGCTGCTTCTCGATTTTGGACATCGCCGGCAGCGGAGGTTGACTTGCCATAGGCGTCGAATTTATCACAAATGCAGCGTTTCTCGAAAGTCCCAGGCACCGTTGCTATAATTGAGCGTCCCCATGGACGGGCCGACCTTAACTCTATTTCTTGTGCAGATCGGCCTGGTTCTGGCGATTCCTTTGTGCATGGCCAAGCTGCTCGAAAAGCTTGCGCTATCGCCGCTGGTAGTGGAATTGTTGTGCGGCGTGATGCTGGGCCCCTCCGTTTTCGGCGTGGTCTCCCCGAATCTCTTCGCGCGCGTCTTCCCCGCCATGGGCCGCGCCACTCAGGCGCGCGAAGCGGTCACCGAACTGGGGCTGCTGCTTTTTGTCTTCATGGCCGGTCTGGAGCTGCAGCCCAAACGTCTGCGGACGCTGGGGCTGCCTATCTTCTGGACCAGTTTTCTGGGCATCCTGGTGCCGCTCGTACTGGGCGTGGGATCGGTCCTGTTGTGGCCGCAGTTCTGGCACAACAAGGCGCAGAGTAATCTGCCTCTACTGGCGCTCTTCGTAGGGACTATTTTATCCATCTCCGCGCTACCGGTGATTGCCCGCATCCTGATGGATCTGAAGCTGATGAAGACGGAGCTGGGCATCATCGTGATGTCCGCGGCCATGCTCGACGACATGGCCGGGTGGGGGCTTTTTGCGGTGATCCTGAGCAACTTCGGAGGCGAAGGCCACTCCGGCCGAAATTGGTGGGCCAGCCTGGTTAGCGTCTTGCTGGTCTTTGGATTGATTCTGAATCTCTCCAACAAGAAGATCCAGCGCGCCGTAGGCTGGTTGAATCTGCCGAAAGACACCCTGCAACTAAAATTGACGTTCCTGGTGCTGCTGACCGCCGCCATCTTTTCCGAGGTGGTAGGCACACACGCCACGCTGGGCGCGTTTCTGGCCGGCGTGGCATTGGGACGCATCCCGGATGCACGCAAGCTCGCCCACGAAAGCTTCTACCGAACCACGGCCGGCATATTTGCGACATTGTATTTCGTCTCCATTGGCTTGAAAGCCAACTTCGTCGCCAATTTCGACCCGCTGCTGGTCGGTTTCGTGCTCTTGGTGGCCTGCGCCGGGAAGATCAGCGGAGTTTTCCTGGGCGCCAGGCTTGGCGGAAAAAATCTGCGCGAAGCGCTGATAGTGGCCTTAGGCATGAATGCCCGGGGCGCCGTGGGAATCGTTCTGACTACTGTTGCGCTGGAGTACGGGCTCATCGATCAGCGCATCTTCGTGGCGCTGATCGCCATGGCGCTGGCTACTTCGGTATTAAGCGCGGTGGGTATCAAGCACTTGCTCGGCCGCGGCCAGGCGCAACCCAACGCCGAAGAAGAATCGAAAGTGCTGCCGTACGTGTGATCCGAAGCGACGGCTATGGCGTCATCTGGAACACCGTTCCGTAACCGCCCGTAGCACCACCCAGGATAGTTGTGCCGTACATCGTTCCGCCAGTGCCGATGATTAAGCCATTCGGGCTGCCTCCGCCAGGGCTACCCGGAAAGACCGTGAGATTGGATTTTTTCCAGGCGCCACCCGGCTTACTCGGCGGCGTTACCGTGAATATCGTGCCACAGCCGGAATAAGCTTCCGAACAAGTTTCGACATTAGCCCCACCGCTATAGGTCGTGCCAAAAAGCACTCCGGCCGTGTTCAGGCCCAGTTTCCCGTAGGGAAAAGCTCCATCCGGGCTTACGCCCGTGAAGGTGTGCAGCACGGTTTCGGTCCAAGTTGTTTCGCTTCCAGTGGGGGGAGCCACTTGGTAAATGGTGCCGCAGCCTTGCGGGTACTCCCCTATCGCGCAGGCAGTGGGAGTTCCCCCCCAAAACGTGCTGCCGTAAAGTACACCGTTCGCGCCGAGTATCACCGGCGATTCGGGCGAACCGCCATCGCTGCCGCCGAGAAAGGTATAGAGCAGGCTCTCGGTCCAGACCCCACCTCCTTCCGGCGTCAACTCGAAGACCGTGCCCCAGTTCTGATAGACGCACGGCGTATTTTGTGGATTTGAGGGGCACGGCGAGGTGCCGGCGGGAATCGTGACCAAACCACCTTGGGAGGTAGTTCCATATAACGATCCGCTACTGGCGAGCGTTAAATCGGCCATAGGATTCGCTCCGTCAGCGCCGCCCTGGAATGTATAGAGCACTTTCTCGCTCCAGCCGCCCGCCGATGGAATCAACTCGAACAGGGTACCCACACCCGCGCTCCCGCCGCCATAGGTCGTGCCGTACAAGACTCCGTTCTTGCTGAGAATCGCTAAACCACCCGTGGGATAAGCTCCGTCGTCGCCGCCCGCAAAACTGTACAGCACCTTTTGGGTCCAGCCTCCGCCTGTTTTAGGCGCCACTTGATACACGGTGCCATAACCATGCGCTCCACCGAGATAAGTGGTGCCGTACATTACACCGTTGCTGCCCATCAGCAGATCCGATAGCGGATCGCCCCCATCTGCGCCGCCGGTGAAGTCCCAGATCGTCGTCAGGGTCCAGGTGCCATCGGACGGCGTCAATTTGAAGACACTGCCCCATCCTAACCCGCCACCGCTGGAAGCCGTGCCGAACAGCGAACCACCCGCGCCCCCGGAAACCAATCCGGCCTCGGGGAAGCCGCCATCGCCAAGGTCTGTGAAATTGTAGAGCGTCGTCAGCGTGGGAGTTGCGGCTTTACCCGGGACAACGATCGCGAATGCCAGCAGCAGGATCCCGAGCCATCTGGCAGTAGTAGCAGTCTGTAGAATCTTAAGCATACCTCTGGATTCTGGGCGATTCGCGGCATAAAGTCAACTGTTCCACGCCCTGAATGGGACTAGTTTTAGTACCGTTATTTTTGCCCTGGGGCGCACTGCCAAGCAGCGGCATGATCTCCTAAGTAGCAAGATTTTGTATTTTTCCTCACGTCTCCCACCACCTTTGTGCCACGCTGTCTGGTTACCTGTGTATAATGGTCAAGAAATGGAAGTTAATCGTATGTTGAAGAAACTAATGATCGGTTCTGCCTTCGGGCTACTTTTGAGCGTCGGCACATTGTGCGCCGAGGTGGTTGTCAAAATCGGGCCTCCTGCCGCTATTGTCGAGACTAGGCCAGTGGCTCCAGGCCCAAACCATGTTTGGATTGCGGGCTATCACCGCTGGGACGGCAACGCCTACGTATGGGTACCAGGCCGTTGGGACCTTCCGCCCCGGCCACACGCGCGGTGGGTCGCCCATCGATGGGTCAAGCGCCACGGCGGTTGGGTTCTGGTGGAAGGACACTGGCGCTAACCCTCCGTCTGGCCAGCTTGTGCCGCGGCTTCTGCTTCCCGCGCGCGGGTGGCTTTGCGGAATGCGCGGTCTATCGCAAGATAGACCACCCACGGAAAATGGCGTTGCAGAAAGATCGCCATCTTAGTGGGCCACGGAAGAATCATGCTGCGCTTGCGGCGGTAGGCGGCAGAGACGATCACCCGGGCAGCTTGATCCGGAGTTAGCGCGATCCATTTGTGCGGCGGCCGCCGTAGAGGCGGGTTGGTATAGATCTCCGTGTCTACAAACCCCGACATGACGTGCGTCACTCCAATGCCGTAGGGCGCTAATTCGTGGCACAGCCCGTCGGATAGGCCATTCACGGCGAACTTGCTCATACAGTATGGCGTGCCTCCGGGTATTGAAACCATCCCGATGAGACTGCCCATGAGCACGATACGGCCGCGCGTCTCTTGCAGGGCCGGTAGCGCCGCTATAACCGTCCGCAGAACCCCGAAGGTGTTTGTTTCCAATTGTCTACGGTAGTCATCCAAGGTCAGATCAAGAATTCGGCCGCGCACCAGAATGCCGGCATTGGCCACCGCCACATCCAGTCGGCCGAATTCTTTGCGGGCCAGATCCACCGCCCGTTCCATATCGCCATCCCTAGTCACGTCGCCGCCCACTGCTACTGAGCGCTGGCTGGCAGTGGTCAGTTCCGCCGCCAGCGCCTCAATTCGCTCGACACGGCGCGCCACCAACACCGTGTGAGCGCCTTCACGCGCGAATTCCCGCGCCAGGGCCGCACCGATACCGGAGGAAGCGCCGGTAATCAATACAACCTGTCCCTCGAATTTGTGCCGCTCGGAGGTCGCCATGGAAGCACCATTCTCGCAGAAACTTAACGTTGGAGACTTTTGTTATAGTACCGCTTTTTCTTCGGCTCTCTTCCCAATCGCTCTTTCAAGCGCTATAATCAAACGTTTGATTGAAACGTTGTGAATCATACTAAGGAGCGCATCCTCGATACCGCCGAACGGTTGTTTGCCGAACATGGCTACGCCGCCACTTCCCTGCGCGGCATCATTGCCGAGGCTGGCGTGAATCTGGCAGCGGTCCATTATCACTTCCACTCCAAAGAAGCCCTTTTGGAAGCGGTGATCCTTCGCCGGTCCGTACCCGCAAATCACGACCGTTTGGCTTTGCTCGACCGATTTGAGAAAGAAGCAGGGGGAAATCCACCTCCCTTGGAGAAGGTGATCGAAGCCTTTGTGGCTCCCACCCTGCACATGTCGCGCGATCCCCAGAGCGGGAGCATGGTTTTCATGAAACTGCTGGGCCGCCTGCATGCGGAGGGCGATCTGCTGCCCCGGATTCTCACGTCGCAGTTCGGCGATGTATTGCAGCGTTTTGGCGCGGCTCTGCGTGCGGCGCTGCCGGACTTGCCGCCGGAAGAGTTGTTCTGGCGCCTGAATCTGGCCATCGGCGCCCTAGCTCAGACTCTGCGCGGCGGATCAAAGGACCTGGAAACGATCTCGGATCTTTCCTTTTCGCTCAATTCGGAAACCGCTTTGGAGCGGCTGGTTGCTTTTTTGAGCGCCGGCTTCCGCGCTCCCGTGCCAACGCACGCCGTCCAGAAAGTTCATGCCACAGTTCAGGAGAGATAAAATGCGCCACTATTTTCTATCGACTCTTTTTTTGGCTGTTCCGTTCGCTCTATGGGCCGGAGATGCCGCGCCCCGTGAGCCGTTGCGCCTCAGTTTGAAGCGCGCCGTGGAGATCGCTACTTCTCCGGAAGGCAACACTTACATCCAGCTTTCCGATGAAAACGTAAAACAGGCCAAATCCCGGTCTGCGGAAGCGCGCTCGGCGTTGTTGCCGGATATCGAGGCCCAAGCCGAGGAAACCACTGCCATGAAGAGCCTGGCGGCTCTGGGCTTGGATCTGGCCACCAACCAGACGCTGTTGCAGGCCGAGAACAGTCTGACGGGCGAATTGGCCCCTATCGAGAAAACCCTGCTCAACGACATCATCCATGATATTCCGCGCGTGGTGGGCCCCTTCAACTCCGTGGATGTGCGCGCCAAACTCACGCAGAGCGTTTTCGATTTCAGCAGCATCCGCCGCTACCAGGCATCCCGCGCCGCCATTCGCGCCGCCAAGGACGACCGTGGCAACACCGACGATTCCGTCTCGGCCACCGTAGCCAAAGCCTATCTGAACTCGCTGCGCGCCGATGCCGATGTGGAAGCGTATCAGGCGAATGTAGCGCTGGCCGAGGCCGTCTTGAAGCAGTCGGAAAACCAGAAGGCCGCCGGTACCGGCACCGGTATCGATGTGACCCGCGCGAAGGTGCAGCTTTCCAATGAAAAACAGCACCTGCTGGCAGCCCGGAATGACCGTACCAAGGCCTATCTGCAGTTGTTGCGCGTCATGGGGCTGAACCTGGCGACCGAGCTGGAACTCACCGACAAGCTGTCGTATGAGCCTACCGATGCAATCTCCGTGGAACAGGCCCAGGCGGAAGCCCTGAAGAACCGCCCCGATCTCAAGGCCCAGGCCGAGCACGAAGCCGCCGCCCGACTAAATGCCGATTCCGTCAAGCTCGAGCGGCTTCCCAGCCTGTACGCTTACGCGGACTACGGCACCACCGGGACCAACGGTAACATTGTCTCCCTATTGCCCACCAGGGACTATGGCCTCGCCCTGCGCGTGCCTATTTTCGACGGCGGCCGAAGAGACGCCCGGCGTGCCGAATATGCCTCCCAGTTCCGCCAGGAGCGTACTCGCACCAACGACCTCCACGAGCAGGTGGAACTTGACATCCGCACGTCGCTCGATAGCCTGCATTCCGCGGAAGAACAGTTCAAAGTCGCCGAGGAAGGGTTGACGCTTTCCGAAAGCGAGCTCACCCAGGCCCGCCGCCGTTTCGATGCAGGCTTCGCCAGCAACCTCGAAGTCACCGACGCCCAGACCAAGCTGGAACGGGCCCGGGATAACCGTATAGACGCGCTGTTCGCCTACAACGTCGCGCGCATCGACCTGGGACGGGCCATGGGTAATGTCCGCCGCATGATTCAGTAAAAAAGGAGTCGTCGCAATATGAAAAAGACAATCTTGATAGTAGTAGTGATTGCAATTCTCGGGGCGGCCGGCATGCTGGCTTACCGCAGCCTGCATCCCGAGGCCACCAATAAGATCGTGGTTTCCGGTAATATCGAACTGACCCAGGTGGACATCGCCTTCAAAACCTCCGGCCGCTTGATCGAGCGCAAGGTGACTGAAGGCGACGTTGTGCAGAAGGGCATGGTGATCGCGAGCCTGGACCGCGAGCAGTTACTGCACCAGCGCGATACGGCGACCGCCGCGCTGGCGACTGCCCAGGCGCAGCTCGCCGAGAGCGAAAGCGCCCTGAATTGGCAGCGCGAAACCATGCAAGCCGACATGCAGTTGCGCAATGCCGATTTGAACGCCGCCCAGTCGCAGTTGCTGCAGTTGCAGAACGGCTCCCGGCCGCAGGAGATTCAGCAATCCCAGGCAGCCGTGGCGGCGGCTCAATCCCAGTACGACGATGCCAAGAAGGACTGGGACCGCGCCCAAAAACTGTATAAAGACGACGATATCTCCACCTCGCAATACGATCAGTTCCGTGCCCGTTTTGAGAACACCGAAGCGAATCTGAGGCAGGTAAAGGAACAAGCCGGCCTGGTACAAGCCGGGCCGCGCTCCGAGACCATCGAGAGCGCCAAGGCGCAGGTCGATAAGGCCCGCGCCAGTTTGAGGGTTGGGCAGGCCAATTCCATCGAGACCAAGCGCCGTGAGCAGGATATTGTCGCCCGCCGGGGCGATATCGAGCGCGCCAAAGCCCAGATCGCCCTGATCGACTCCCAGTTGGCCGATACCATTGCGGTTTCGCCGATCAACGGCCTGGTGCTGGTGAAGGCCGCCGATGTGGGCGAAGTGCTGGCGCCCGGCACCAGCGTTGTCACCGTGGGCGATATCGATCACCCCTGGCTGCGCGCTTACATCCGGGAGCAGGACCTCGGACGCGTCAAGCTCGGCGACAAGGTCAAGGTGACCACCGATTCGTTCCCCGGCAAGGTCTACGATGGACAGGTCTCGTTCATCTCCTCGGACGCCGAGTTCACGCCCAAGCAGATCCAGACCGCCGAGGAACGGGTGAAGCTGGTCTATCGCATCAAGATCGATGTCGATAACTCGCGGCATGAACTGAAGTCCAACATGCCCGCCGACGCCGAAATTCTCACGGGGAACTGATGGAAGGGATCATTCGCACCCGGGACCTCACCCGGCGTTTTGACGAACTGACGGCCGTGGACCACCTGAACCTGGAGATCCCCCGCGGCGAGATCTTCGGACTGGTCGGCCCAGACGGCGCCGGCAAGACCACCACCCTGCGGATGCTGTGCGGTCTGCTGGATCCGACCGAAGGCCAGGCCTGGGTGGCCGGCCATGACGTGGTCCGGGACACGCAGGCGGTCAAGGACTCCATAGGGTACATGGCCCAGCGCTTCGGCCTCTACGTGGATCTGACCGTCGACGAGAATATGGAGTTTTACGCCGACCTCTTTGGCATCGCCATCGCCGAGCGCCAGCGCCTCCTGCCCGAACTGCTACGCATGACCCGTATGGAGCCTTTCCGCAATCGCCAGGCCGGCAAGCTCTCTGGAGGTATGAAGCAGAAGCTGGGCCTCATGTGTACGCTGCTGCACCGCCCGGAAATTCTATTCCTGGACGAGCCCTCCAATGGCGTCGATCCCGTCTCGCGCCGCGATTTCTGGGCGATCCTCTACCAGCTTGTCAAAGACGGGATCACGGTTCTGGTCACCACGGCTTACCTCGATGAAGCGGAGCGCTGCAACCGGGTCGGATTGATGTACAAAGGGCGGTTGATCCAGTGCGATGCGCCGGACGCCGTCCGTCACCAGATCCCAGAGCATTGCTACCAGGTGGAGGCGCCCGACCCGCGGGGGGCACGCGACGTGCTGCTCAAATCCGAAGGGGTGCTCTGCGTGGAGCCTTCCGGCGCCACACTGCACCTGTTCCTGAGTTCCGCACGCACTTCCCCCGAGGAGCTGAGCCGCCAGCTCGAGAAGGACGGCCACGGTCCGGCGGTATTCGAGCGCATCGTGCCGTCGCTTGAAGACGTCTTCATCGCGGAAGTGCGCAAGGCGGAAAAACAATGATTGCGCAGACATCTATGGGGCAGACCATCGTTTTATGTGGTCTGCCTGCTGCTGCCGTCCCGGAATCTGGCACTGGACCACGGCCAATGCTCTTCCGTAGTGGCAAGCCCAGCCTTAACGGGATTGCTCTCAACATAACGGATTACATCCTCCAACTCTCCCGCCGAACGTATCCAATGATCGTAGGGCTTATCCTGCCAAAACGCCTGCACGCTGCGGGCAGACCACAAAAAACGATGGTCTGCCCTACGAGGAAACCGCTATGACACCCGCAGCACAGAACGGCCCAGCCCTGGAAATCCGCGACCTGGTCAAGACCTTTGGCGACTTTGTGGCCGTGGACCATGTTTCCTTTCAGGTGACCAAGGGTGAGATCTTCGGTTTTCTGGGGCCCAACGGCGCAGGCAAATCCACCGTCATCCGGATGCTCTGCGGGCTGTTGACGCCCACTTCCGGCTGGGGTGCAGTGGCAGGCTTCGACGTCACCAAGAATCCGGAAGAGATCCGCAAGAATATCGGCTACATGTCGCAGAAGTTCTCCCTCTACGACGATCTCGCCGTGGAAGAGAACATCGATTTCTTCAGCCGGATTTATAGCGTTCCCAAGCATCTGCGCGCCGAACGCAAAGAGTACGTGCTGCGTATGGCGGGCCTCATCGACCGGCGCACCACCGTTACCCGCCTGCTGGCCGGCGGCTGGAAACAACGCCTGGCCCTGGGTTGCGCCATCGTGCATTCCCCGCGCATTCTGTTCCTGGACGAGCCCACTTCGGGTGTCGATCCCATCGCGCGCCGTAGCTTCTGGGACCTCATTTATCAGCTTGCCGAAGGCGGCCAAACCATTCTGGTCACGACCCACTACATGGACGAAGCGGAATACTGCCATCGCCTGGCGCTGATTTACCGCGGCAAGCTGATCGCGTTGGGTGTGCCGGATGCGCTCAAACGCGATCTGCATTCGCATAAGCTGTTGCAGCTCGAGACCTCCGACCTGCTGGGAACCATGCGCGCACTGGAAGGCGCGCCTGGGATTCTGGACGTGGCGGTCTTCGGCGCCGGCCTGCACGTGAACGTGGCCGACCTGGCCGCCGGCACGGAACAAATCCGGAGCGTGCTGGAACGGCAGCGCATTCAGATCAAAAAACTGGAGCCGATTCAGCCTACCATGGAAGACGTTTTTGTGGGGCTGATCGAAGCGGAGGAACAAAAAAATCCATGAACTTCCGACGCACTCGCGCCATGTTCGAGAAGGAGTTTCGCCACATCCTGCGCGACTCACGCAGTCTCATCATGGCGCTCTTCCTGCCGTTGTTTCAGATGCTGCTGTTCGGCTACGCGCTCAATCTGGACGTGGACCGCATTCCCACGCTGATTTTCGACGGCGACCACAGCGCCGACAGCCGCGCCCTCATCGAGCGCTTCCGCGGCTCCCGGTTTTTTGAGATCGAGGGATTCACGAATAGCTACGGCGACATCGAAAAGGGCATCGACAAGAGCAAGGTCCTATTAGGCATCGTGATCCCGCGCGATTACTCCCAGCGCCTGAATGGCGGGGGCAAGGCTAACATTCAAATTCTGCTGGACGGCAGCGACTCCAACACCGCGTCGATCGCCTTGAGTTACGTGGAGGGCCTGGTGCAAAACTATGCCCTGCAAGTGCGCTCCAATGGGCAGGACCGCAGCGCCGGTCTGCCGCTGGTTTCCCCCGTGGATTCGCGCGTGCGGATCTGGTACAACAGCACGCTCGAATCCACCAACTACATCGTGCCGGGCTTGATCGCCGCGATGATGATGGTCATTGCCGCGCTGCTGACTTCGCTGACGGTGGCCCGCGAATGGGAGATGGGCACCATGGAACAATTGCTTTCCACTCCGGTGCGCGCCGGGGAAATCGTGCTGGGCAAGATGCTCGCATTCTTCGTGGTAGGCGTGGCGGACACTACCATCGCCGTGCTGGTGGGAATATTCGTTTATGGCGTGCCATTCCGCGGCAACGTTTGGTTCCTGGCCTTGAGCACCATGATCTTCCTGACGGGCGCGTTCTTCTGGGGCATCCTGGTTTCGGCCATTGCCCGCACGCAGTTGTTCGCATTCCAGTTGGGGCTGGTCAGCACCTTCCTTCCGTCTTTCCTGTTGTCGGGATTTCTTTACGCCATCGAGAACATGCCGGTGCCCATCCAGATCATCACACACGTGGTGCCGGCCCGCTACTTTGTCACCATCGTCAGAGGCATTTTCCTGAAAGGCATCGGCATCGACCTGCTCTGGGGACAGGTGGCGTTTCTAGCGGTCTTTTCCATCCTGGTGTTCTGGGCGGCGGAACGCAAGATGAGACAGAAGCTGGCGTGAGGGACATCGGATCGATATGAGAGAACGCATTTTCGCCATCATTCGCAAAGAGCTGAGCCAGTTGTTCCGCAACCGGCGTACGCGCATGTTTCTGTTCGTACCGCCGATGTTTCAGCTCATCATCTTCGGCTACGCGGTGAACCTGGACGTGGATAACCTCCGCATGGGATGGATGGACATGGACCAATCGCCGCAGAGCCACGATTTGCTGGCCTCCTTCCAGGGATCGGGCCGATTTCTCCTTACCGCCCTGCCGCAGAGCGAGAAAGAGATTCAATACGTCCTGGACCGCGGCGATGCGCAAGTCATCGTGCGCGTGCTGCCCGGATTCGGCCGCGATATCCTGCTAGGCCGCCCCACCTCGGCGCAGATCCTGGTGGATGGCACCAATTCCAATACCGCATCGCTGGCATCCGCATACACCAGCCAATTGGTGGCCGCCTATTCGGCCAGCGTGGCCACTCCGCAGTTGCAATCCCATATGATGGCCCGCGCGGGCATGGGAACCATGAGCATGAAAGTCGGGCGCATCACCGACAGCGCGCGTGTGTGGTTCAATCCCGACCTGAAGAGCCGCAATTACTTCGTGCCCGGCGTCATCTGCAATCTCATCATGGTGGTCACCGTGATGCTCACGGCCATGGCCATCGTCCGCGAAAAGGAAATCGGCACCATGGAACAGTTGATGGTGACGCCCATCCAGCCCATGGAACTCATGATCGGCAAGATGGTGCCCGCCGCGCTGGTGGGCATGATGGATCTGGTGCTGATGACTACGGCGGCCCTGCTGATCTTTTCGATCCCCTTTCGCGGCAACCCGCTGGTGTTGGCGCTCAGCGCGGCATTATTCCTGCTGACCAGCCTGGGCATGGGTCTGTTTATTTCGACCATTTGCAGCACACAGCAGCAGGCGATTATGTCCTCTTCGCTAATCGCCATCCCCACCTTCATGCTGAGCGGTTTCGCCTATCCCATCCGCAACATGCCGGTTGCGGTGCAGTATTTCACTTATTTGAATCCGTTGCGTTACCTGATCGAGATCGTGCGCGGCATCTTCCTGAAAGGTACCGGCATTTCAGTGCTCTGGCCGCAAATGCTCACGCTGCTGGTCTACGGCATGATCGTTATGGGACTGAGCGCCAGCAGCTTCCGGAAGAAATTGGATTGAAGTTAGTCAAGACGGATTAAGATGGAGTTATATGACGTTCCCGGAGCAATACCGAGCCGATCTGCTGAAAGCGATTGAATCTATCGATCTGGCCACGGTGAGCCAGGCCATTGAATGGTTCAAGGAATCGCGGGACACCGGCCGGCATATATTCGTTTGCGGCAACGGCGGCAGCGCCGCCACGGCCTCGCATTTCGCCTGCGACATCGTGAAGGGCTGCAGCTTCAACCGATCCTCGCGCTTTCGCATCATGGCGTTGACCGATCAACTCCCCACCATCACGGCCTACGCGAACGACGTCGGCTATGACGTGATATTTGCCGAGCAGCTCAAGAACTTTGCCCAGCCGGGCGATTTGTTCATGGCCATCAGCGGTTCGGGGAATTCCCCCAACGTGGTGCTGGCCATGGATTACGCCAACTCCATCGGCTGCCGCACGATCGCCTTGACGGGCCGCGACGGCGGGAAATTGGGCCCCAAGGCGCAGTTGAACATTCAAGTCCCAGTGGCCCACATGGGGCGCATCGAGGACGCTCACATGAACATCTGCCACATGATCGGGTACTACTTCATGGACTGCGAAGCGCAGACGGCCTGATTACTGCATCCGCATGCGGCTCCCGCCAGTCGGAAGCGTGGCTACCAGCGTCCCGCTTGCGATCGCCAGCGTTGTGGAATCAGTTCCATTGGAATAAATTACGGTGGTATTCGCCGGGGCCAGCGCAACGGCTGCGAATGGGTGGATCAGCGGTTTGACCAGTGTGCCGGCGGGCAGGGTGATCTCCGCATTGATCGTCAAACTGATACCCACTACCTTTACGGGGAATCCCGTCTGGAAAGGGTCGTAACTCGGGCCCACGGCTTGGTAAATACTCGCGCCCGAACTCGCGATATCCACCGGGGTGGGGCCGAGCAGGCCGGAATGCACTTCGCCCGTCATATTCAACGGGCTAAAGAGAGCCCAGTTCGGGCCGTGCTTCACGGGCGCAGAGCCGGCGCTGGCCACGATGCTGATAGAGAACGGCTCGCCTGCCAGTTTCAGTGTATCGTTCCCACTGATCTGGGGTGCCGCGAAAGTCCCCGCAGCAGTGAAAGTGACATTTGGCGCCGTATCCGGCGCCGTAGCGCCGCTCAATCCCCATACAGCGATCCCGAATACCGTCACCAGCGCGGCTAGCAAACCTACCGTCTTTCGAAAGCTATCCAGTCCCATCGATATCCCTCTCTTTCTCCGCAATAGACTACTGATCAGAGTCTAGCCCGCCATGCCGCTGCTCTTCAAGCGGCGGCGCGCAGTACAGTACTAGAGATAAGGACCTCTATGTATGTTCGATCACTGCCCTATGGGTTGGAAACCGCCGCGGGTTTGACGACGGGAGCGGGAGCAGACGATTGCCTCATTCTGGCACTGTCCAAATCGTCCCGCCAGGGGTCTCAGGAGTGCCCGCCACAGCCAGAACCGTAGCGGCAGTGGAGTTCGAATATGTCACTGTGGACGTGGAGTCGAGCGGCACGCTGGCAAAAGGAAGAAGCAGCGCTTTGCTTAACGTTCCTCCCGGCAGCGTGATGTAAGCTTTTATTTGCAGAGGGATGCCGACTACCGTCACAGGGAAGGCGGCCTCGATGATATCTTCACTGGCCCCGACCGTCTGTTTGAATGACGCAGTTGTGGCACTGACGGCTATGGGCGTATCGGGTATCAGTCCGGAATTCACGGTCCCCGTCATGAGCAGGGGATTGAAGACGGCCCAATTTCGGCCGGATTTGGTCGGCGCGTCCGATGTGTTGCCGACGATCGTGATCGTAAACTGCTGGCCCGAAAGCTTCAGCGTATCTTCCCCGCTCACTGGGGAAGAAGCAAATACCCCCGCAGCGGTGAAGGCGATATTTGTATTCGTCTCGGGGCTGGCGGCATCCAGTCTCGGCGCGGCAACCAGACAACACATTGCCGCTGCCGCGACGCTTACGAACAGTATCTTTCGAACATTCCATGAAAACATAGCCATCTCCTTATCTTGCTCCATCTTAGCAGTCTAGACCACTGACGGGCAGCTTTTCAAGGAGAACGGCGGTTTCTTGTGAAATAATTGGTACCGGTACTCAAGACACAGGAACGCCGCCAGAGCGCACCCTCTGCTTCACCACAGGCGTGCGCTCCGGCCGTGGCGGTTTACTGGATCTGAATATGAACCGGAGCGGCGGTCTGGCCGTCGACCGTTAGCGTAACTTCCGTGGCGCCACGTCCAGCGAAGCTTCGTGGAACTTTTACCATAACTTCATCCAACCCTGGGAAATAGCCGGACGCCGCGGCATACAGCAAGGGCACTTCTTCTCCGCCCATCTGCACGTGAACTTCGGAGGCGCCGCTGACGCCATAGGCATAGAACTTCAACGCGACGGCATCCGTCGAAGCTCCCAGGTCGACCGGCGCCGCGCCGATGGACCGCACCGATGCCGTGCCATCCGCATGGGTTGTAACGGCCTCGGCGCCACCCGAGTGCAACACCACTGCCGATGCCCTCGGGTCGCCTGAAGGAATCGTGGCAGTCAAACCACCTGTCTGGATGGCCAGCACCGTGGAAGCACTGCTGTCCGAATAGGTCACCGTGGAATTACCGGGCGCGAGTGCGATGGCGCTAAAGGGATGCAGGTAGGGGTTGGCAATCGTACCGAGCGGCAGCACGATGACAGCTTTGATGGTCAAACTGATCCCCACTACCTGAACGGGGGCCTCCATGGTGAAGGTGTCATACTGTCCCGGGTCGATCGCCTGGATGATAGTCGCTTCGCTGCTGGCGATATTCACCGGCGTCGTGCCGAGCAGCCCGGAGTGGACGCTGCCGGTCAGCTTTAGTTTGTCATACGCACCCCAGTTGGAACCGTGTTCGAAAGGCTCCGACGCCGCGCTGGCCGAGATGCTGACACTGAATGGCTCGCCCGCCAGCTTGAGCGTGTCCGCCCCACTAGTTGCAGGCGAGGCAAATGTCCCGGAAGCGGTGTAGGTGACCATCGGCGCCGTCGCCGCAACTAGTCTGTTCGAAACCGTAAAACAACATATTACCGCTACCGCGATCGCGATAGCCAGCGTCTTTCGTAACGTCATAATTCTGGATCTCCCTATTTCCGATGAGTTATTTCAAATCCCCGTCCAACTAATAGACGGACTAGCTGCTACAACACGATCCCAAAGAGTGGGGGCCGGTCCCCACTCTTCAAGAGAAGTCTACTTCTTCGCCGTGGCAGGGCAGTACGGCTGACCGCAACTTGCGTAAGACGGAGCGCCCACGACATTGGAAGGACTCGACAGGTCGCCGGAGTTATCTTCGGCAACTACAAAATAGAGCGATTGCAGAGAGTTCGGCGCAGGCCCGACATAAGTCGTACCGGATGCGCGGCCGAGTAGCTCCGGCGCACTCGGATAGCCAAAAAGGGCGGTGGTCGCAGCCGGCGCCGCATGCGGCAACATGGAACAGATTGACGGCGCACCCGCCTTGTTGCACGCCGCGTCGATCACGCTGGGCACGCCCGGAGGCGGTTGGGTATCGCTGGGCGACTCGGCAATCTGATAAACGAGATAATCTATCGCCCCGGGTATGGCGGTCCACGTAAGCGACACGGCGGTAGCGCCGTTGCAAGATGTAGGCGTACTGGTGCAACTCTGCAGTACCGGCGGCGTGAGGGTCGAGGTCTTGGGCTTGATGGCCCGCACCGCGCAATTCGGATATGTGCATTGGGTCTTCAGCAACTCGACATCCTCTTCCGTGATCTTGCCGTCCTCATTCAGATCCATGGGATCGTCACGAGTGGCCATGGTATTCAACCGGGCGCGCATCAGATTTACATCCCTGTCGTCGATTACGCCATCCTTGTTGAGGTCGAGAACACCGTTGTCCACATTGAATACCTGTGTCCCGCCTTGCTCGCGAGCCGTGCCCATGAACAGTCCATAGGGAGTGACGGCGGAACTGCGCGTTCCAGTATTATTGCCATCCCCCATGCCGACTTTGCTGACAAAAGACCAAGCAACACCATCGGGACTGCGCCAGAGATCTGTGCCGTATTCCTGAGACCACAGCGGGCCGAGCGTCGGATTTTGGAAATATTCGTCGGTACTCTGATCCCAGGTGCCCATGTACAATCCCTGCGAGCCTACTCCCATCCTCCAGAAGTGCCCGGTAAATCCATTGTCGAAATACTGCCCGATGCCGCTTAGCGGGGCAATATATTGGCCGGCGCCCGGCTGTCCCGCCGGAATGGTGCGGGGATCGCCAACGATGAGGTCCCAACTGTCGTACAGGTCCGCTTGGCCCGATGGCAAGTACACCTGCACTTGACCCGTCTGATCGGGATGGATGCGCACCATTTCGTTGGGCCGGTCGGTGCCAACGTACAAGCACCCGGAGCTAGTGGGACTTGTGGTCCCTGGCGCTGGCGGGCAGTAAGTGGGATCGGAGTATATCTGCATGCTCATCGCGAAATCGGCGACCAAATTCTGCGCGTAGCCCCCGTCGACGATGATCGGGTTCCAGGTGTAGGGCGCTGCGCCAGTTCCGTTGGTCGCCCAGACACCATACTGCTCACCCCCGGCGATCGCCGGGCTGCCGGTTCCGGCATACATGGAATTGTTGAAGTTCGACAAAATCCAGATGGGCAGCGTGGCCGTCGGCGGGCTGGACCACTCATAGCAGACCGGCTGAGGGCAGTTGTCGCCCAGCGCCGGATTGGTTCCGGGTGCGTTGGCAAATGCGCGGCCCACGCCCGGAAAATCTCCGACCTGGAAGAAGAGCACGCCGTCCTGGGCGCAGGTGAAGGACGGCCCAGGCGTGCTGCAGAGTTGCGCCGCCGAGCGGAGGCTGTATTGAGGATTCGCCGGGACGGTGTAGACGCCGCTGGCGGTGAGAGAACCGAGGAAGCAGGGCTGGCCGCTGCACGTTCCCGGGGTCCAGGCACTGGTACCGCTACTGTTGCTGAGCGTGCCATTCTGCGGAACCGGGGCCCAGTTTATGCCATCGGTGGTACGGAGGATGCGCGGTGGCGGCCATTGTCCCTGCGTGGTGCAATTTTTCGTAATGTTGGGGGGATGGCACTCGAACATCTCTCCGGAAGTCACGCCGCCGGCGTACAAGGCCACCACGTTGTTGGGTTCGTTGACGACGGTCAGACCGCGGAAGCCAATGTCCCAGGCGGTTGCGACGGGATTGCCCGCGTCATCGATGGTGCTCAGGGAGTTGGGAGACTGGAAGACCATGGTCCAGATATTGGTCGCCGGATTGTATTGCCAGATCTCGGCCTGCAACGGCAGATTGTGGTAATCCGGCGTGCAATCGCCGATGCTTGGCGGATACAGACTGGGGGACGCGAGTTGTATGGCGCTGGTGGCGGAAGTCACACAGTTGGGTTCCCGGCCGGTACCCACGTAAAGCATGTTATTAAACCATGCCATCGACCAGGACCAACTGTTGTTCTGATCGCCGAAGCCGCCGGTAGCCACCTTGGTGACGCCGGGCTGCTCGTGGGACAGTTCTTGGACGACTCCGTTGATAAAAGGGTAAGAATTATCCCCCATACGCAACAGATAGTGGTTGAAAGCGAGGACCCCAAGCTCCATGGCGTAGGTGGTGGGCAGCAGCGATTCCGGGTGGGTTACCAACCCGTCGTTACACGGAGCATTTCCGGTCGCGCCACACGGGGTAGCTTTGCCTCCCGGAGGCGTCGTGATCGACACCAGAACTGGCCCGGTTTCCGCGGTCGGGCAGCTCGTGCCACCGTTGCACGCATAGGTGTTGCCGGAAACGGTATAAAAGGGAATCTGCGCATTTTGGAAAACCGGATCCCATTGGGTACGCAGTTGCAGGACATTTGCGATTTCCAACGACTGCACGCCCGGGGTAAGCAAGCCCAAGAGCTCTCCCAGCGCGTTGCCCGCCGGACTGAAGATCCAATCCGCCAGCGCATCGCCTTGATTCGGAGTACCGAGCTGGATCACCGCGCTGGCCATTCCGATCCACTGCGGATTGGCGATGGCATCTTCGAGATCCAGCCCTCCCTTAGAGTGACAAACGAAATATACTTTGGTCACGCCGTAGTGGCTGAGGATTGCAGGAAACAAGGTCTGGAGCATCGCCGCATTAGTCTGAATACTCAAGCTATTGTTCGAATTATCGGCGCTCATGCTCAAGAAGACCGTGCGAAACCCGCTCTGGTAGGCCCAGTCGTACATGTCGTTGTTGGAGCCCAAGCCACTTGTGGGAGAAGACTTGCACCCGCCGACCACGTTGGCTGGGCAGTTGCTGGCTTCGATCCAGTCTATATAGCTGCCGCCAAGCCCATGCACGAACACCAAAACCGGCAAGTCGTATCCCGCAGGGTTGGACTGCCGGACCGCGCCGTAGAATAGGTTGGGATAGGTGGTATCGATGGTTAGTGGTGGAGCGGGCTGCGGCGTGGCGGCGGCCTTCGTTGCCGGCGAAGCGTGGGCCGCTAACCCGACTGCCAGGGCGACGGTCAACAAAGCGGGCCGAAAACGACGGAAATTTACAGATCGTGACATGGAATCCTCTTTCTTAGGCAGGTGCGGAAATCACACCGGTACTGCAAAAAGCAAATATTGCACTAACGCGAAATCGCTGAACGGTTTAACCTTACCATTTCACCTTTCGGAGTGTCCACAGAACGATGGAAGAGGGGGTACTAGTATATAAGCCGACCTATGCAGGAATCTGGCCGGAGGCCAGCTTTTCCAGCAGGTCGGCGGCGGCCTGCGGTCCGCCATAGCGGGCGAAGGCGGCGGCCATACGCTGCGCGTTCTGACGGAACGAAGGCGTACCGAGCACCTGCTCCACCGCCGCGCGCAGCCCCTGCGGCGTGCACTGCTTGGGCTCCAGCCGGACGCCCGCGCCGGTCTCGACCACGCGGCGCGCGATATCCGGCTTGTCCCATTCGGTGGGGACGATAATCAACGGTACCCCTGCTTTGAGCGTGGATTGTACCGTGGCAGAGCCGCCCGTAGTAATCATAACTGCTAGACGTGGAAGGAGTTCCGTGTGGGACACCCAACGCACTACATGGACATTCGGAGCGATTGGCCCTAAATCCAGCTCGGAAGGCTCACGATTCCCCCCCGTTGTCAGGATCACCTGCATGGGCAGGTTGGCCAAACCCTGCGCGGCCGCTGTCAGCACAAATGGCGACAAGACGTGTACGGTACCCTCGCTGGCATGCACCCAAGGCTGACCCTTTGGCACTTGCTCTAACCAGTCCGAAGACTTCTCGTGGCCCGGCTTGTCCCAAATGCAGGCCCCCACATAACGCACCGAGGGCGGCAGATCCCGCCGCTCATAGTCGAACTCGGAAGTGCCCAGCACAAGGTAAAGCGGCATAGTACCGGTAAATTCGAGGACGGACGTCCGCAGGGGCGGCAAACCGTAACGCCGCCGGATTTCGTCGGCCGCCCGCCGGAAACGGGCGCGGAAGGGGGCGGTGGCGGTCCACACGGAAGTGGAGAGTAGCCGCGTATACCAGTTTTGCGGGCGCGGCAGATCCAGCCCGAAAGGCGGCGCATCCGGACCGGGAACCATGCAGGAGAAGTACGCCAGCACGGCTACGGGAATCTTATATTTCTCCCATAAGACCAGCATGGGCGCCCACATGTTCTGATCGGTGGCCACCACGTCCGGATGGAAATCGGCGACAATCCGCTCCATGTCGCGGACTTGGCTGGGGATGCTGTCCAGCAGCCACCTCTGTATGGTGGTGCTGAATTCCAGCATAGTTCGCCAATTCACGGTCCGGGTCTGGCCGGGGGCGAACATGAAGTCGTACATGGCGTCTTCCTCGTCCTTGTCGGAGGGGAAGAACGGGAAGCCATCACCTTCTACCACGCGCGCGGCGCGCGGACCGGAGTAGAAAACGCACTCATGGCCGCGGTCCCGCAAGACGCGGGCGATCGCCAGAGGTTGGAAGACATGGCCGGGGAAAGACCAGCAGGTGATCAGGAATCTAGCCATGGTTCGGGAGCGGACTAGGCACGGTTGTGCGGAATTGTGCAGGATGGTGCACGGAACTCGGATTCAGACGCGAAAACGCTTTTTGGCCAGACGAAGCCAATTTGTTATAAATCATTTTTTATCAATAACTTACAAGATATTATGGCAGCCAGGGGCCAGAGGCGCCGACTTCCCGATGAAACCCAGGCACCCCTTGTCCCGGGCGCTTGTATGCCGATCAGGCGGCGTTGTCACCTATCCCCAGCCTATCTAACTTCAAGGGTAGCACGGCGAATGGCCGGAGAATGGCAGCAAATTGGCGAATGGTGTTTGTTTTGAGTCAAATAGGAAGTCTAAGGAGGTGCGAACCGGCCCGCTCACTGCACAATTCTCCGCTCGTTTTCGATGCGCGTCAGGCGCCCATCCATCTCGGCCAGCTTTAGCATCATCTCGGAATGGTTCCGCTCAATCAGCAGCCCGGAGCTCGGCGATTTGACTGTGCATTTCAGCCCGCAGTACTTCCTTCACGTCCGTGACGCGGCCGTTTGAGTAGATCAGCAAGCTCAGCGGCACGATGATCGCCAGCGCGATTGTGAGGATTTGGATGTCGGACATGGCTCCAGCTCGGCTTACTTTGAGCTGGTATGTCAAACGGCCCGCTCAGTGGGTTACGACGATAACGGGAGTCCATCCATCCGGCCGTTTCACCGCCTTTGCTATTTCGGCGGCGACATGTTGGATCGACCGGCGCTGTTGGCCGGCAACCGGCTTGACGTGCGCGTGCTCCATCCTGGAGACGATGGAAGTGTCATTACTTGATAGCCAGGAAGCCCAACTGAACGACCTTGCCCTCAGAACCGGACGGGGAACGGATGAACTGATCCAAGAGGCCGTCTCCCGCCTGCTTGCGCACAACGAGTGGTTCAAGGAACAGGTACAGATCGGGATCGACCAGATTGCGCGGGGTGAATTCATCGAAGAGGAAGAGATGGACGCCCGCGTCAAGCGGATGCTTGACTCTTGAGGCGCATCCGCTGGGCACCCCCAGCTGCCGGCGACCTGGAGGAGATTCATAACTACCTCTGTGAGCATCATCCTTCCATGGCTCAGCCTACAATCCGGAAACTGTACGAGGCGGCTCGGTCGCTGAAGCGTTTCCCCAACTGCGGTTGTATCGGGCAGAAGGAAGGCACACGGGAACTGATCGTCGCGCCGATGCCATACATCATCGTGTACGGAGTCGAGCGTGAAGTGCTACACATCTTCAGAGTGATTCACGCGTCTCGGGAGCGGTCGTAGACGATTTCGCTCCAGCCTGCTCTTGCGTGCTTGTTTTGTAAAATGATCGTGGATCAACGCTAATTCAACCTCCCGGTTACCGCGCGTTGCCGCATCGGAGGCGCTTGACCTCAGATCGCCTTGAACCGCCCTCGCAACCGCATCGATAATGAAGTGCTCGATTCGACTGTTGCCCCGCGCCATTGCCCGAAGGCCGGTTTTCCAGTATCTTGGAGAACATGGAAGTACATTTCGCACCCGACCTGCAAGCCAAGATCGATCAACTGGTCACAGAAACCGGACGTGCCCCCGAGCAGCTGCTTGAAGACGATGGCCGGATACGTTACGGAGCTCGCGGAAACGCGCGACATGCTCAACAGCCGTTACGACGACCTGAAAAGCGGCAGGGTGAAACCCATTCCCGGCGAGGAGGTTGAAGCCTACTTCCGCGACAAGAGCGCGGCCGCGCGTCGTTCCCAGCCCGGCTCATGACCGGCTACGACTTTCACCCGGAAGTCCGTGTCGACCTCGCCGAGATTTGGGAATTTATTCGTGCGGATAATCTCGACGCCGCCGACAGGATGTTGCGGAGATTCTGTTCGCCATTCGCCGGTTGGTTCCATTTCCCCATCAGGGCCAGAGACGCACCGACCTAACCTCACGCCCTTTGCGTTTCATCCGGGTGCGTGAGTACCTGATAGCCTACGCGCCGGACGAAAAGCCCCTCTGGGTTGTGGCAGTCATGCACGGACGCCGCAG
>Ga0070761_10000450_pt1 | contig 26809 bp, 22 predicted proteins | sample HubBroMetageREF1_FD_66724 | JGI IMG/M metagenome (GOLD analysis project Ga0070761, IMG submission 66724) | Reference soil microbial communities from the Hubbard Brook experimental Forest, New Hampshire, USA - Hubbard Brook CCASE Soil... | ecosystem: Environmental > Terrestrial > Soil >... | reverse complement strand
TTCAAATTCGAATTCCTTGCCCTGTGGAGCAAGGAAGAAAACGTGATAGGACTGAAAGTCTGGCTGGGGCGGAGGCTCGTCGTCATCGTCCCAATGGGAAGAGTAGTCCTCCGCTTCGGTCCGCCACATCAGCGAGGCTCCCGGGATCTTGCGCAAATCCCGCTCCAATTTAGCCTGGATGTCGTAAAAATACGACTCATCGGTATCGAACTCTTCCACCACGCCATCCGGCCAGGACTCCTCGATAGCGGCGGCGACATCGTCCGGTATTCGATTCGCGTCCATTACCTCATTTTGGCATGCAAGACCGCCACGCCGATCTGGCCGTGCAGATTCTCATCGAGCGATGGCGCATCGCCGCCGCCGAACCACACGGTTACCCCGCCATCCGGCAGCAGTTCGACGGTGGGGTCGCAAATCGCTTGGCTGTCCCACGGCTCGCCCCCCTGGAAGACGCCCGGCAGTTTTTCCCAGTGAACGCCATCGGTCGACCGCGCCATTCCCAGACGCCGATTCTGCCGCGCGTCGCGCCCGGTATACAGCATCCAGTAGTAGCCGTGCGCCATCCACACGGCCGGCTCGCCCAGTCCCATCTCGTCGAAGCTGCCGTATTCACCCAGTTCCAGAATCGGATTGGTGCGCAACTTTTCCCAGTGCTCGCCATCCGGCGACCGCGCCACTCCTAACCGCTGCCGCCGTGCCCGATCCTGGCCCAGGTAATACAGGTAGAAATAGCGGCCCAACTTGATCGCGTAGGGATCGCCCAGCCCGCGTTCGTCCCAACTCCCGCGCGGACCGTAATCCATCACCGGGAAGCGCGCCTTGCGCCAATGGCGGCCGTCGCGCGAACGCGCCATGCCCAGCCGCGGCGTGTCCTTGGGTCCGGCTTGATACCAATACAGGAACTCGCCTTCGTCAAATAGAGCGGAACCGTTCGCCGCGATGTACCCGCCTTCGCCGGCTTGCGGCTCGGGAGACAATACCACGCCTTCCTTCTTCCAGGCGAGGCCGTCGGCGGAAGTCGCCAGCATGGTCTGCCACATGTGTCCATTGAAACCGGAATAGAAGTTGTAATAAGCGGCGCCGCGCCGAACCACGGAGGGGTTCAAGGCATCTTGCGAGTCCGCATCGCCTGGGCCGCCGCGCGGCAAAACCCGGGTATCGCGAGGTTCCCATTCGTAGCGGACCTGGGGCTCGGCTGGCGGCAACTCCGGCAACCGGAAATCGGAGTAGCCGCAACCGGCCCATCCCAGGGCGAGAATGCAGAGCGCGCCGCCGCCCATGGCGGGCATCGGCATGATGAAGTTCATGGAATCGGCACGCGCAGCTTGAGGCCGGCGCCCCGGCCCGGCCGCGATTCCAGTGTCATCTCCGCATTCAGCGCACGCGCGCGCCGTTGAAAGCTGGCCGGCCCCAACCGCAGCAGCTCCAACTCGTCCAATGTATAAACGCCGCTGAAGTGGAAGCCGCTGCCATTGTCGTCCACGGATAACTCCAGCGTCTTGGCCACCCGCTCCAGAGAGACTGCCACGCGCGTGGCGCCAGCGTGCTTCAGTACGTTGTGCAGGGCCTCCCGCAGCATTTGGATTACCTCCGAAGCCATCTCTTCCGGAAACTTCAGGGGTCCCTCGCCGCCCACAAAGGACACTGGAATGCCGCTCTCTTTCTGAAAGCTCTCGCAAATCCGCCGCGCCGACGCGTACAGATTCGATCCTTGCATGTCCGGCGGCCGCATGCTCCGGACGAAAGCGCGCAACTCCTTAACCTGTTGCTGCGCCAGCTCCTGCAGGTCTCGCAGGTCGTCCATGCCGGCTCTCAAATCCCGCTCCAGGAGTTTGCGCAGGATCTCCAACCGCATCTGCAGGCTGATGAAGCTTTGCAGCGGGCCGTCGTGAAAATCGGAGGCGATCCGCTGCCGTTCTGCCTCCCGCGCGCGCAGAGCTTCTTCCCTGGTCTCGCCGGCTTCGCGCTGCAGTTCCTCCATGCGCGCTTCCAAACGCTTCTTATAGACCGCAAAGGCATACGCCAGCACGCCCGCGACCACCGCCGTGCGCCTGATCGGAAAAACGTTCTCCGTTTGCACCGCGACGCAGAAAATCGCGCTTACCACCACCACGATCAAAACCTCAGGCGCGCGATAGACGAATACGGCCTCGGCTAGCAAATAGAAGTAGTAGAGGGCAGGGAGCCAAATGACGGATCCGATCCCGGCGCCGACCAACACCAGAAAAAAGACCACATCCGCGAAGAGCACCAGCAAGGCGAACGCCCCGCCGCTGCGCTTTCTGAGTGGAACCAACAGGCTGAAGACCAGGTACACGCCGGCCACCGCCACCGCCCAGGGAGTGCCCTTAGCGGAAAGCAGCAGCGCGCTGGCCAATCCGGTGGTGGCGAATACCACCCGCGCCCACAGCAGGACGCGGCTCCAGGCGGCCGGGAACGCAGCCAAATCACCTGGCACTTGCGCTCACTATGCCGCTAACGCTGGTATAGAAAGAGTGTGTGACTGCGGCCCTCGCCATCATCGTCGATGTCTTCCACCTTTACCGGTGTCCAGCCCCTGAATTCGAAATCGTGCGCGACAACGCGCGCACCTTTTTTCAATTGCCGCTCCAGCAGCGGCTGGACCTTATCGTTCGAATTCGGCAACAAGTATACTGTGATTAAATCCGCGGCACTGTAATCCTGCTTCAGAATATCTCCATTGACGATCTGCGCGGTTTTTTCCAAACCGAGCTTGCGGATGCGCTCCAGGCTTTGCCGGCACAGATCCTTATCCAACTCGACGCCAATGGCATCGGCGTGAAACTTCCGGGCGGCGGCGATGACAATGCGCCCGTCGCCGCTACCCAGATCGAACATCTTTTCGCCTGGTTTAAGCCCTCCCAATTCCAGCATCTTGACGACGATAGTCTCCGGAGTCGGATAATAGGGCGCGAGCTTGGCCGGGTCCTGCGCCCATCCGATGGTGCAAATCAGTCCCCAGAGAATATGGCGTCTTCGCATCGGAATTCCCTTCCAATCAGGGCGAATTTGAGTGTATCAAAAAGCACAACCAGATAGCACCACCTACTGATGGCTAACCAGTAGCGCGGAGGGCGGCGTTAACGTGGGGGCGCGTACGGCGTTCCGGACGTTACCTGCAGGTCGGCATGGGACGCGGCCGCCGTACTTGGAGTCCTGGGCCACACTTTGGTAACTTTTTCCAGCGCGCGCAGTATAACGAGCATGTCCGCTCTCCCGCAAGATCTCCGCTACGCCTTCCGGACACTGCGTAAAGCGCCGCTGTTCAGCGCCGTGGCCGTTCTCTCACTGGCCTTCGGAATCGGCGCCAATACCGCGATCTTCACGCTCATCCATCAGCTTATACTGCGGCGCCTGCCAGTGAAAGATCCCCAAGAACTTGTGATGCTGGCAGGACGCGGCCGCCACTACGGCGGCAACAACGGGCACGCCAAGCTGTCGTATCCCATGTACCAGGATATCCGCGACAAGAATCAGGTGTTCGCCGGGATGTTCTGCGCGTATCGCAGCACCATGAGCGCATCCTTTGAAGGGCGCACGGAGCTCATCTCAGGCGAATTGGTTTCCGGCAACTATTTCCGCGTGCTGGGAATAGGCGCCGCTATGGGGCGCGTCTTCACCGGTTCCGACGATCTTTACCAGGGCGGCCATCCGCTGGCGGTTCTCAGCTACGGCTACTGGAAGAGCCGTTTCGCGGGCGACCGGGGAATTTTGGGCAAGAAAATCATAGTAGACGGTTACCCACTCACGGTGATAGGCGTGAGTCAGGCGGGCTTTGACGGCGTGGAGCCCGGATATGCGCCGCAGATTCGCGTTCCCATTACGATGACGAACAGCTTACCGCCTGGCGGCGCATCCAATCGCCTCAACGAACGCCGCTTCCGCTGGGTGGAAGTCTTCGGCCGGCTGAAGCCCAGTATGACCCGCGAGAAGGCACAGGCCGGTTTGCAGCCTCTTTTCCACCAGATTCTCGATATGGAGGTGCAGCAGAAGGAGTTCGCCAAAGCCTCGCCTTTCGTGAAGAGCGAGTTCCTGAAGATGCACCTGGAGCTCATGCCGGGCGCCACGGGCCGATCCAGCCTGCGCGACTCGTATTCCAAACCTTTGCTGGCGCTGATGGCCATCGTGGCGCTGGTTCTGTTGATCGCCTGCTCGAACCTGGCCAACCTGCTGATCGCGCGCGCATCGGCGCGCCAAAAGGAGATCGCGGTGCGGCTCGCCCTGGGCGCCAGCCGCACTCGGCTGATTCGGCAGTTGCTGGTGGAAAGCCTGGTGCTGTCTGCCGCCGGGGGCGCGCTCGGCGTGGGCTTGGCCGCCGCCATCGACCAAGCGCTGATCGCTTTTCTGCCCGCCGGCAGCACGCCGCTGTCGCTATCGAGCGTGCCGGATTGGACGGTGCTCGGTTTTACGGCGCTGGTGGCGGTACTGGCTGGCCTTATCTTCGGACTCGTGCCGGCGCTCCAATCCACGCGGCCGCGCCTGGCCGATACGCTGAAGGACCAGGCTGCCGCGGTATTGCATGGCGGATCGGTCAAGCTGCGCAAGAGCTTGGTGGTGGCTCAGGTAGCGCTGTCGCTGCTGCTGTTGATAGGGGCGGGACTCTTCCTGCAGAGCTTGCGCAATCTCAAATTCACGAACCCGGGCTTCGACGTGCGGGGCTTGGCGTCGTTCGCGGTCGAACCCACGTTGAACCGTTACGACAAGCCGTGGACCTTCGAGTATTACCGCCGTCTTAGGGATCGCCTGAAGGCCATGCCCGGCATCGAAGGTGAAACGCTGGCCATGATACCGGTGCTGCAAGACGACGAATGGGACAACTGGGTCACCGTGGAAGGCTACACGCCCAAACAGGGCGAGCCTCCCGATCCGCACATGCAATACTGCTCCACTGGCTACTTCGCGGCATTAAAGATACCCATCGTGCTGGGGCGGGATTTCACGATTAAGGACGCCGTGGGCGCGCCCAAGGTGGGAATCGTGAACCAGAGGTTCGCTAAGCGGTATTTCGGGGGAACGAATCCGCTCGGCCGGCATGTCGGCATGGGCATAGATCCAGGCACGAAGATGGATATCGAGATCGTGGGTGTGGCCGGCGACACCAAATACGAAAACATGAGTGAGGAAATCCCGTATGAGCTGTACATCCCTTACACGCAACTGGATTTCGTGAACGGCATGAGCGTCTACCTGCGCGCGCACGGCGACCCCACCAACACGTTCAACACCGTGCGGAAGATTGTGCGGGAGGTCGATCCGTCCGTACCTATGTACGACCTGCGCACGCTGGACGATCAGATCGAGATCTCGCTTTTCACGCAACGGCTGCTGGCCACGCTCTCGAGCGTGTTCGGCGGCTTGGCCACGCTGCTGGCCGCGCTGGGACTTTATGGCGTGATGGCGTTCATGGTGGCGCGGCGCACGCGGGAGATCGGCATCCGCATGGCGCTGGGCGCGGATACCGGTTCAGTGGTTTGGATGGTGATGCGTGAGGTACTGCTACTGGCCGCGATCGGCGTGGCGGTTGGCGCCGGCGCCGCATTGGCAGCCACGCGATTCATACAAGCGCAACTTTTTGGCATCCAGGCGACCGATCTGGCGACCATGGCGGCGGCCGCGTTGGGCATCGTGACGGTGGCGGGGCTATCGGGCTATTTTCCCGCCCGCCGCGCGACCACCATCGATCCGGTACGCGCATTGCGCTGGGAGTAGCCGATGGCTAGCAGGTCTGTGCAATTGTGTGACAGGTCCTGAAACCTCGCGAGATTACCGTGGCTCTCTACCGCAACGCGACGGCGGGCGCGGCGCCCACCGGCTTCTCGGCGGAGGCGAGCGACGGCGCGCTGGAGGGCAGTCTTCAGCCTATTTGGCTTCAGCCGGCGCGGGCTTTAGCCTCGCTTGCAGCCAAGTGTTACATTGGGTCGAAGCCCAATGGCAGAGTTTCACGAAGAGCAGCGTTTTAAGTGGTTCTGGACCGCAATGTTTTGCGTACCGGCCCTCATCGTCGGGTACGGCCTTTATCGTCAAGTGGGGCTGAACCAGCCGCAAATATCGGGCGCTTTGCTGTGGCCGGCCTTCGCTGTATCGTTAGTGGTGGCGGTCTGGTTCCTGCGGTTGAAGCTGGTCACGGAAGTCCGTGACGATGGCTTATTCGTCTGTTTCGTCTGGTTGTGGCCGGAGCGGACCATCCCGTGGGGCGAGATCCGAAGCGTGGAAACCCGCACTTATCGTCCAATCCGCGACTTCGGCGGCTGGGGGGTGCGTTGGGCAACGCGAGGCATCGTGTATCACGCGCGTGGCAACCGGGGCGCCCGCCTGGTACTTGCCAGCGGCGAGCGCGTGCTGATCGGCTCTCAGCGGCCCGACGATCTGGCGCGCGCCATCGCGGCGCGCACGGGGCTGCCTGTGGCAGCTTTGTGATTCTCCGGCGATGTTTCCCATGCGTCCAGCCACGTCTTCGCCCAAGAAGGGCAGTTCGGGCGAAGGGGACAGACTGGCAGTAGTTTTGAAACGAATACGCCGCTCGATTCACTAATTGTTAGTCGGGTTTCGGGGCGGATCGCAAAATCGCCACCTCGGAGCAATCTTACCGGAAGCATTGCCGATCGTGCCGCAACGCATGCTACTGTAGATTCCGAAGTTGTCATCCGACCGGATAGGGGGATCCATGATACGCATCTCGATCGCCTGTTTGGTTGCCGTGTTCTTGGTCGATCTTTGCGTTACAGGCCAGGTCCGGCAGGCCACGGAAACGATTCGTACCAGCAGTTCGTCCACAACCACGAGGAGCATCGATGTGGACGTCTTCTGGGGGCACAAGTCCACCGAGAAGAAATTGGCCGAGCACGGCCCAGTTTTCTCCCCACTGTTCAACATGAGCGAGTTCGACATTATCGCTTTCGCCAAGGGAACCTGGCCGGCCGTGCTCGATTACGAACTCACTCCCGGGACTGTAGGGTTCCTGATGTTGTTTAGCGAAGGGGTCGATCCTTTTTATTTCCGGTTATCCGGGCCCGGGCGGCAGATACAAACGTTTACTCTGCCGCAGCGCTTCGGGTCCAAGCCAAAAATCAGCAGGTACTCGATTCGAGTCTGGCAGGACCAGCCAGGCGCCACAACACCCGCGCCATTTTCGATTTATGGGATTGGCGCGGGACCGCGCGCGGTGGGCTCGGTGAACATCGATCAACTTCGGTTCTCTCCCGCTGTGGTGCATGCCGGGCAGGATAAAGCCGAATACAGTTTCCGTGCGCGAAAGTCGTTCGACCGCGTGGCGGCTGAGTTTGTGCGTGTCTCACTCGCCCGGCCGGCGGGACCAATTTACGCTCAGAAAGTCGGTACTAAGGAGTATAAGAACGTGAAACAGGAAGTTCCGTTTCGCGACACCTGGGACGCGAAGCCCGGCAAGGAGTTCAAACCGGTGGACAAGCAGGACAAGGCCGAAGGACAGTTCAAGCTGCACGTGCGCGCATGGCTGAAATCGGAAAAAGAAGGCGACTGGCTCGCGGCTTGGTCGGACGATCTGGTGGACATCCGCCGCGGTCCCGGAAAGTAGACTCATCCCAGGTCATGTTCTCAGCGCCAGTTCCGGCAAGATGGCCGCTTGCGGCTCTCACCGCGGCATTCTGTGGGCAGTACTGGCTAACGGATTTCCGGCCTTCGCAAACGCTCTCGCTGGCACATCCCATTCGCGCGGATATGGAGGACGAGATCGTGTTCCGCAATCCCTCGGCGAGCGAGGGCCCCGCCATCATCGCCGACATCGAGCGCAGCACGAACAGCGACTTCAGCGGGATGCTGGTGGATCTCGAAGATGCTAGTATTTCGAATGTCGCCTACGGCGTTAGCCAGCACAACACGCCCGTCCGGTTTTCGACTGTGCAGGCTCACCACGCTGAAAAGGGAACCTGCCGTACTTTTTTTGAGGTATCCTTGCCGGAGCACAGCGCTGCGGACAGCGTCGCAATTCGGGGCAAGACATTGGATGGCGGCGACCGGACCGGGAAATCCGGCAACTTCGAATTCGATTTGCGATCCTCGAATTCTACCGCGAAGCTGAGCATTACTCTCGATCCCGGCGAGACAGGAGCGCCTGAGGACTGCCAGGGCGAATTCTGGGTAGGTGAGACCAGGTATCCGGTCGGCGCACTGAACCCAGTCACCTTTCAGATCACAGCCGGCAAACGGGCAACATTTCGATTCTCAAAGCCGCCAGCCACGGCCAGCCAGATCCGGCTCACAAGCGGCTTCGACGCAGCCGAAGTGATCATCCGGGGGCCAGATGGCAGCGTCCGCTCCAGATACTCGACTGCTGCGCGCGCGAAACCCATTTCCGTTCAGGAGCTAGCCCTCAACCCCGGCACGATCGAGTGCAGCCTTTTAGGACATGTGCTGTGGTCCGACGCCAGATCGCGGCACTTCATGGAGTGGGCAGGGCAGAACCCCGTGCGCCTTGCGCTCTATGGTGTGGTCGATCTGATACTGCTCGTCCTTACGCTGCGTCGCAGGGACGGCGAAACGATAATAACTGAGCCGATAGACGATAAGTCGCCGCTTCAAGGTCCATATGTATTTATCTCGTACGAACACTCGGACGGGCAACTCGCCGGTCACATCGCCAATCGCCTTCGCGCCGCGGGAGTGATCGCGTGGCTTGATCGGGACTTGAAACCGGGGGACCGGTGGATCCAGCGACTTCGATCCCTTATCGGCGGCTGTTTCGCCTTCATCGTTCTGATGACACCGGAGAGTACGGAGTCGGATTTCGTGTCGAAGGAGATCCGATTGGCCCAGGAAACCGGAAGGCCCGTGGTTCCTCTGCTGATGCGCGATACACACAACCTTCTGCTGATGGACATCCAGTACGTCGATGGCCGGGTGAATCGCGACCCCATCCCTGAACTGCTCGCCAACTTATGGTCCAGGGGCTATCCGAGGGGCTATCCCCGGACCGCGAATGCCGGTAGTAAGTGAGAACTTGGTATAACCATACGCGAGAGAAGTTCCGGTGAGTCTACGGAGCCGGTACGGGAACAGTTACCGGCGCACTCAATGTAAACTCGATCTGCGTGTCCGGCGCCACCTTCTTCTTCCGCAGGAAACCGCCCTTCACCAGAAATGGCGCCGAACTCACGGGATAGTTTTGGCCGCCCGATGAGATCGAGACCAACTCCAGAATCAACTCCGGCTTTTTCGAATGCCCGTCGCTGGCGGTTTCCTCCAGCCGCAGGTGCGCCTCGTCCTCCGCGTGGAATGCTTCGCGGCCTTTCACTTTGACCGCAGCCGTCAGCCTCGCCAGGAATTCCTGGCCAACGCGGCTGGCCTTGGAATCGATAGGATCTATGGTGCGAACGGAAATGCGCGTCGCGGACGGCACGACGATCGTGCCTGCCGGCAGGGCAGGTGTCACAGCCGGTGACTCCGGCTGCTCGGCCGGTTGGGTGGGGGCAACCGCAGCCGGCACGGGCGTAGCGCTCACCGGCGGATGCGATACCTGCACTACGGCGTTCGCTTGCGGCTTGGGACGGAAAATTAGCCACCCCGCCAGCAGGCAAGCGAGCGCGGCGCCGCCGGCGAGCAACATCCGCCGGCCAGCCCAAAACGCAGGCCTTGCCTGAGTCACCGGCACGACCGGGGCCGCAGATACCGGAGCGGCGCTGACCCTTAGATCCGGCATTACCTCAGCCACGCCCACCGCGGTTGCGGCCGAATAGAACTCCTCGGGGTGCTCCAGCGCGGCGCTGAATTGCTCCACGGTCTGAAAGCGCTGCTCCGGATTCTTGGCCAGCGCCTTCATCAACGCATTCTCGATTCCCTGCGGAATCTTAAGCGCTCGCGATGGCGGCGGGGGCGGCGTATTCACGTGATCGGTCAGGATCTGGAACTCGCTGTCCGCGCGGAAGGGCGCCTGGCCCGTTAGAATTTCGTACAGGGTCACCCCCAGAGAGTAAATGTCCGACCGCGTGTCCACGGGCTTCATCAGTATCTGCTCGGGCGACATGTAGTAAGCCGTTCCCACCCGCACTCCGGTGCGCGTCACGCCGTGATCGCCGGCGACTTTGGCCAGCCCAAAGTCCATCACTTTCACGACGCCCTCGCGGTTCAGCATGATGTTGCTGGGCTTGATATCGCGGTGGACAATCCCGAGACGATGCGCCTGGCCGATCCCGGCCAGCGCCTGGCGGAACAGGGGTGCGGCGTCCGCTGCGGGGATGGGGCCGCGGCGCGCCACCATCTGATGAAACGTCTCGCCGTCCACGAATTCCATCACTATGCAGACGACAGCGTCCTGCACCAGGAAGGCATAGAGCGTCGCCAGATTGGGATGATTCAGTTGCGCCTGGGCGCGCGCCTCTCCGCGAAAGCGCTCCAGCAGCGTGGGATTCCCGGAGAATTCGGGGTTGAGGGCCTTGATTGCCACCACGCGGTCCAGTTGCGTGTCGATGGCCTTGTAAACCACCCCCATGCCGCCCTCGCCGATCTTGTCGACGATGCGGTAACTCCCGATCTCGGTTCCGATCATTCCACTTCCAGGATAGCGCCCCCGATCGGAGTAACGCCGTGAGTTCCGGAACAAAATGCGCGCAGTTACGTCCAATCGAAACATGCGGTACACTTCGATCGCCCTAACTGTGTCTGTGGCGGCGTACTTGACAGCCGTCGCGCTTTCGGCGCAGACCACCCGCGTAAGCGCCCCGGCTAAAAAGACCGCCGCACGGGCCAATCAGCCGGCCGTGGTGGAGGATTGGCCGGTGTGGGGCGGCAAGAACCGCGATTTCATCGCAAATACTTCAGGTTTGGCGGACTCCTGGCCCGCCGACGGCCCCAGAAGGGTCTGGAGCCGTTCGCTGGGCGACGGCTATTCCGCTATCGCAGAGGAGGGCGGCGTCCTGTATACCGGGTATCGCCGGATGGCGCAAGATGTAATCACGGCCCTGGATGCGGCCACCGGCAAGACGCTCTGGGAATACGCATACGAGAATCCGTTCACCAATTCGTATTCGGAGGCGGTGGGGCCGGGCCCCTACGCCATGCCGCAGGTGGTGGGCGATCGCGTGGTGACCGCCAGTGGAACCGGCAAGATCCATTCCCTCGACAAGAAGACCGGTAAGCTGAAATGGTCGCACGACTTGTACAACGAGTTCCACGCCACCCAGCTCGGCTTCGGCTACGCATGCCATGGACTGCCTTACAAGGACATGCTGATCTACCAGGCGGGCGGCAACGGAGACGGCATGATCGCCTTCCGCCAAAGCGACGGCGCCGTGGTTTGGAAGGCTCTGCAATTCTCGAATTCGTACTCGTCGCCGTTGCTCATCAACGTCGACGGCCAAACGCAGGTGGTCGCGGTGGCAGCCAACACGGTGTTCGGCTTCAATCCCGACAATGGCGCGCTGCTTTGGTCGCACGAGCACGTTACCAACTACGGATTGGCAATCAGCACCCCCGTGTGGGCGCCCGGCAACCTGCTGTTCGTGGCTTCGGCGTACGGTACGGGGGCGCGCACGCTGCACTTGACCCAGTCCGGCGGAAAGACCAAAGTGGAGCAGCTTTGGTACGACCCGCACCTGGAACTGCACATCGGGACCGCGATTCAGCGCGATGGCTATGTGTACATTTCGCGGGGTTATAACGGCCCGGTTCTGATGACCGCCGTTGAACTGAAGACCGGCAAAATCATGTGGCAGCAGCGCGGCTTTGCGAAGGCGCAACTGCTCTGGGCGGATGGCAAGCTGATACTCGCGGACCAGGATGGCACCCTGGCCCTCTGCCGCGCGACTCCCCAGAAGTTCGAGGTGCTTTCCAAGGCATCGGTGCTGCAGAGCATCTCGTGGACGCCCCCCACGCTGGTGGGCACGCGGCTCTACTTACGCGACCGCAAGACTATCGCGGCATACGATCTGGGGCGCTAAACTGGGCGCTAATGCGCATCTGCGTCTTCTGCGGTTCAAGCGATCGCGGCCGCCTCCGAAATTCACGAGATCGTCTGGCTCGATCCGGATGAGCGCGACGGGATTGATCTCGCACCGCTCACCAGAGAAAAGGTATTGCCGCTGGCGGCGCGGTCTGAAAGCTGTTTACGAAACAGCGAATTGTCCCGGTCAAGAGGGTAGAGCAGTCGCTGGCTACATCGACCGCAGCTTGCCTTTTTCCCTCTCGAACTCCTCCTGCGTGAGGATTCCCCGCTCCTTCAGTTTCTCCAATTCGTCCAGACGCTGGATGAGGTTCATGGGCGGGGCCGGCGCGACCGGCGGCGGGGGCCCAGGCGCGACCACACCGGCGGGCCTGCGCCTGCGCAACAACAAGAACGCAGCGGCTCCCATGATCAGGACACCCAGCCCGATCTCGTAGGGCAAGATATTCGGGCTGGAACTGGTCTGGTTCACGGATGAGTCCTCAGCCGGGGCGACCTTGCCGTCGATGAAGGTCACTTTTTGACTCGGATACACGTAAATCTTCTTGGAGCCGAGATCGGCGATCTTGCCCGGCTGCCCGAGCAGGGCCACCACTTGATCGATAGTCATCCCCGGTGAAATTGCGGGAGGCGCGGCGACAGGCTGATCCGGCGGCGGAGGGGGCGGTTCAATGGGCGGAAGCGGCGTTTCTGCCGGAGCCGGCTGAGGTGGAGCGATCGGCGCCGCGGCGGCAGGCGCAGGGGCGCGCGCAGCAACCGGCGCCGCGGCGGCGGGTTCTGCTGGGGCGGCGGGCGGTTGAGAAGACGTGGATTTTCCACCTCCGCCTCCGCCCCCAGCGGCGATCCCCAATACCTGCGCGATGAGGCTTTCCGCCTCCGGGACCTCCAGCTTGGCGGCCTTATGGAAGCGGATCTCCGCTCTGTAGCGCACCGAACTCACCTGCTCGGAAATCAAGGTCAAATTGATGTCATCCTTCACCAATTCGATCTTGGTCATGTACAGCTTTTCTCCGGCCACGAACGGCCGTGTCGCGGGAGCAACCCCTTGCGCGGTTTGATTGGCGGTGCCCACGCCAGGGATCAGCTTGATGCCGGGAATCTTGGAGAGAATACGGACCGCGCCGGTACAGGCGGCCTTGGATGGCCCGGTGAGCGAGATTTTCCCATCACTGTACTGGTGGATGCAAGTGAGGGGGTCCGCGCCGCCCGTGAAACCGCCCGTCCGCAAAACCAGCGTGGTGCCCTTGAGCACGAAATCGCCCTCGGCGTTCACGCTAGAGAGCTTGTACTTGGCTCCCAACTCTTGTCGCAAAACGGCCTTATCCGCCGCCGCCGCAGAGGCTGCCGTCATCAGCATCAAAAGGAACGGGACGAAGCGCGGCATCGGGGTTCTTCTCATAGCACCATCTCCTAGTCTGACTCTTCTCTCGACCGACGATTCTGGATTATACAAGAACGTGAGCGGCGGCTGCTTGTGGACCTGGCTTGCGCCCATTTCGCGCCCGGTTCGCCGATCCTGGCGATCAGAACCAATCGCTCCGATATGCCACCCACCAGCTAATGCAGAAAATTGGAATGGTTGCACCCAGCGCCCACCAAATAGGCAACACGAATTCGGCAATTAGCCCCAAGACCGTGAAGGCGATCCAGAAAATCTTTCGTTGCATTGGCGTGTGCCGGGGTGGTTCTTGTTCCAGCATAGCGCTCGATTTCGCGAGAACGAAGCTCGCCGAAGAGCGGGTTCTGGAGAACCCGCGCAGGCCTGGAGGCCCGCCCCACCAGGAAAGGCCAATCTCCTGCCGGCTGCGGACATGCGGCTCTGGGCGCGCTTCGACCGGGCTGTTAACCTGCTTCACCTTTCCGCGTAACTATCCGGTAGAGAGGAATGCAATGATCTCCCCAATCCGAACCCATCTGGTCTTGAGAGTTACCACCATGGCGCTGTTTGCCGTCCTGCCGCCGTCAGCGATCTGGGCGCAGTCTCCGCCCATCCTGACAGTCGAACAGCCCGACGCGCAACGCGCTAAAGACGAGTTCTCCGCGCTCCTGGATCGTTATCCGCCCGCACTGCGCGGCGTCCTGGCTCTCGACCCGAGCCTGCTGGGCAATCAGTCCTATCTTGCGCCATATCCGGCTCTCGTCAGCTTTCTGAATGCCCACCCCGAGATCGCGCGCAACCCGTCGTTCTACATCGGCGAAGGCGGCATTCCCCGCTCTCATCAAGACCCGGCTTCGCAGATCCTCGATATGTGGCGGGACGTGCTGAATGGCCTGGGCATTTTCGCCGGCTTCGGCCTGGCGGTCGGCCTGCTCGTCTGGCTCATCCGCACGCTGGTTGACTACAGAAGGTGGAGCCGGTTGGCCAAAGTCCAGACCGACGCCCACACTAAACTCCTTGACCGTTTTACTGCAAACGAGGATTTGCTCGCCTACATTCAGTCGCCCGCCGGAGCCAAGTTCCTGGAATCGTCGCCCATCTCCCTGGACGCGGCTCCCCGCAGTGTAGGCGCGCCGCTCGCACGCATTCTCTGGTCCGTGCAGGGCGGAGTGGTGCTGATGGCCGGCGGTATCGGCCTGCACATCGTCGGCGGGCGAGTCGCCGATGCCCCCGCCTCCCAGTCGCTTCATGCTCTGGGCGTAATCGGCATCGCGCTCGGCGTGGGCTTTGTGATCTCGGCGATAATCTCATTTGTAATCTCTCAGCGGCTGGGGTTGATCGAACCTGCATCGCTCCCGCCGCGCGCCGCGCTGCCCGGCGTCCGGTAGTCGACTATTCCGGATAGAATCGCGCTCTCTTATGTTTCGTGAGACGGCCTTTAACGATATCCAACGCGACAGCGCTCTCGATGACACCTCAGCTGGCTTCGTGATGGACGAGGAAACATTTCGCGCGTTCTACGAGCGGACCGCGCGCGGATTGTGGGCTTATCTCGCCCGCCTCACCGGAGACCGTCAACTCGCCGAAGACCTGCTTCAGGAGACATTTTACCGTTTCCTGCGCGCCGCCAACACTTACGAGAACGAGACCCACCGCCGCAATTCTCTGTATCGCATCGCCACGAACCTGGCGCGGGATGTCCGCCGCCGAAGCCTGGCGCGCGCGGCATCGGTTCCGGCCGGCGACGATATCGAGCGCGTTCCCTCCGGCCAGGACGCGGGCGCCACCGAACGCATGACCGATTTCACGCGCGCGATGTCGCGGCTCAAGCCTCGCGAACGCGCCATGTTATGGCTGGCGTATGCCGAGGGCGCCTCGCACCGCGAGATCGCGGAGGTGCTCGGCGTGCGTTCAACCAGCCTAAAGCCCATGTTGTTTCGCGCGCGGAGAAAGCTGGCCGGCCTGCTAGGCCGCGCGCCCCACGGAGGCAAACCATGAAGCCCGTCGAATGCGACTTGGAATCCGAGGTCCTGGCTGCCGTTCTCCGAAACCTCTGGCCCGACCGAGTGGATGCGCGCCTGCGCGAGCATGTCGCGGCCTGTGAAATCTGCGCCGATGTGGTGGCCATCGCCGGCGCCATTGACTATGCCCGCGAAGAAATGCGCGCGCGCGCCGTAGTCCCCGATTCCGGGCGTGTGTGGTGGCTCGCCCAGATGCGCGCCCGCCGCGAAGCAGCCCAAGCCGCCGGTCGTCCGATCACGGCAGCCCAGGTGATCGCATTCGCCTGCGCCATGAGTCTGCTCGGCGCCTGCTTCGGAGCCACCTCCTCCTGGTTTCAGTCGGCTCTGCGCTGGAGCGCATCGAGCTTGGCCGGCTTCAAGTTTCAGGCGCTGCTCCCATTCGCTGCCGCGTTCGTCGCCGAACACGGCGCGCTGCTGTTGGGGATGGCGGCCATCCTTTTGGTAATCCCCGCCGCAGTTTACCTGACTATGTTAAGAGAGTGACACAGATTCTTGCTTTGTCAGTTGTGAATTCTCATAGTCGTTCTGAGCGAAACCATTGCCCCCGCCGGGCCGCGCGTGTTCCAATCGAAGCATGGATCTGGGAGCCGTCGGTCCGGGACTGGCCGGCACGGACCTGTCGCGTGCCACAGGCAATGTTCCGCTAGCGGCCCTGGCGATGCGGCCAGTTGCCGGGGGGAACTCCGGAGCTTTGGACGATTCTGTCGCGACCCTGCTCAGTGACGGTCTTTCTGCGCCGGATATCGCCAAGCTGATCGATCTGATCGAACGCCCACTGCCGGCTCAGGAAACCGCTCAACTGCAAGATCTGTTGCGGACATTTGTTTCCGCCGCTGCCGAAGGCGATGCGGTCCGGGCGCTGAGCGCCTTGAGCGAGATCGTGGCGCTCGACCCGTCGCGCCCGGACGTGCTGCGCGCAGATCCCGCAATCGGAGCGATCCGCGTCAGCGTCGATCAGTTCCTGGACCGTCACACGACGCTTGCGAGACTGGATGCGGTCGGGCGCCTGGAAGCGGCGCAGGAGGCTGGTCCGTCTGCGCCCGAGAGACTGAACGGATGGGACATGCGCCCTGAAACCATGCTTCTGATCGCAAACCGGATCTTCGATTCCGGTGGGTTGGCGAATTACGTGCGCGCCGCCGAGTTGGCCCAGTTAGTTATCGATGGTTCGCGATGGGCGCCGGGCCTTGACGGTCTTCCCGCGGGGGCGCGGGAGTTGGCTCGAATCAAGTCGCTTACCGGGCGGCAAGGTGGCGTAATGTCAGCGCGCCTGAAGTCTCTCTGGGTGCGGGCTCCGCTGCTGATTCTGTTGTTCGCGTGGCTGCTGCTCGGTGTTGCGGGCGGTTTCTGGTCGTCACTGTGGCAGCGATTCCGTTTGGAGACGTGGCCCGGCGCCCTGGCCGCAATCGCATTCCAGGTCTGGGGAATCGGGTTTCTTGCCTTAATTGGCTATGGCTTCTACGCGCGCGTGCGCAAGGTGCGATTTTGATCCAGCCTTCTCTTCGAATCTCGGATCGCTGCCTCGGCGGACACGTGAACCAAGGCGAAGGCAAATCCAGCACGCCTGAGCGCAAGCGGGCTGCGCGCTTCTTGGCTATACTGGCATCCATGAAGATCCTTGCGATTTGCTTGCTGACTTTTTCGCTAGCTTTTCCGCTAGCCATGGCTGCTTTGGCGGCTGACGCCACGGACGCAAACTGGCCCCAGTTCCGCGGGCCATCGGCCAGCGGCGTGGGCGCCGGCGCTCCGCCAATCGAATGGAATGTCGAATCCGGCAAGAACATCCGCTGGAAAACCGCGATACCCGGCTTGGGACACTCCAGCCCGGTGGTGTGGGGCGACCGCATCTTCGTCACCAGCGCCGTTCCGGCCAGCGGCGAGTCGGCGTTGAAGGTTGGCCTCTATGGCGACATCGCGCCGGTCAAGGGCGAACCCGCGCAGAGCTTCAACGTCTATTGCCTGGACCGCAAATCCGGCAAGATTCTGTGGGAGCGGGTGGCGGCCAGCGGTCCGCCCAAGATCATGCGCCACCCGAAATCGACGCATGCCAATCCGACGCCGGCCACGGACGGCAAGCATCTGGTCGTATTCTTCGGCTCGGAGGGTCTCTTCAATTACGACATGGATGGAAAGCTGCTTTGGAAAAAGGATTTCGGAGTGCTGGATTCCGGCTTCTATATGGTGCCCGCCGCGCAGTGGGGATTCGCCAGTTCGCCCGTGATCCACGACAACATGGTTGTCATTCAGGCCGACGTGCAGAAGGATTCCTTCGTGGCGGCGCTGGATATCGAAACCGGCAAGGAACTCTGGCGCACGCCGCGCAACGATGTGCCTACTTTCGGCTCGCCCGCCGTGGCGCCTTACACCGCAGGCGGAGTGAAGAGTTGGCAGGTGGTGGCGAACGGATTCAGGCACATCGCCGGATACGATTTGAAGACCGGCAAGGAACTGTGGAGCCTCAAGGGCGGCGGCGATATTCCGGTTCCCACGCCGGTTTTCGCGGACGGGCTGGTGGTGATTACGAATGCGCACGGCAAGGGGCGGCCCATTTACGCCATTCGCACCGACGCCGCCGGCGACATCACCGAAAGCAAGTCCGCGATTGCATGGACGGAGGAACGCGGCGGCAACTACATGCAGACTCCGCTGCTCGACAACGGGCTGGGCTATTTCTGTTTCGACTCCGGGGTGTTAAGCGTTTATAAGATGACCACCGGGGAGCGCCAATATCAGCAGCGGTTGGGCGGCGGGACCTCCGGCTTTACGAGTTCGCCGGTGGCCGCCGGCGATCGCCTCTATATCACTAACGAGGAGGGCCACAGCTACGTGCTGACCCTTGGCGCGGAATACAAACTGCTGGCGGAAAACGACCTCGGCGAGACGGTGATGGCCACACCCGCGATTTCGGACGGCGTGCTCTATATGCGCGGCGGCAAGCACTTGTTCGCCATCGGCGCGAAGCAGTAGACTGGTCCCATAATTAGAGGTGCTCCACGACAAGCGCCTCGCCGGCCCGGTTCTTATATGTCGTACCGTAGACGAGCAAGACGCGTTGAGAGAGGCGCCCCATGGGCCGCACTATACGCCCTTCAACAACCCTTCGAGCTTCTGCAGGGGATCTTCAAGCCTTTGCAGGTGCTTCAATACACCCTCAAACAGGTCGCCTACTTTGGCGAAGCGCTCCGGAGCGTTGTATATATTGAACTGGCCGGGCGTCAGCCCGGGCTGCACTTCGCTCCAGGCCAGTGGAGTGGCCACTGGCGCCCCCGAATAGGCGCGCAACACATAGGGCGCGGCGATGGTTTTCGTTTTGCCGTTCTGCATCCAGTCGAAATAGACGCGGCCCTTTTGACGCTTGGAAACCGCGCGCGGCACGGTAAATAGCTCGGGGCGGTCGCGCTGCACCAGATGCGCCAGGATTTCGGCAAACGTACGGCTCTCGTCGTAGCTATAGACAGGCGCGAGCGGAATGTAGATGTGCATGCCATCGCCGCCGGTCGTCTTGGCATAGCCTTTTAGCCCGATGGCGTCCAGCTTTTCGCGCACCAGCAGGGCGGCCTCCACAATCATGTCATAAGGGCATTCCTGCGGGTCCAGGTCGATCAACACGAAATCGGGATTGTCGAGCGTGGGCGAGTGACTCATCCACGGGTTGTGGTCGATGCAGCCGAGGTTGACGAGATACAGCAGGCTGGCGCGGTCTTCGGCGAAGACATAACGTATGGGGGCCCCTTTGTGGTCGGAGTCGATTTCCTCGGCGCGGAGCCACGGCGCGAAAGTTAGCGGCGCGTCCTTCTGAAAGAAGAACTGCTGCTCGATGCCGTTGGGATAGCGTTTCAGCGAAAGCGGCCGGTCTTTGAGGTGTGGCAGGATGAGGCTGGCGACCGCGTCGTAATAGTTGAGCAGGTCGCGTTTGACGATGCCTTCGGCAGGGTAGAAGACTTTGTTGAGATTGGTGAATTTCAGGGGGTGCCGGTCGATGGTGAGAGTCAGTTCGTTGGCGGTGCTGGGTAACAAGGGATCTTTGGACAGGCCGGAGGCCTGTCCTACTGCCTCCCGGACACAGTCGCGCGGGTTGACGTCGGGACGCAGGCCCAGATAAACGGGCGCGCGCAGCCTGCCTTCAGCCGTCCAGTTGGCGAACTTCACTTCAGCCACCAGTTCGGGCTTCACCCAGGTGACGTCTTTGCCTACTTTAGGGGCATCGGGAAAAGGCGAGTCCGGAGCGACGAGCGGGTCGAGTTTCTGGCGCAGGAAGGCCAGGGCTTTCTGGTCGAAACCCGTGCCCACATTGCCCGCCCAAGCCAGCTTGCCGTTGTCGTAAACCCCCAGGACCAGCGCGCCGAAGTGGTCGCGCTCGCCGGCCGTGAAGCCGCAGACGACCAACTCCTGCCGCTCGACGATTTTGATCTTGATCCAATCGCTGCTGCGGCGCGACTCGTAGCGGCTGTTGGCGCGCTTGGCCATCAAGCCCTCGACCCCGGTTTCCTGCGCGGCTTGCAGCATGGCATCGCCCGCGCCCGGAAAATGCTCGGAGTAGCGGAGCACGCCTGTAGGCGTCAGGATGGATTCCAGCAACTGTTTGCGCTCGATGAGCGCCACCTGGCGCAGGTCGTAGCCATTCAGATACAGCAGGTCGAAAGCAAAGTAGACCACCGGCCGCGCGCGCGCCATGTGCGACACGCTATTGGGATCGGACTGCGCGATGCGCGGCTGAATCAGCTCGAAGCGCGCCACGCCTTTTTCGTCGAGCGCCGCGATTTCCCCATCGACGATGGCTTGGCTGGCGGCGAGATAGTGCGGGATGACGCTGAGTTCCGGATATTGTTTCTCGCAGGAATGGCCCGTGCGGGAGACCAGCCGGATGGCCTCCCGCTCGATGAAGCAGATGGCTCGGACACCGTCCCACTTCACCTCGAACAGCCATTCATCGCCGCGCGGCGGAGTCTTGGCCAGCGCCGCTTTCATGGGGGTGATGGCGGTGGGCATGTCGGTTTTCACGGCGCCGGCGAGCGAGGCGGGGCTGACTGTGGATTTAGTTTTGGCGGGCGGCGCGGCCTTCGCGGCTACTTTGGATGGGTGACTCGCAGGCCGGCTCTTCCATTCGCGCTGCGGATCGCCCGCCGTCTTCTGCATGGTCATGCGTGCGGGGAGGCCTTGGGCGATCTCCTGCTGGGTGCGGCCGGAAAGCACGCTCCAGGCATATTGCTCGATGTCCCAGCCGGGCACGGCGCCGGCATCGCGTTTCTTGATGAGCAGCCATTCGTTGCCCTTGCCGCGGTTCTTCATCAGCACCAGCGCGAATTCACCCTTGAGCTTTTCGCCATGCAGGCGGAACTTCAGGTCGCCGCGCGCGAGCTGCTGTTCGACGGGCGCGTCGCCCAGCAATTCCCAAGTGCCGCGGTCCCACAGCATGACGCTGCCCGCCCCGTAATTGCCGGCCGGAATGTTGCCCTCGAATTCGCCGTATTCGAGCGGATGATCCTCCACTTTGGCGGCCAGGAATTTGGAGAGCGGTTCGAGCGAAGGGCCCTTGGGAACCGCCCACGAAACCAGCACGCCGCCGATTTCCAGCCGGAAATCGTAATGCAGGCGCGTGGCATCGTGGCGCTGCACGTAGAAGCGCGGTGCGCCGACAGTGGTGGCGCCGGAAGCTTCGGCGGCTTTCGCCCCGGGCGGCGGCTCGGGCGTTTTTTCGAACTTGCGTTTGCGGACGTACTCCTCGAGTGCCATAAAGCCTTGCCCCTCCTCCATTTACATGATATCTTCGGAAAGGTCAAATGCAAATGTGAAGGTGATGCATCATGGCCAGCACGGGCTGGAGGGGGACGTCTGACGTTCGGATTGGTTCCGTTGCCGGTACGGTCGTGGTCCTGCGCTTGGCTGGCAGGCGGAAGCCCGCCCGCAGCTCACAACCTAGGCAAGAGCTGGGCGAGTATATAAGTTCAGCGCCCAGGCAGGAAAGCGAACTTTACTGGGTGATCGAGAATGCAGTATCGAAATTATTGGCCCCGGCCGCGGCAGTGGTGCCATAGATCGTTCCGTTGGCGTCCAGGATCAGGTTGCATAGCGGCTCTTTGCCGTCGGAGCCGCCTTGGAAGTGATGCAAAACTTTAGACTCCCAGGATCCACCTTGCGAGGCGGGCGGGCTCAGCTTGAACACTACGCCGTATCCTGGGTGGTCGCGTAGGGGCAGTCCGGTTCCCAACCCCCCATCGCCAGCCACTCCGAACAACGCGCCCGATTTGGATAGCGTCAGGCTGGAATGTATCCCTGCTTCGGCAATTGGCCCACGCCGGGGAAGCTGTAAAGTACCGCCTCCTGCCAGGAGCCGTCCTGGCTGGCGAGCGAGAAAACCGTTCCGTATCCCGCAGCGCCGCCGTAGGAAGTCACGCCATATAGTGTTCCGTCACCGGCCACTATGATCCCGGTGGGAGAGGAGCCGTTGGCGGGGTCGGTGAAACTATAAACGACTGTCTCGGACCCCGAGGGGAGGATGGAGAAAACCGTCCCGTACACGCCTCCGCAGTCGCCCGAGGTTGTGCCGTAGGCCGTTCCGTTTGCTTCGAGCACGATAGACGCCGGGAAGCAGCCGTCCCCTGGGCCCCCGAAGATGTGTACTATCGTTTCAGACCGTGCTCCACCGACAGCGGGTGTCAGGGTAAAGGCGGTGCCGACGCGGAGACTTCCGCCGGCGATGGTCACGCCGTGGATTACCCCGCTGCTGTCGAGCGCAATCGGACCTGCGGGCGTTTCTCCGTCGCCCGGTGCACCGAAGCTCTAGAGTACCGTCTCGGTCCAACTTCCGCCCGGAGCCGTAGGCGGGGTTATTTGGAAGACTGTGCCATGGCTGTACGCGCCCCCCGCCGCCGTGGTGCCGTACATCGCACCGTGGGGGCCCGCAACGACGCCGGAGGGGTACTGGCCATCGCCCCCATTGACGCCGAATTCGTAAAGCGCCGTTGCGGTCCACTGGCCGCCCGTTGATGTCGGCGGGGAAAGCGAGAAGAACGCGCCATAATCGGCCGAACTTGTGCCGTATAGTACGCCCTGGCTGTTCTGGACCATCGGCCCTAAGGGACCGCTGAGAGTGCCGCCGACCGCGCCGAATTGGTAGATAGTGGTAAATGTCTCCGCGTTGGCGATACTGAAGCTCAGGATTATAAGCAGCATTCGTAGCATTTGGTCCTCCTATTCCAACGTCTCGACGGGGTCGGAATCGAGCGATCAGGCGCTCCGGACGACCTGAACGGTGGCTCTACAAAGCTCACGGGCCCCTTCTTCTTAGAGCGCCGCAAGCGGTTTCGGATGCGAGTGCTTTCGGAGCAGCGGATCAGCATTGCGCCCGGACGTATTGCGTCCCGGATGTGTGCGCTTACAAAGAGCCGGCGCTGCCGCTTTGGTTTGGGAGGCGGCTCGGGAGTTCTTTCGAACTTGCGTTTGCGGACGTACTCCTCGAGTGCCATAAAGCCTTGCCCATCCTCCATTTACATGATATCTTCGGAGAGGTCGATTGCCAAAGGGAGGCGATCCGTTATGGCCAGCACCGTTTGGAAGGGACATTTGACGTTCGGACTGGTTTCGCTGCCGGTACGTTTGTACAGCGCGGCGCGAGGCGAAACTGTAAGTTTCAATCTGCTCCACGCCAAGGACAATTCACGTATCAAGCAGATCACGTATTGCCAGGCGGAGGACCAGCCGGTGCCGCGCAGCGAACTGGTGAAAGGCTACGAGTACGAGAAGGACCATTACGTGGTGATCGAGGAGGAGGACATCAAGAAGGTCGCTCCGAAGACCGCCAAAGTGATGGAGATTCTGGAATTCGTGAAGGGCGATACGGTGGACGCCATCTATATGGAGAGCTCGTATTACATGGCGCCCGATGGGGGCGGCGAGAAACCGTACGCGCTGCTGTTCGCGGCGATGACGCAGTCGAATTATTACGCGCTGGCGAAGATCGCCATGCACAATCGCGAGCACATCGTGATTCTGCGGCCGGGCAAGAAGGGCATCCTGCTGCACACTATGTACTATGCCGACGAAATCCGGCAGGTGGACGAATTCCGCACCGACACGGATCTGGTGAAGCCCAACGAACTGGCCATGGCCAACATGCTGATCGAGACGCTGAAGGCGGAGTTCGAGCCGGAGAAATACCACGATACGTATCGCGACAACCTGATGGCGATGATCGAAGCGAAGAAGGAAGGGCAGAAGGTGGTAGAGACGCCGGAGCCGCACTTCGCGCCGGTGATCGACATTATGGAAGCGCTGAAGCGCAGTCTGGCGGAGAAGAAGAAGCCGGTGCAGGCGGCTACAGCGGCGGCTGGCGAAACGCAGGAAGCCGCGCCCGCCGAGCCGGTGGCCAAGAAGCGCGAGCGGCGGACCAAAGCGATGTGATGCGGCTGGCGCGCACCGAAAGATCTCGGGGCTAAGTGGCCGTCTCGGCCATATTCCGTAGTGGGCGACAATCCAACCGGAGGTTGTGGCGGCTGCGGGGGGATGGGCCAGTTGTGCGAGGCCAACGGTGTGCAGTAAGCTGAAGGTCATGAGCGGTGTGAATGAGATCGAGGCGGCCGTTCTGCGGCTTACGCCTGCCGAACTCGACGCATTCAGGACATGGTTTGCCGAGTTCGACGCGGCGGCCTGGGACCGCCAAATGGAAGATGACGTCGCGGCAGGACGTCTGGACGCGCTCGCCGTCGAAGCCGTCGAAGATCTGCGGGCAGGCCGTTGCACGGATCGGTGAGGCACCGGGCCAATCCGAGGTTTTGGGTTTGTTATCGGCAGCTTAGCGACGAAATACGCCGCTCGGCTGACGAATCTTACCGACTGCTGCGACGGGACCCAAAGCACCCATCCCTGTTTCAAGAAGATTGGGCGCTTTTGGTCGGCGAGGGTCGGCTTGCATTACAGGGCGCTCGCTGTGGAAGACGAAGACCTGATGGTGTGGTTCTGGATAGGGACCTACGCCGTATACAACCGGCTAGTCAGCGGCAGAATGGGGTCGAGAACGCTGAAGCTGTGTACGAGTCGCCGACCATCCGCCCGAAGGTGGCGATTACCGGTCCACCCTCGCGTTTTCGCCTCGCTTTTATGCTGCCGATCTTGGTGGTTTTGTTATAGGCTGGATGCAAATGCAGAAGAAGTGCGCTCCATCTCTTCTGATTCCCCGGTTCCATGCATGCGGAGCCGGAATCCCTCTCGCCGGTGCGTCGTTCTTCGTCGGCGGCTCCGGCCATGATCCCTGGCCGATTGCTGGAAAGCGGGGCGAAGTCGGTATCCAGACCGGATCTGCTCAATCCCTGCGCTGCGGTCAACGTCCCCGATCGGCATGTCGCATAAGCATGAGACCGGCCCGTATCTTCTGTCTCTTGTCCTGCCTCGCCGCGATGCGGGCACCAGCGCAACAAAAATCAGTGCAACAAGCCGAAACCGCCCCACCGACCCTGACCGTGCAATCGACGTTGGTGTTGGCGCCAGTCCTGGTGAAGACTAGGGGAGGACAAGTAATCTTCGGGCTCACGGCTGACGACTTCCGCCTCACCGACAACGGCGTCCCACAGAATCTGACTCTCGTTCAGGACACCGACTCGCAGCCGTTGGCGTTGGCGATCGTCGTTGAGACCGGAGGTGCCGGAGCGCGTCACCTCGCTGACTACGGGGAACTGGATGCCATCATTGACGCTCTGGTCGGCGGCGTGGAGCACCGCGTTGCGGTCATCGGCTTCGACAGTGCGCCACACCTCCTGAAGCCTTTTGCTCCGGACTTAGATGTTGCCTCCCGCCAGTTGGCGAATCTCCCCGAAGGCGATCCGGGCGGCGCGATTTTGGATGGCGTAGTATTCGCGGTCGAGCAGTTACGAGCGCAGCCTGCCCGGTATCGACGGGCTATCCTGTTGCTCAGCGAAACCATCGACCACGGGAGCAGGGCAACCCTCGGCGATGCTCTGCGGCTCATCAGCGACACGAACACGGCGATGTACAGCTTCGGCTTTTCGAGCACGACGTCGGCAGTCTCCCATGAAGCATCGAAGTTTAACTCCCACGAGTCGGGTCCCGCACATGGCTGCTTCAGCCGCGACGGAGCCGATGCCGAGTACCGGGGCCACTACAGGAAACAGGTACTGGACTGCGTCAGCCAGCTTGCTCCGCCGCTCCGGCTGGCCACCATGACTTTTCTCACCGCGCGCAATGGGCTGCGTACCAACACCGCCGAAACAGTGGCGAAATTGACAGGAGGCGAGTTCTTTCACTTTCATGACGCCAGGGACCTGAAGCGGGGCCTCATCGCGGTCTCTAATGACGTGCCGAACTACTATGTACTCAGTTTCCACCCTACGTCGCTTTCGGCCGGCATACACGCCTTGAATGTTGAGATCCGAAATCGTAGCGACTTGGTCCTCAGGTCCCGAGGTGAGTATTGGATTGAGAGCGATACTGCCCGCAGAGAAATCGGTTACCGGTAGAAGCTCAAGGACACGCAACCTTGGCCTTCGGCCGGGTTACGCGCCACTCGGAAACTGCTGGATTTCGGCGTCACGGGCCAGTGTCCCGTTCGGGAGCTGACGGCCCACAACCTTGCCAAGACGGATTCCTGTCGCTAACAGCCCTTCGCACCGGCAATCGGCATAGACCGACTTCGGCGCGCCTTGAGGACGCGGCCCTGGAACGTCGAATACGTGTCGCCACTGAGGGTCCCTCTGACCATTCCGCCATTGTGGCGGCATGACAGAGGACCGCCCCCTGGAGTGACGCCCATGTCGCGCCGCTGGATTGAACCCTTTGGGCGACTTTGAGACGGCGGCCGTCTGCCGCAATTGCAGAGGGTCGGCATGCTCGAACCCCCCGTTTTGAAGGCGTTCCGGTGGCGCTCGCCGGAAATTGTGCGAAAACTGTAGACGAGGGGTCCTCAAGGTTCAACAAGCTTCAACACCCGATTCTTGTAAGCTGTTGAAAATACAGGGCAAATGGCATAGGGTATTTACCGGCGATCCACATATTAGAAGGCGGTGCATAGCACTTCGTAAGTTACCTATTTTCAACTGTTTACGTTTTAATGGAATACGCGGAGCGTATTGAGCGCTTGTTGAACCCTGTTGAAGCAGAAGGCTTTGAACAGCTACAAAATCATCTACAGGCTCTACTAATGTATTAGTAGCACAAAGCTCCTCCGGTTCGGTAATAATACAGCGCTTAAGGAAGCGCTGCCCAACCAGGTATTGATCCGCAAGGTTATATGGTGTGGGTGGCGCGGGCTTCCCCACGCGTGCGCAATTCGACGATCGGTCGTCTATTCGGAAAATGGCGCATTCGCGACGATATCGGCAAAGTTGGGGGATGTGTACCCCTCGACATATCGAATGCCGAAATCCCGAACGATGTTGTCAAAGGTGGACTCCGGCTTCCGACGCGCGATGTTGCAAAGGCACTCTTTGAGTCCGCTTTTAAGTGCCAGGCGCGGAAATTCAGCTA
>Ga0070761_10000448_pt1 | contig 26915 bp, 27 predicted proteins | sample HubBroMetageREF1_FD_66724 | JGI IMG/M metagenome (GOLD analysis project Ga0070761, IMG submission 66724) | Reference soil microbial communities from the Hubbard Brook experimental Forest, New Hampshire, USA - Hubbard Brook CCASE Soil... | ecosystem: Environmental > Terrestrial > Soil >... | reverse complement strand
CGAGGTCCTGAAAGAACAGCGCAAGACTGGGTACTCGTCTGCGTACTGGATTGCCTCGTCTTACGCCGAATTGGGAGACAAGGAGCATGCCTTCGAGTGGCTGAACTCCGCGTTTCAGGAACACGACGAGAATTTACTGGGTTTGAAGACTGATCTCTCACTCGACCCCATACGTTCCGACCCACGGCTTACTGAACTGATGCGTAAGGTGGGGCTGCCGCAGTAAAAATCGGTGAGCGCCGTCGGTTAATTCTAGACACTCCGAACAACTAAGGTGTCCCGGAGGTCGAGGCCGCAGTGAGCTGCCGCTGGAAGTCCGCGCGATCGGGCTTCACCCATTGGTCAATCCAGCCAAGCACGGTGTGGTACCACAGAACGCTATCGGCTGGCTTAAGCACCCAGTGATTTTCCGCCTCGAAGTAGAGAAGTTTCGACGGGACGTGCTTGGCTTGCAGTACCTGGAACATCGATAGGCCCTGGCTCGGATCGACGCGGTAGTCATTGCCGCCGTGAATGATGAGCATCGGGGTGCGGAAGTTGCGCGCGTAAGTGACCGGCGCTTGCTCGATGAGCGCCTGTGGGTTCTGCCAGGGGGTGCCCTTGAATTCCTGGAGCGTGCCGCCCACGAAATCGGAGGAATAGATCGCCGCGAGCAGATCGTACAGCCCATCGTGGGAGACGATGGTGCGGAAGCGGTCCGTGTGACCCTCGACCCAGTTGGCCATGTAGCCGCCATAACTGGCGCCGGCGGCAGCGATACGCGTCGTATCCACATAGGGCCAAGTGAGCGCGGTATCCACCGCCTTCATCTGATCCTCATAGGGCGCGCCGCCCCACTGTCCCTTGATGGCGTCCATGAACTTGAGCCCGAAGCCCGTGGAGCCGTGGAAATTGGGCTGGATGATGACGTAACCGGCTGCCGCGAACAGCTGCGCGTTCCAGCGATAGTGGAACTGGTTGTTCCATGCTCCCTCCGGGCCGCCGTGCATCAGCAGCAAGAGCGGATACTTGCGGCTCGGGTCGAAGCCAGGCGGCTTCACCTGCCATGCCTGCACCGCTTCTCCGTGCCAGCCGCGGAAGGTGAAGCTAGAGACCTCGCCGAGCTCGATGTCCTGCAGCACCCCCTGGTTGAGGTGCGTCAGCTGCGTGGGTGGCGTGCCCTTGGCTGCGCCGAGCTCGAGACGAAACAGCTCCGCGGGACGCGCCAGGGTTGAGTTGGAGAAGATCAGGAACCTGCCGTCGTGTGCCACGTCAGGCTCGCCGCTGGTGCCACTCGTCACGAGAGGCGTGAGCTGCAAGCTGACGAGATCGAGCCGCGCCAGCGAGACCTCGCCGTGATCCTCGAAGGTCACGTAGAGGCTTGAGTTGTCGGGCGACCATTCGAAGGATGCGATCGAGCGGTCGGTAGCCTCGGACAAGTTGCGACGCTCGCCGGTCGTCCGATCGTAGACGAAGAGCCGCACGAGATCCGTCTCCTGCAGCGGGCGCAGCGTGGCGCTGTAGGCGATGTAGCGCCCGTTCGGGGAATACACTGGCGTGTGGTCGGCGCCCTTGTTGGTCGTGATGGCCTTTGGCGTGCCGCCGCTCACCGGCACCACGAACAGGTCGCTGTTGCCGCTCAGCGACTCGTTGTCGACGTAACGCGAGAAACACAGCTCGCGGCTATCGGGAGAGAAGGCTACCTCCTCGCCCCCCTCCTCGCCCGACCAGATCGGCGAGTCGACATCGCCCGGCGTCAGATCCGTCGCGCTGCCGCCCTCGGAAGGCATGATGAAGATGTGATTGCGCTGTCCATCGACCCAGCTGTCCCATCGTCGGAAAGGCATTTCCGTGATCACGCGCGCTTTCACCGGATCATCCGCGCGTTGCTTGAGCCGCTTTTCGTTGCAAGCCATGTCGCTGCAAGAGGGAAAGACGCTGGCGATGATCGCGAGCGTGTTCCCGTCGGGAGACAGGACAAAGTCGGAGACGCCGGTCGCAAAGCTCGTGATCTGCTTGGCCTCACCACCGGCGAGGGCCAGGCGGAAGACCTGCGACTTGTCGTCGACGCGCGAGCTGAGGAAATACAGATAGTGGCCGTCGGATGACCAGCGGGGTGTGTCGTTCGATCCGTGCTCGGCAAAAGTGAGCTGCTGGGGCTCACCGCCTGCCGTTGACACTCTCCAGAGATTGGTGACCATGCGGTTCTTGGCGAGATCGCTGCGCCTAACCGTAAACGCCGCCCACAGCCCGTCGGGCGAGATTTGCACTTCACCTACGCGCGCGAGGCTCTGCATGTCCTCGACGCGAAACGGGTGCGCTAGCGCCGCTGCGCTGAGACACAGCAGGCTCAGCGCACCGAACAGCGCCCGCGCGCGAGCGCGCGATGTATGAAGGTTCATCATAGATGGAGTCCCGGCGGAGGGTTCAATTCGTTAGTGTTCGATTCTGGGCCAAAACCTGCGTTCCAGCAGTCATGATTTTGTGCCCTTCTGCCCTCCAGCCGCAATCAATGGTTCGGGGATCAGCGGCCGCAAGTCTGCGACGACAAAGCCAACGGCCAGAGGCAAATCCCCCCTCGCCGATGACCCCTTCGGACACGACCTGAGAGTCGCGTGTCCAGAGTGACCGCCCGAGAGCTGCCGGTCGCAACGAATCGCCAAAGGTTGCCGACACGCGTTCGAGCTCCCATGGAACATGGTAGCGGGACCTCGCCTTCAGCTATCTTCGCTCCCTAAGCAGCCGACCCTGCCGAAGTGGCCTTCGGGATCAAGTGTTGCGATGCGGCCTGGTTTGGCTTCCTGCGGAGAGATATGCGCGCGATGCACCCGGTCGTTAAAGCTATCTTCGTCAAGAGACAGCTTCGTCAGTTCACTCTCTTCGTTGAGATCATTGCCGACAACGGTCGCAGCGCGCTCGGCCGCACGCAGGATGGTCTGTTTGCGCGTTTCTAAGCGGTACGTTAGATTCAGGACAAATGGCAAAAGGCTTGCTAATCCTGCTGGTTGCGGTGGTCCCGGGCCTAGGATCTGCTCAGTCTGTCGTATGCTCAGGAAAGATCATCAACGAGGGCGTCACCAAGGCAGCCGTGGCCGCTGCTTGTGGCACCCCAACGCAAGTGGGCAAGGACGCACACGAGCCAGCCATCGGTAAGGCGACTGCGCCCGACAGTGACGAGGGGACCGAAGTGTGGACGTACAACTTTGGCCCCACGAAGTTAATGCAGCGAATTTGGTTTGAGGACGGACGGGTTAAACTGGTGGAGTCGCTAGGATACGGGCACTGAACTGACAGCGAACCTCGCCGCGGGCGCTTGCAGCGGACGTAGTCTCAATGAGAGCGGTTGCCCCTGCGGCGGCTGATCCGGCAAGCCTTTAGAATGTTAGCCGCACGCCAGCCCAGGCTGCGAACGGTTCTGCCGGCGACACCGCGTTCTCATTGGTCCAATTGTTCGGATTCGGAATGAACGCACCGCTCGGCGTAAAGGAATTGCTCGTGAGGAAACCCGCGGTCGCGTATTTCCGGTCCAAGAGATTGGCCACACGAGCGAACAGCTGCACCTGCTTCGCCAGCCGATAGCTCGTCTGCAGATTGAGGACGGTATAACCGGGAGTCCACCCGGTGCCCTCTACGTAAGCGCCCGCTGCATTGGTCTCGCCTGGCTGATTGGCATTGTTCTCATTACCGTGCAGGTAAGAGCCGGAAGCCACGACCAAGCCGCCGCCGATCTGCCAGCGACTGGTCAGATCGTAGTCCAGCACGAATCGCCCCGTGTGGCGCGGGATCAGCGGAATGTGGTCGCCGGGGTTGATCACGATATTGCCGTTGGCGTCGGCGGTGCTGTTGGAGGCCGCATTGACGCTAAAGCTCGACTGAAAGGTCGCATCCACCAGGCTGTACGCCACATGCCAATGCAAGCCGCCCTCCTTGCCCCCGAACGCAAGATCAAGTCCCTGTCGGCGTGTGCTGCCGACGTTGTCAAAGTAGCCGGCGTTGATAGCGCTGGCGACGAACTGAATGTCGTTGCTGTTGAGGGTACGGAACACGTCGGCGGTCCAGGTGAAGCGCTGATCCGCGAGATTGCCGCGCACTCCTACCTCGACGGTGCGCGCCACGACCTGCTGCAGATTCGGGTCGCTGGCAAAATCATTCGGCAAGCCACAGGGCGCTGCGGGATTGGCGCAGCCGAGTTCAATCACGGTCGGCGCGCGGCTCGCCTCGTTATAGTCAGCGTAGACGGTCAGTGCATCACTCGGGGTCACGGTAAAGCCGAACGCTGGATTGAGGCGGCTGAAGGTGTGATCGCCGAGGAGCGAGCTGGGCTCATTGAAGCCCGGGCCGAGATTGGTGTTGAGACTATAGCCGTTGAGGGTCTCGGTGTTGCTGTTGTAACGCGCCGAGGCGGTGAAATGCAGCAGCTTCGAGGGTGAGAACGTATCGGTCAGGTAAACGCCGTAAATCTTGTTACTGCCATTGAGCGAGATCACGGTTTCATCGTTGTACGGGCTCACCGTGTAGATGAGTGCACGGGTAGCCGTCAGGCCGCCGTACTGAAACGACTGTGCGAAGGCATCTTGTGAGTTGGTGTAATCGGCTCCCAGGACCGCCTGATTACTCGCTCCGAATAAGTCGTGCGAATCGGTCAGCTGCAGGCCGACCCCCTTACTGCTCTGCTCCAAGCGGCCGGTGGCATTTTGTCCGGGCGAGCAGTAAGCGAGGGATGTCTCATTCGCCGGTGGCACGCCGCAATCGATCGGCGGTCCCACGTAATCACTGCTGTCCAGGTAACTGTCGTTGACGTTGCCGTTGATGCTCTCAGTGATCAAATGGCGATAGAAGACATTCCCCGACAGCAGCACCTTATCCACCAGGAACTGCGTGCCTGTGAGGTTGACGAAATTCATGAGATTGGCGGTGTAGTCGGGCGTGTAGCTGGACTCATACAGATAGTTGAGCATGCTCTCGGGTGTCGCACCGTTGCCCCACAGGCTGGTGTCGGCGTAGGTGTAACTCAAATCAAGATCGGTCTGTTCGGTCTCCCAGCCCACCTTTCCGAAACCCTGAATGACCCGGCTCGGTGAGTTCTGCCGCCAGCCGGTTTCGTCGAAGAAGCTGCCGGTAAAGAAGTAATCGAAGTTGCCGAATGCACCGCCTGTCTCGCCCTCAAACGAGCGCCGGCCAAATGAACCGCCGTAGGCCTCAATCTCGGTTCCCGGATCATCGTGTCCGCTCTTGGTACGGATCGAGAGCGCCCCACCCAAGGTGTTGAGACCAAATACCGGATTCGAACCGGACATGAGCGTCACCGTGGAGATCGCCGACTGCGGAATCAGGTCCCAGTTGACGGTGTCGCCGAAGGATTCATTGACGCGCACGCCGTCGACATAGACCGAAAGTCCCTCCGGGGTTCCGAGCAGCGGCGAGGCAGTGAAGCCGTGATAGTAAATGTCCATCTGATACGGGTTGCTTGCACTGTCGCTGGCGTTGACGCCGCTGAAGCTGTTGTTCAGAAAGTCGGCGATATTCAACGCCTGCTGCCGCAGCATCTCCTTGCTGTCGCCGGTCTGGACGTTGGCGGGGACCTCATTCAGTGGCACCCCCAGTCCCGGGAGCGGGGTCGTACCAATGACCACTACCTGCGGCAGTTCTTCCGCTGAAGCCGGGTTGTTGGTGGCCGCTGCATCTGCTTCGGCTGCGGAAGCCAGCGTGGGAATCGCCGCAAATGCCATGGCTGCGAGAGCGCCAGGCACCACAGATCTCGCCTTGTAGATCACAGACCGTCCCACTTATTAAGGGGCTAATTCGCGCGTGGGACCTAAACCGCAAGGCGTCCCCGACTCCCGGGAATGTTCGGGACAAACTCCCAGTTTGTCTTGGGAGATTCTCCCGATTTAGACTGGGATAATTTCCCGACTTATCGCGGCGCTTTCCCCGAACAATGAGTTGCCGGCTCCGGCGCGGCGGTTCGGTCATCGCCATCGAAAGGCGAATTCAATCGTTCATTCACAGATTTAGATCTTATGAGAACCAGGCTCGCCCTCGCTCGCTCGCTCGGCCTCAGCGTCACATTGCTCTTGGCTGCCTGCCAGCATCAGCCTGCCGCTCCCGCCTTGCCAAGTCACCCGTCTTGGGAGATGTATCCGCGCGCCAGTAGTCCGCCTGCCAACTGTCCGGGGCAATACCGGACGATGATCGAGGACTCCACAGGCAGTATTTTTTTGGGCTGTTGGGGCGGCAAAACAAACTGATCAGCCCAGTTGGCTAACCCTGAAGATTCTGCATCCCTACCAAGTCTCCGAGTTCAGCATCCAAATCCGTCGTATCCAGCTCAAACACATGATTGTCGTAGTCGAAGAAGTAGAGCGCCGTGTCCGCCCTGGCGAGAAAAAACTCTAGCTTCATTTGCTTCAGTCTTTCTGCAGATTCAAGAAGCGTGACCTTTGAGACGGAGAAGGCGATGTGATCGCCGGTGCGCGGACGATCTATGCTTCCCTTTACCAGGACAAACCAAGTTCGTCCAAGTCGAACGAAGGTCTCCTCATGCCCCTCGGGATCTTTCCGCAACAGAGTAGTTGCATTGAACAGGTCCCTGAAGAGCGAGGCCGTTCTGGCTGGATCGACGACAACCAGCGCGATGTGACCAATGACGTCGAGCATTGAATCTCCCCACAGATATCCAGCAATGGAAATTTGCAGCTTTTCACCGCTAGCGTAGGAAACTAACACGTCATCTGCATGCCAGGGCCGCTCGCCAACCCCGCTGGGACGAGCAACCTGCTGTCGTGTTCGCGGCGCGAAGCCTCCTCGTTCGATATGGAGCGATCACAATGGACGTCGCGCTGTTCTTCCGGAGTTCGTCCCTGATACGCGACCACAAGCGCAGCAGTAGCGATTTGGATGACGCAGCAGCATTGACGCGCCGCAACCGGCGCGGGCCCCGAGCCCGAGCAACTGTTGAACGCACGAACGACGGCCAGTTCGATTGGGCCTGTTGCCACTACGACGCCTAGCATTCGCGCGTGGACGGCGCCATCAGCCTTAAGTCCCATCCCGAGGTGCCGGAGGGCGTCGACATAGCCCTGGCGACATCGATCGCATGGATCGCAAGCGAGTGAGGCGCCCAAAAGTGACGAGAATGGCCGCCCACTGATTGGCTCGCTCTTGCGAGCCTTAAAAATTGGGTGGGGAGCAGTCAGCACGCACGCGATGTCGTGGCGCCGCGGTATTATGTCGAACAGTCCCCGCCCTTTTGAGCCCTTTCGATCCCCACCAGGAGTAGGTATGACCAGAACAAGCGTTTTAAAACGGCAGTTTTTCGCTACGGTGATCACGGCTGCAATGGCCGCGGTCGCCTGGGCGCAGCCCGCGGCTGCTCCCGCCGTCACGAGCAAACTCAGCACCGTGCAGGCCACCGTTCAGGCGGTCTATCCCGACAAGCGTTCCCTGACGCTGGTAGGACCTGATGGAAAGCAGCAGTCGATTTTCGTCGGCCAGGATGTGAAGCTCGACCAACTTCATGCCGGCGATAAGGTGGTGGTGAGTTTCTATCAGGGACTCGCCGCGCAGATCGCAAAGGGCGACCAGACAGTCAGTGACCCCGCGGCATCGAACTTTGCTTACAAGAATCCCAATGGTGCACCTGGCGGCGGGGCTGGCTCTTCGGTAACGGTGACCGTGAAAATACTGGGAATCGATCCAGGCACCAATAAAGTCGCCTTCCAGCAAGCCGACGGCTCCCAGCATGTCATCGCCGTCAAGTCAGCCAACATGCGCCGGTTCATTCGCACGTTGAAACCGGGTGACACGGTGGATGTGACCTATACGGAGTCGGTTGCCGTGAGCGTCAAACCTGCCGCTATGTAGGCGCCAAGCCGCCCGCGGATGTGTTCGCGAACGACGCGGGCAGTAAGGCCCGGCGTTCAAACGCCGTGCCGCTGCCCGCTTCTACTGTGCGCGTCGCGGGGCGAGCGGGCTTCTAGCGCTGCAGCTTTGGGGAGGGCCATTGCGGCGCAGGCTCAGAGGGCCCCTCGATGGTGATGTCTTCGTGAACGGCGGAGCCGTTCACGAAAAGGACTTTCGTCGTGACGGTGTCGCCGAGTTGGGTCAGAACGCGCTGCTCGGAGGCATCTGCAATGGTTGAATCACTTTCCATAATGTTCCCCCGCGGTTCTTCCCGGGGCTAAACGTCGCGGCGGTGTACTCTCCTACCCATTCAAACGCGCGCGCGCCGAACGGGATGACCCCACGGCTGCTAAACAGATCCGTGCGCCGGGCACTGCGGCAGTCAGGTCGCGAAGCTTGCCCACAATAGAGCAGCGCCCCCTGCCCGTCCGAGCAGCTGCATTGTTCGGGCGTGTGCAGTTACCCGGCGCTGACTTGAAGATGCGCGGAGCCGCGACCGGCAACGGGCAAAAAAGATGGGTGCGGCAGCCGAGCTGAGATGCCGGGTGACGGGCTCCCAGGAGAAGCCGCGTCTGTCGGCGGATGGAGTCTCCGGACTAGAAGACTACTCCGCGTCGACGCAGGTGAACGTGAATCCGGAGTCTTTGAATCCGGAGTTCTCGATCAGCGCGGACTGGCCGTGTTTTTCGCAGTACTGGTCGGCCCGTCTGGATGCGATGCCATTGAGGTCCGGCTCGCCGGCAATTGCATACAGACGCGCGCCGTGGGGGTCCTTGCCCGCGGCAATCACCGCAGGCTTTGAGGCACACGCCGCGGACAGGACACCGACGGCCATCAGTGCGAGACAGGCGCGGATGATTTGCTGCATGGGGCTCGCCCGTTAGGAACCTTCATAGTGAGGTTAGCCTCACCGGCGGCCCGGGAGCAGTGACGCAGGTCTCGGGGCTGCAGCGGAAACGGCAGGCACGGCGGCGAGTCTTGCTCCGCCTCCATAGAGAGTCGCCCCAGGCGCAACATATTGAATGCAGGGTGCGCCCCGGTGCAATCCGTGCCCGGGAGAGTATCCGGCCTCGGCAGGTCAGGGGCGTGCCGCGTGAGGGTTCGGCCAGCCGTTGCGGGTTGCCAATGAAATAGCGAGGGCGTACACACTGAGGTGTCACCCGCGCTGGCGCGCGGGAATCTCGCCTTAAGGGGACAGGCAGCACGAGCGATGCGCAGGCACCCACGAGCAACCGACTCGCACGCGAGAGTGTAATCACTGCTGTGCACCTGCCACTGCGACCCTTCGCGCTCACCTTCGCTGCAGCGCTGCTTATGGTGGGCTTGCTCGAGTGGGTACACGCGGCGACGCCATCGGCAGCGGACTCGCGCACCCTGATCGTGACACGCAACGGTAGGGAGATCGGCGCCGAGACCATCTCCATCGAGCGCCAACCGGAGCGGCTGCTGGTCAACCTCGCAGTTCACCTACAGGTGAAGATACTGGGCATCACGGTCTATCGCTTCGATCAGGACTCGACCGAAGCGTGGCGCGACGAGAGACTCGAGCAGCTGAGCTCACAGACTTTGGATAACGGGGTGCAGCATCGCGTGCAGGTGAGCAGGCAGGCCGCCACATTACAGCTAAAGGCCGACCACGCGAGTCTTGCGGTCGATGCGACGAGTCTGCCGGGGAGTCAGTGGTACGAGCCGCGTTTCCACAGCGCGACGCTGATCCACAACGTCGATGGGCGCCTGCTGCATGTCACCGCGCAGCAGCTGGGCACAGAAAAGATCCAGCTCGGCCGCGCGCAGATCGAAGCGCACCACTATCGCTTCTCCGGCGATGTCACTGACGAGTTCTGGTTCGATGCAGACGGCGTACTGGTACAACGCCGCCTGATCGCGAGCGATCGCTCGGTGGTGGAATTCACACTCGCTCCCGGCTTGAGCGTCGCTGGTCTTAGTCCCCGCGGCCCAAGTGCCGAGCGCTGAATCCGGTTAGCCGCGCGTGCGGTCGCGGACCGCGGCGAGCGTTGGCCTCAGGGACCGGTGTCACTCAGCTGCTGGAGATCCTCGGCCGACAGTTCCAGGCGAGATGCTTTGACGAGACTCGCCAGCTGCGCCTGCGAAGTGGCACTGGCAATCGGCGCTGTGATGCCCTCCTGAGCCAGCACCCAGGCGAGCGCCACTTCGGCCGGCGCGGCCTCGCGACGCTTCGCAACCTGATCCAGAACCCCGAGGATCCGCTCGCCGCGCGGCGTCAGGTATTTCTCGATGCCGGCGCCGCGCGGACTCTTGGCCTGATCCGCCTTCGAGCGGTATTTGCCGGTCAGAAATCCCGCTGCCAGACTGAAGTAGGTGATCACTCCCAGGCGCTCACGCACGCACAGCCGCTGCAGTCCGCCCTCGAATCCCTGCCGGTCGTAGAGGTTGTACTCGGGTTGCAGCGTCGCGTAGCGCGGCAGTTCCCGTTCCCCGGCAACTGCCAGGGCGTCCTTCAGCTGCGCGACGTCATAGTTGGAAGCGCCGATGGCCCGTACCTTCCCCTGACGCAGCAGCTTGTCGAAGGCTGACAGCGTCTCCTCGATCGGAGTATTCGGATCCGGCCAGTGCGCCTGGTAAAGATCGATCGCTTCGATCCGCAGGCGTTGCAGAGAGTCTTCCACCGCGCGGGCGATCCAGCTCGCCGACAGGCCCTTGCGCCCCTCGCCCATATCCGAGCCGACCTTGGTGAAGATCAGCACGCGCTCGCGTTTGCCGGGATTTGCACGCAGCCAGTTACCGATGATGGTTTCCGATTCGCCACCCTGATGACCCGGTACCCAGCGCGAGTAGCTGTCGGCCGTGTCGATCGCATTGAATCCGGCATCGACAAACGCATCGAGCACCTCGAAGCTGCGCTGCTCGTCGATGGTCCAGCCGAAAACATTGCCGCCCAGTACGAGCGGTGCGATGCGAAGACCCGTCGTGCCGAGCGGGCGCAGCTGCGGTGTGTTCATAGTGGCGTCGATTCTAAACCCTCCTCTGCGTCCGCGGAGAGCCGCAGTGTCGCAAGTCCCGCGCGGCCGGCTGGCCACTCAAAGGCACATCCCGCTTCACCCGGCCGCGCCTAAGCTGCCTGCGCGATCACGGCTCAGGCCGGCTCGAAGCGATCCGCATTCATGACTTTCGTCCACGCCGCCACGAAATCGCTGGCGAACTTCTGCCGGGAGTCTGCGCATGCGTAGACCTCTGCGAGCGCGCGCAGCTGTGAATGGGAGCCGAAGATCAGATCGACCCTCGTACCCGTCCACCTAAGGGCCTTGGACTTCCGGTCCCGCCCCTCGTAGACGCCGTCAGCGCCGGCCTGCCATTCCGTGTGCATGTCCAGCAGATGGACAAAGTAATCGTTGGTCAGTGTTTGCGGCCGGGTGGTGAACACTCCGTGCTTTGACTCGCCGGCATTGGCTCCGAGGACGCGCAGGCCGCCCACGAGGACCGTCATTTCCGGCCCACTGAGCCTCAGCAACTGCGCCCGATCCACCAGGGACTCCTCGGGCGCCATCAGCTGCGTGCCGCGCAGGTAGTTGCGAAAGCCGTCAGCGACAGGCTCCAGCGGCGCGAAGGAGCTCACGTCAGTCTGCTCCTGCGAGGCATCTGTGCGACCCGGGGTGAAGGGCACCTGCAGGGTGAGACCCGCATCTTTCGCGGCCTTCTCGATCGCCGCCCCGCCGCCAAGAACGATGAGGTCCGCCAACGAGACTTTCCGCCCGCCCGCGGCGGCAGCGTTGAACTCCTTCTGGATGGTTTCGAGCTTCTGCAGCACGGACTTCAGTTGCGGCGGCTGGTTTACCTCCCAGTCCTTCTGCGGCGCCAGACGGATGCGTGCGCCGTTGGCGCCGCCGCGCTTGTCAGAGCCGCGGAAGGTGGATGCCGACGCCCAGGCCGCCGAAACCAGCGCCGCAACGCTCAGCCCCGATCCCAGGATCCTGGCCTTCAGTGCCGTGACGTCCTGCTCGCCGATCAAGGGATGATCCACCGCTGGAATCGCGTCCTGCCAGATCAAGGTCTCTTTCGGTACCAGCGGCCCCAGGTAGCGGCTGATGGGTCCCATGTCGCGGTGCGTGAGCTTGAACCAGGCGCGCGCGAACGCATCCGCAAACTGGTCGGGATGCTCGTAGAAGCGCCGCGAGATTTTCTCGTACGCAGGGTCCACTCGCAGGGCGAGATCGGTCGTCAACATGGTCGGCACGTGCTTTTTGGACTTGTCATGCGCGTCCGGAATGACCGCGGCGGCGTTCTTGGCGCGCCACTGCTGCGCGCCAGCCGGACTCTTGGTGAGCTCCCATTCGTACTTAAAGAGGTTCTCGAAGAAATAGTTGCTCCACTTGGTCGGTGTCTGCGTCCAGGTCACCTCCGGACCACCGGTGATCGTGTCGGCTCCGATACCGCTGCCGTGCCTGCTCTTCCAGCCGAGCCCCTGATCCTCGATACGCGCGCCTTCCGGTTCCGGACCGATGAGAGAGGGGTCGCCGGCACCATGAGTTTTACCGAAGCTGTGGCCGCCAGCGATGAGGGCCACGGTCTCCTCGTCGTTCATTGCCATGCGCGCGAAGGTCTCGCGGATATCGCGCGCTGCCGCCAGCGGATCGGGTTTGCCATTGGGACCTTCCGGGTTGACGTAGATCAAACCCATCTGCACCGCCCCGAGCGGATGCTGCAGCTCGCGCTCACCGCTGTAGCGCTCATCGCCCAGCCAGGTGCCCTCGGCACCCCAGTAGAGCTCCTCCGGCTCCCACGTATCGGCACGGCCACCGCCGAAACCGAAGGTTTTGAAGCCCATCGACTCGAGGGCCACGTTGCCGGCCAGCACGAACAGGTCGGCCCAGGAGATCTTGCTGCCGTACTTCTGCTTGATCGGCCATAGCAGGCGGCGCGCCTTGTCGAGGTTGGCGTTGTCCGGCCAGCTGTTGAGCGGTGCAAAGCGCTGCTGACCCCCGCCGGCACCGCCGCGGCCGTCCGCGACGCGGTAGGTGCCCGCACTGTGCCACGCCAAGCGAATGAACAGTCCGCCGTAGTGACCGAAGTCGGCGGGCCACCAGTCCTGCGAGTCTGTCATGAGTGCACGCAGGTCCTGGCTCAGCGCGCCGAGATCGAGACTCTTGAATTCTCTGGCGTAATTGAAGGCCGCACCCATCGGATTCGATTGCGGCGAATGTTGGTTCAGACTCTGCAGACTCAGCTGGTTCGGCCACCAATCCCGATTGGTGCGGCCGGCCCTGCCGTGGGAGACGGGGCACTTGCCCGCATTCTGCTGTGCAGCCTCGGTACCGACCTTTGTGTCCATGGTTTGCTCCGCTATAGAAGTGAACTGCCTGTCAACCACTCGTCATCATGGCTTGCAGTACCGTCTGTGCTGCAGCGCTCAGCCGATAAAGTCTAACGCAGCCTCCTGGCTTGTATAATTGAACCCTTCGATCGTGATGATTCATCAAAGCTATCGGGCCGCAGCGAAATGATGACCAGAGCCCGGAAAAGAACTTAAGTCCGTGTGACCATGCACAAGCGGGTGAGGCGGCGGTGCGGTCGCGGAAGTTGCGTACAGATATCCGGCGCTGAGCCCAGGTCACGGGAGCGCGAGCACCACCCGCCCGTGCTGCCGCGACGCCTTGAACGTAGCGGCCACCGCGCTCGCCAGCTTGTGAAATTCTCGGGAGAAATCGATGCTCAGACTGATCTTCGTCGCGGTCCCGCTCGCGCTCAGCGGCTGCAGCATGTACACCCCTGATCCGGGTCACGAGGTCGTGCTGGTGGAGAAGCCCTGGTTCTTTGGTCATGGCGGCGTCGACTCCGAGCCGGTGAAGACAGGACGCACGTTCGCGGCGCCGAGCACCTCGGGCATCGACGTCTACATGCAGCCGCAGAAGTTTGAAGCGGAGCTGCCGGACACCATGACCAGCGACGGCGTTCCGATCACCTTCCATGCGATTGTCGTGCTGAAAGTGTCCGACTCCGTCGCACTCATCAAGAACTTTGGTCCGAACTGGTACACGAACAACCTGGAGCAGCCGTTCGCAACCATGGTGCGCCAGGCGGTGCGTAAACGCGGCATGAATGAGACGGCGATCAGCACCACCGCGCTCGCGGCCATCGATGAGGAGATCAGAGCCGGCCTGGTGCAGTTCATCAAGGACAAGGGTTTACCGATCACCCTCATCACCATGACCGTCGGCCGCGCCAATCCGCCGGATGCCATCAAGAATCAGCGCGTCGAGACCGCGACGCAGGAACAGCGCGTGCAGACCGAAAAGCAGATCAAGCTGGCGGAAGATCAACGCAAGAGTGCGGAGGAGAGCCGCGCGGCAGCCGACAACGCCTACCGCCAGGCAATCGGGCTGAGCCCCGAACAGTACGTGCAGCTGAAGCGCATCGAGATGGAGCGCGCGGTGTGCGAGGCGGGCAAGTGCACGTTCATCGAGTCTGCCGGTCCGGTGCCGGCGATGACCCTGAAGTGACCGAGCGGTGAGGTGCCCGCGCGAGCGGCAGGCGGTCACGCCATCAGATTCGTCGCAAGAACCGGCGAGCGCCGCTACTCGGGCTTCAGCCAGCGCACCAGTTCGCAGTGCTGACTCTCGTCAGTCTCACAGGTCAGTTCAGGTCCGGAGCCAGCCCCGCGGAAGAACGCCCACTTGGGGTCCATTTGGGGTGGACAGTCACTGCCGCGTGGCAGCACGCCTTCGCTCAGCCCCACACAGAAGGTCGGGCGCCCGAGAGCCGCGGCAAGGTCGATGCGTGTGATGCCATTGAGCGGCGATGGGTCGAGCTTGATGCAGGGAGAAATGAACCAGCCGGTCGGCTGACCCTGCGACACCTCGTGGCGACATTGGGTGAGCTTGTCTAAGAGCTCGGCGCGGGTCGGAGGCGGTGTACGACAGGCCGCCAGCGCGGTCGCAAGCCCCACAATCACTAGCAGGTCACGGCAGCGTGGGGATGCGGGTCTGGTCGTTCGCTTCATTGGCGCTGGGCATGTTGCCGGCGATGCCCCCAAACAACAAGGCCCTATTGCTCAAATCCTTGTTCGGGACTTCCGGCACAGTCCCTTACATTGAGCGCGTGGCTGGCTTCGGATCCGGCAGCTGCATGCCGTCAGAACTCCGGCGCTACGTATGATCGGGACCCTGAAGGGTGAAAGCGAAGAATGAAGAGATGACGTACTTGTCTTCCGACCGGGGAATCTCGCCGCAATGCATGTGTGTCCAGAAGGTCGGGAAGAACAGCGCATCGCCGGCGACGGGCTTTACCCTCAGATTCTGCCGATGGAAGCTCGTCTCCCCGCCACTTGCCACGGAGTTCAGGTAGATGATCATGGCCAGCTGCCGCTCCCACGCGCCGGGACCGAGAGCATCGAAGTGCCACTTAAACTGGCCTTCATCCTTGAGGTAATGCTGGATCTTGTAACCGCTGCAGCGCAGTGGCCGCACCTGCAGCGAGGGAAACTGGGCGACGATACTGTGGACGACACGGCTGACCGCGCCATGCAGCTCGCCATGCAGCGCATTCCAGGCGCCGGCAGGCTCGATTCCGAGATCGGTGCTGACTTTCACCTCGTCGCGGGACTTGCGCTCACCACGAGAGTCGACGGTGTAGCCGCTGTGTTTGCCGCTATCCTGCGCGTAGGCGTCGATGATCTTCCGGCACAGCTCCTGCGGCAGGAGCTCCTTGACATAGAAGATGCATTCGGCGGCGGCGACGAGTTCCATACTGGCGCGTCAACGGCGAACGTCAACGTCTCCACGTGACAGACGGCGCGGCTACGGTGACCGTTTGTCGCCCGCGCTACCGTTAAATCCGTCACGCGCGCACCAGCGCAGCACTCAATATCGGCATCCGCCGGGGGCCGCTGCGGTTATCGGGTCCTGAGCCCGTCTGGTCAGCGCGCCGGAGCGTCGCCCGGCGGGAAGCGTTAAAATGGGGTCATGAAACCCCGGCCTCTCCTGGTACTGCTGGCCTGCCTCCCGGCGCTCGCCGCGGCGCAATCGCTGCGCTGCGCCAGCAAGATCATCAACGAGGGCACCAGCCAGGTGAAGGTGGCGGCACTGTGTGGTCAACCCACCAACATCGAGCACCAGAGCGCCGTCGGTGGCTTCGTCAACGGCGTGCCGGTGGCCGGCGATGTGCAGGTCGAGATCTGGACCTATAACTTTGGTCCCAACAAGCTGCTGCAACGCATCCGCTTCGAGAACGGCATCGTCGTCAAGATCGACTCTCTCGGCTACGGTTTCTGAGAAGCGCGCATCAGCCGCGGCGCTGCGCGCCGCTTCCGTCGCCTAGAGTTCCTTGACCACCGTGGATAGCAGCACCCGTCCGGGGTAGAGCGGGCGGTACTTGGTGATTTCCGCGCGTGCCAGCAGACGGAAGCCGTAACGGTTGAACAGACCCTCGTTGCGGCGCGTGGGGTAGCAGATCATCTGTCCGTAGACCCTGCGGTGCCCGTGCGCACGCAGGAAGCGCAGAAAGGACTGGATCAACGCGCGGGTACTTTTCACGCTGCGTGCTCCCGGCAGCACGTTGATGTGGAAGTGCGGCGTGTAGCGCGGAGCCGCGGGCACTTCGCGCCAGCTGTTCATCAGGATCCAGCGCAGAAAGGCGCGCGAGGCTGGGTTATAAGGGCGGCTGAGGCAGCGGTGCAGCGCGCGGACCCCGATCACCGCGTTCGCCCACAACTGATACATCTGTTTGAGCAGCGGCCGGCGGCATCCCATCAGGTAACCGTGCACTTCGCCGCGCAACTCGCACACCAGCAGCGCATCGGGCTCGAAGCGCGTGTAGTAACCCGTGAGATAATCTGCGAACAGCTCGCGGTCCTCGAATAGCGGGTCGATCGGGTGGCCGAGGAAGCCGGTGTCCGCGCAGATGCGGCGCACGGCCTCACGGTCAGCCGCACGGTACGCGCGCAGTCGCACCTCATTGCGTGCCGACCCCTCCCCGGCAGCTGCAGTGGGCATCCTATCGGCCGTCACTTCTGACAACAGTCCCACTCCGCGCACTGCGCATCAGGGCAACATCCACATGTTGGCACAGGCGCCAGCTGCACGCGATCGCCTGACCTCAGGTCAGACAGCTACACCGCCCGTGCGCACGTTGTGACGTCCGTCGCATCACACAGACGGCGACCGTCATCAAACCGTCGCAAATATTGGGCCTAATCGCCCCCTGACAGTGACCGCGATTGCGGTTGTCACCTCGGGAGTCTTCATGCAGCAACCGCCGAGCCGTTAGCACCATGTTCCACCACAGCCCGTATACGATGTCCGATACGACGCTGAAGCCGAGTCAGCGCGCGGTCATACGACTCCTCGAGCTCCTGTGGGGGCAGCAGCACCTGCAGGCGCGTTACGATGACTACCGCCGCGGCACTCACGTCCCGGGAGGATTCTGGGGCGATGCGGTCCGTCGCATCGGCATCAGCACCGAATTCAACTCAGCGGCGCTGCAGAAAATCCCGCGTCATGGCCCGCTCATCCTCGTCGCCAACCACCCGTTCGGCATTCTCGACGGGCTGCTGATGTGCTGGCTGGTGAGCCAGCTGCGTAGCGACTTCAAGATCATGCTGAATGGCGGCCGTTACGTGCCCGAGATGGGCGCTCATGCCATCTCGATCGATCTGTCCGGCAGTCGCCAGGCCCAGAAAGCCAATGCCGCGGCACGCATCGACGCGCGCCGTACCCTCGAGCATGGTGGCGCACTGATCATTTTTCCGGCGGGCGGAATTTCCACAGCGCCGGACCGCTGGGGCAAGAAGCCGGCCATGGACGCGCACTGGCACCCGTTCGTGGCGCAGCTGCTCACGCGCACCCAGGCTCAGGTATTGCCGGTCTGGTTCGCCGGTCAGAATGGCCGACTGTTCCAGATCGTCAGCCACCTGAGTCTGACCCTGCGTTGGGGAATGCTGATCGGTGAGAACATGCAGCGCCTGGGCAGCGCGGTGCGCTTCGTCGTCGGCGATCCCATCGCCTATGAGGCGCTGCCGCGCCATCTCGACCGCAGCGCACTCGCCCGGGAGCTGTGTTATCGCACTTACGCTCTTGGCGGGATCGACGCCTCAGTGACGGGAGTGATCCGCGACTGGCCACGCGCGTTGCAGCCGAAAGCCGCCAGAGCAGCGCCACTGGCCGCGGCACGTCCGCGCCTTTGGCCACGACCGCTGCGCGAGCGCGCCTAGCGCTGCACGCGCGGGAGGGGGAGCGAACCCCGTCGGGCGCCGGAGCGCGCCTGCGGTCCCCGAGAAACCCGAGTGCGACGAGTGCCCTCGGCGGCAGCGGCCCTGTGGGCGTCGCCACCGTCGCAATCAGTTGTCCGGGCGAGAGAAACAGGCCTAGCGGCAGCGAAAAACCTAAGTAGGCAGCTGCTGCACTGGGACCGCTGCCACGCTTGCAGTCAGGCGCATCTGAACATGAGGCGCCCCCGTCATCGCCGCGATCGAGGCGGCACTTCCAGACGTCGATTTGCTCGCGTTGCAACATCTGCCTACCCTTGGGCAGTCGCCGCTCTCGAGGAGGTATGCGCAATGGTCATGAAACGATGGCAGATGTCCCTGGCTGCGATGGCACTCCTGACCGCTTGCTCGACTTCCTCGCACGTGCTGGTCGGCACGCCGCGCCCGCCGATCTCACCCGACAGCGTGCGCGTGTACATGCAGCCGCCGCCGAAGTACGAACAGATCGCCGCCATTAACGCCAACAGCAAGGGATCCCTGGCCGTCACCGGTCAGCAGAACATGGACAAGGCGATTGCGCGCCTCAAAGAGGAGGCGGCCAAACTCGGCGCCAACGGCGTGTTGCTGCAGGGCGTGCAGGATACGCAGTCGGGTTCCATTGGCACCGGCGTCGGCAGCTCCAGTTATGGACCCGGTTCCTCCGTGGGCGTCGGTGTGGGCGGTTCGTTCGGCATCTACAGCAAGGCTGTGCAGGGACTCGCGATCTACGTCGCCGAGTGACGCGCGCGCTGCGCGCATCACTCCCTGGCTGAGATGCCCGTCAGCCCGCTCTCTACATGGGCTTGTTCGCGGCGATGTCCCATTCGGTCTTCACAGCGCTGCCCGGAGCGTTCGGCAGCATCTGCCGGACTTCGAAGCGCTCGCAGCCGAGGGCCACCTCAACGGTCTCGCCGCGACGCTCGACCCGCAACCCGCGCACGTTGGCGAGCGTGACGGTCATATAGGAAGCCTCGCGGCCGTTCTGCGTGCGGGTAAACAGCAGACGCGCACTCGCCAGGCGCTTGTCGCCCGCGAGCGAACGCTCCAGCAGGGCACTGTCGGGGCTGTTGCGCAGGGTGAGCAGCGCGCACTCGTGCTCGCCGCGCGGGACCTCGGGACCCTGCAGAACCGAGCTGACGCGGGCCCCGACCAGGTCGATCTCGCCGCTATGCCCCGCCGTACGGCTCTCGCCCTGGATACCGTCGATCTTCAGGAAGGTGTTGCTGCCGGCGAACGCCCGATTGGCGAGGCCGGGCGCGCGGCGACCGTGGGAGGCAGGCCGCGGGTTGCGTGCCGCATGGCAGTGCGGCAGGCAGGCCTCAGCGCAGGAATTCAGCGCTTTGCGGCGCGCGCTGCCTGGCTCAGGTCGGCAATGAGCAGTGCAATGCGCTTGGACTGCAGTGGCAGGTAGCTGAGATCGGCGTGCTCGCCGGCCGCATGCGCCCCACCGCCAGCGAGCCCGAGCCCATCGAGCACATCGATATACGGGGCGATAAAGGAGACATCGCCCGCGCCGCGCAGCATCGGCGGCAGTGCCTGAAAGGTGCGACCGCCTGCACGCTGGCTCGCTGCATTCAGCTGGCGCAACAAGGCCTCGTTGCCCGCGGTCGGCGCCATCGGCGGGTAGCCGGGGTCGATGGTGAGCGTGGCGTGGGTGCCCGGCAGGTTCGCAGCGACGATGGTGCGCATTTTCGCCTCGACGCGCTGCAGCTGCTCGGGGGTCAGCACGCGCAGATCGCCGATGGCGACGGCTTCGGGCGGCACGATGTTGCTCTTGCCGGAAAGAGTCGTAGCGCCATCCGGCTGCACTTTGATCTGGCCGCCTGCGGCTGCGAGTCCGACGCTGTAGGTCATTTCCGGTTCGCGCAGCGTGTCGTGGAACTGCGTGAGGATGCGGCTCATCTCGAAGGCTGCGCCATCGCCGGTATCCGCATCGAAGATGGCGCCGGAGTGCCCAGCCTTACCCTGTACGTGCAGCTCCCATTGTGCCGCGCCGCGGCGCGCCACACTGGCGTACTCGACGCCGTCGCGGATCACCTCGCCTTCAAATGACAGCGCGGCATCGGCCTGCCGCGCGGCCGCCACCAGGTCCTTGCGTGCGAGGGCGACCGGCTCACCGGCGGCTTCCTCATCGCCGGTGATAAAAACACTGATGCGGGCATCGGCGAGCAGCCCCGCGCTCTGCAGCGCCTTGAGACTGGCGATGATCACGACCAGACCGCCCTTCATGTCGTTCACCCCCGGCCCGGTGGCGCTGTTGCCGCTGCGGGTGAAGTGCTGAAAGGGGTCGGAGGGCTCGAACACGGTGTCCATGTGCCCGATGAGCAGTACACGCTTGCCGCGCGTGCCCGCATGCTGCGCCAGCAGCGACGGCGCCCGCTGCACCGCCTCCTCGCTGATCCAGCGCGTCTGAAAGCCGAGCGCCTGCAGTTCGTGCTCGAGCAGTTTGCCGACCTTGACGACGCCCTGGGTATTGAACGTCCCCGAATTGATGTTGACCAGATTCTCGAGCAGCGCCTCCATCGCGGCATTGTGCTGATCGACCGCGCGGAAAACGGCGCTGTCGGTGGCTGCGGGCTGCTGCGCGAGATCCGGCCCGAAGCGCAGCAGACTGAGTAGCGTGCATAGGCCGAGAACCGGAGTTTTCATCTTGCGCCTCTCCACTGACAGCTCGGCCTAAGATTAAAGGAAGGCGCTCACTCACACACACTCCCGCGCGCGCCGGAGCGCCCGCACCCCACCCGCTCTCTTCGCGGCTGGCACGGCGCCCTGCGTGGAGTGCCCGGAGGCAAGCCCGCGACGAAGGCGGAATGCTACAGTGAGGCTTCGATCCTCTAAAGCGCAGGCGGCGCAGCGACACCATGCAGGCGGCTACGACGGACAGCGACGCGGAGCGCGATCTTCTGGAGAAGAACCGGCGTTTCTACGATCTGTTCTGGTCGGGCGCGAGCCTGGTCGAAGCGCAGCGGTTCAACACCTGGCCGCTGGTGCAGTCGCTCTTGCCGCAGGCACCGCGGCGCCTCGAAGTCGCACCCGGGCTGCGTCCGCGTCTGCCGATCCTCGGCACCCAGTTCGTCGATATCAGCATCCCGGCGCTCGCCGCACTGCGCGGGCGCGGCGGGCAGGTGGTGCAGGGCCAGGTGAGGGCACTGCCGTTCGCCGACCAGACGTTCGATCTGGTGTGCGCGCTCGACATCATTGAACACGTGGATGACGACGCCGGCGCCCTCGCCGAACTGACGCGGGTGGTGCGGCCCGGCGGCATGGTGTTGCTGTCGACCCCGCTACACGCCGCCCGCTGGACTTCATTCGATGAATTCGTCGGCCACAAGCGCCGCTATCAGCCGCAACAGCTGCTCGCCAAGCTGGCCGAACATCAGCTGACCATCGAGCGCAGCGCGGTGTTCGGCATGCAGCCGCGCTCCTCGCGCCTGTTGGATATCGGCATCTGGTGGCTGGTGCATCATCGCGAACGCGCGATGTGGTGGTACAACCGCGCCTACACGCACGTCGCGCTGCGCCTGCAGAAGCCCTTGCACCTGCAGCCGGGGATGATCGCAACCGACGACGTCGATGAGATCCTGATGGTGTGCCGGCGAGGCTCAGCGGCGCAGCGCAGCGAGCCCCCGGCGCGCGCCCACGCCACCTGAACTCGCCGCTGCGTACAACTCCCAGGGCTCCGCGGTTGCGGAGCGCGTGGCCCGTTACAGCTCGGTGCTGCCGTCGGGCGGCGTGTGCCGCGTGTCGGACTCGGGCGGATTCATGCCGACGCACTTGGCGCTCACCAGATCGCCCCCACCGGCATAGGGCATAGCGATCTCCAGGGCTCTGGAAATTGCGCTCTTGCAGGAATCCTCGTCCTTGAACAGGTAGGAATCCACGTAAGTAATTTCCAAGGTCTTGGGCGCGTAGTAGTAGATGTGCAGCACCGCCTTCTGGCCGAGCGTGCGCGGCTGCTTCTGTGTGTCCGCACCGGGCAGCGCGACGTCAGCAAACGCCGATGCGACCCACGTCAGCAAGAGGGCGAGGGCGAGGTACTTTCTCATGCGGGGTTCTCCGTCACACCGGGATCCTTGTTCCCATCGAGTGGCGACAACGCGCCTGACAGAATCGACGCGCGACGCCGAGCAGAGTTCACTCGAGTCTCACGGCAATTTCTGTGCGCGCGTGCGGGTTTTGCCATGTTCCTTGGCCGGGGCGCAGTGCCACCACATCTCGCGGGACTGAGTGCCCCGCCGCTACAAGGTAACGCGGCGCGCCGCGGTGCCCAACCTCGGCCTTGACCTGACCGGTAAAGACGGCGGAGATGGCTGCACAGGCGCGGCGCACCGGAACGGACCCTGAGGTGCCTCCTGGGCACCTCAGGGATCGGCGCATCCAGGCGTACCGCGCGACCGACTCACAGCGAAATTGCGCTGCCGGGCGCGTCCCGGGTGCTAGCGGCCTCAGCTGCGCGTCGGACGATCGCGATACAGCCAGGCGACGATGATGCCGAGCACGATCAGCACGAGGGTGTCGAACACGATCTGCTTGGCAACGACGTTGGCCGGCATCGGCTGCACGACGAAGTAGATGAGATAACTCGGCACCACCGTCAGCAGCGCGACCGCAATACCGAAGCGCACCCCCTGACCGAGCCAGGGTCTGGCCTGAACTCCGCGTGCGTAAATCCAGACGAACGCGCCGGCGAGGATCACGTGCGCGAGGATCATGAGCGGAAAGTACCGCTGTGCGTCGCTGTCGGTGCGGAACAAGCCGTGCAGCTGCATGTAATCGGCGTGCAGCAGCTGCGCATGTACGATGAAGCTGCCGATAAACCAGGCGATGAACAACACCAGCCAGGCGAGCAGAAATTTCTTGTTCATTGATGTGCCCCCGCTCCCCGTCAGCGGGGCGCCAAGCCTATTAGAAGCCCGCGGAGCGGTCGCGTCCAGTCGGCAGACCGCCGCTGCGCCGCAGTCGTGCGCCAATCCCCTCTGGCTTCAGGAGCCGTGCCAGTTCTGCGCCGCGCGCCGCAGATACGCGTGCGGGGCGTCGAGGAACACCACCAGTGAGGTCGCGCTCGAGAAGCAGTAGAGCTTGCCCGAATCCGGATCGGTCCAGTTGATGGAACAGTCCGCCGGAATCTTCGCACCCGCCGACAGGCCGAGCGGATCGTTACCGGCGAACTCACCGTGCATGCTGCCGGCAGGCGGCGTGGCCGCCTTCCAGATACCGGCGTGCTCGGGGTCACCTGAGCGCACGTCGTGCTGCTCGAGCGCCGCCTGGAACGCATCATCCGCCGCCGGCGCCGTCGCGAGCGCTGCACCGCAGGTGAGCAGTCCCAGGAGACCTGCGACCCCCCGCAAGGCGGCACGGCACTGTGAACCCATGGAGCATTCTGCGGTGGCCGCGCCGGCTTTGGCAAACCGGCGGCAACCCTTTAAAAAGCCCACCGGCTCTTTTAGGCTTGGTCTGAGCAGATGCCGCGGGCTGACGGCCGCGCGCTCGGAGTCGCCTATGCTCACCCTCACCCAGAACATTCTGATTCTCATCGCTGCGATGACGCTGTCGCTGCTGTTCATGCTGGTAACCAATCACTTCTGGCCCGCCAAGGAGCGCTACGCGCGCGAGGACCTGATCGGCTGGCAGCTCAACATCCTCGGCAGCACCTACGCGGTGATTCTGGGCTTCATGTTCTTCACGGTGTGGACGGACTTCCGCGGCGCGAACATGAATGCTGATCTGGAGGCGAGTGCCCTGCGCAACGTGTATCGCATCGCGCAGGGACTGCCGCCGGAGCAGCGCCTGCGGCTGCAGACACAGACCCGCGCCTACGCGGCGGCGGTCATCGATGATGACTGGCCGCGCATGGCGCGCGGCGAGATTCCGGAGAAGAGCCACTGGATCAATCAAGCCATGTGGGCCACGCTGATGTCGGTGAAATCCGCTGCCCCGGCCGAGATCGTCGCCGAGGACCACGCGCTTTCGGAGCTGAGCACCCTGACGCAGATGCGGCGTACCCGCCTGGTGCAGAGCATCACCCGGCTGCCGACGATTCTGTGGAGCGTGCTGCTGGTCGGCGGCTTCCTGTCGATCGTGTCAGTCGACCTGTTCGGATCGCGCTACCTGTGGCTGCATGGCTTCCAGGTGGTCTCGCTCACCCTGCTGCTGACGCTGTGCATGCTGGCGATCGCGGATCTCAACTACCCCTTCCGCGGCTGGGTGCACGTCAGCGAATACGCCTTCATGCGGGCGCGCGAGAACATGAGCGAGTAACGCCCGCCCTTTAGAACTTGAAGGTCAGCTCGCCCCGCACGGTGCGTGGGTCCCCCGGACGACCGGCGACACCGACGCCGTAATTCACCGTTCCGGTCACGTACTGCCGGTTGGTGAGATTCAAGCCGATGATCGCGACATTCCAGCGGTTGTTGGCGCTGGTCCAGCCCGCCCGTGCCCCGAGCAGCTGGTACTGTGCCTGCTGCTGCGGGTAGTCGCTGACCGCACCCACGCCGTCGTTCGCCGGCGTGAAGAACTCCTGCGACTGCAGGTGGTAGTCGACGCCGAGGTACTCGGAGCCGCGCCCGCCTCCGAGCAGATCGAAGGTATAGGTCGCCCCGAGGGTCGCGGTCCAGTCGGGCGCGTAATTGAGCGCCTTGCCGCTGGCATCGAACGTGCCGAAGTCGCCGACGTAGGCGTTGGGGAAACTGGTGTAGCGCGCGTGCAGGTAGGCGACGTTGGCGTACAGATCGAGCGGCGGCAGCGGGCGCGCCAGCAGCTGCAGCTCCACGCCCTCGATGCGCGCGGTGGCGGCGTTCTCGGTGATCGCGTTCGCCGGCGGCACGAACACTTCCACCTGCATGTTGGTGTAGTGGTAGAGGAAGGCGTCGACATTGACGCGCAGGCGGTGCTGCAGCCAGTCGGACTTGAGCCCGAGTTCGTAGGCCCACAGCGACTCCGGATCGTAGCCGGTGCTGGCATAAGCCGCCGTCGGTGAACCAAAGTCAAAGCCGCCGCTCTTGAACCCCTTGGTCACCGAAGCATAGGCCAGCAGGTCCTCCTGCGGCTTGTAGTTGAAGCCGAATTTCGGAGTGAGCGCATTGGAGCTGCGCGACGGGCTGACGGTGAACGGCGGCGGGAAATACGGCGGACCGATGACCGGGGCGGCCTGCTGTTCGGCCGGATCGAGCGAGCCGGAGGCGTGCCACATGTTGGACTGATCGTAGTCCTTCGACTCGTGCGTGTAGCGCAGACCGAGGATGGCGGAGACCTGCGGCGTGAAGTGCCACTCTGCCTGCCCGTAAAGAGCCTCGGTCTCATCGACCACCTTGCCGATATTGACGTCGGAGACCCCGCTGCTCGGCAGTGCGAGGAACAGGGGCTCGGCATCGTTCTCGGTGAAGTAATAGGCCCCGGCGACGTAGGTGAGCGCATCCCAGGTGCCGTTGGCGTTGAGTTCCTCGCTGAACTGATGCTGCCGAATGGGCGTCTGGGTGGTGTAGAGAATGTTGAGACTGCTCGAGTCCGCATCCAGGCCGAGCGAATCGCTGAAGGCCTGGTACGCGGTGAGCGACTTGAGCGTCAGGCTGTCGCTCTGCCTGAACGTCAGCTCGCCGTTGAACCCGTATTGCTTCAGGGTCGAGTACGAGGGCAGATTGAGCGAAACCTTGAAATAGTCTCCCAGCACCGAGTCATCGAGCGGCACCTGGTCGGGCACCAGCAGCTTGGGATCACCCCCGAGACGATCGGCGGCATACGCATAGAAGCCACGCAGCAGCAGCGTCGTCTGGCTGCCGAACGGGAACAGTAACTGGCCGCGCACGGCGTAGTGATCGGCATTCTCCAAGCCACCGCCGGTGGAGACATTCTCCAGATAGTCGGCGTGCGTCAGGCGACTGACGGCAAGACTGCCGAGGATCCCGCTGTCATCCAGCGGCCCGCTGATATAGCCCTCGGCGCCAAACTCGCCGTAATTACCCCCCGAGAACTGCACCGCCCCGGTCGTCGTCGCCGAGGGTGCGCGCGAGATGACGTTGACGGTGCCGCCCACCGAATTGCGCCCGTAGAGCGTACCCTGTGGCCCTTCCAGCACCTCGACGCGGTCCACATCCAGAAAATCGGTCGTGAAGGTCAGCGGCCGCGCCTGATAGACGCCGTCGACGTTGATAGTGGAGCTCGGGTCGGAGCCGACGTACACGGTGTTGGAGCCGACCCCGCGGATGAACAACTGCGAATAGCCGGACAGATCCGTCAGCTGTAGGCCGGGGGTGTTGCCGGCAATGCCGCTCACGTTCTGAATGGCGTGCTGCGCCAGCTGTTCGGCGGTGAACGCGGTAATTGCCAGCGGCGTCGACTGGAGCGAGGTCTCGCCCGTCTTGGTGGCGGTGACGATGACCTCCTGCAGCTCCCCCGCACTGCTCTGCTGCGCCAGCCCCGGGGCAGGTCGCAACGCCAGCACTGCGCCCACGATCAGCGCCGACCCGCTCATCAGCACACGCGAATTGAGATTCATGGCAGTAACCCCCCTCTTGCCCGGACGGCCGCCCGCCGTCCGAGTGTTCGCGGCGTTGCGTTCGTTACAATTTACGCAATATCCGTTTCCTGCAGGGTGGATTCAACCATATTCGTATAAAAAATGGAAAAGAGTACGCATCGGGAGTCAATCCCGCGCGGAAAGAGGTCCGGGCGGCAGAGCGTCTCGCAGGCCCGCTTCAGGGGTAGTGGTTCTCGACCACGTTGCGCACCGGCTGCGTGTCGTAGACGAGCACGATGGACTGAATGCGGCCCGTGCTGGGATCGAAATTGAAAACGTCGGCGCAATCGAACGCCACCCGTGAGC
>Ga0070761_10000447_pt1 | contig 26939 bp, 17 predicted proteins | sample HubBroMetageREF1_FD_66724 | JGI IMG/M metagenome (GOLD analysis project Ga0070761, IMG submission 66724) | Reference soil microbial communities from the Hubbard Brook experimental Forest, New Hampshire, USA - Hubbard Brook CCASE Soil... | ecosystem: Environmental > Terrestrial > Soil >... | reverse complement strand
CAAGATCGACGTGGGCAATTTCGACAAGAACCTGGCTCTGGCGCAGCGTTACGGCAACCCGATCGCAAAGGGCATCCCGGCCGTCGTGATCGTCAGTCCTGACAACCAGGTGGTGTACTCCACCCGGGGAGGTGAGCTTGCCGATGCCCGCAAGATGGGCGAGCAGGGGATCTACGACTTCCTGGCGCAGCAGGTCTCCAGCAACGCAAAGGTGGCCGGCGCACCGCGCTGACTTTGGTGGCTCAGGCGCGGCGGCGCTGCGGCGCCGGCGCACGGCGGGGCGGCCGGCGCGAAGTGGCGCCGCTTTTGCCGTGCTTGTGTGCATTGTTCTCGAGACTGCGCTTGAGCACCGCCATCAGATCCACCACCTTGCCGGAGGAGCGCGCGCTCTCTTCCACGGGGGTCTTCTCGATGCGTGAGCCCTTGTGCTTCATGCGCTCTTCGATGACCTTGTGGAGCTTGGCGCGGAACTCATCGCGGTACGCGGCCGGCTGCCACGGGCCTTCCATGGATTTCACCAGCTGGCGCGCCATATCGAGTTCGCGTTTTCCCAGGCGATACGCCGCGGGCGTCTTGTCCGGAAAGGCGTACTCGTCCTGCGGCACCAGCTCCTGCGGATAGCGCAACAGCAATAGCATCAGCGCCGCACCGCGCGGCAGGAGCAGCGCCAGGTACTCGCGCGTGCGAATGACGACGCGTGCCAGCCCGACGCGGCCGAGACTGCGCAGCGTTTCGCGCAGCAGCACGTAGCTCTTCTCAGCCTTCTTCGGCGGCAACAGGTAATAAGGCCGCTCGAAGTACTCGAGCGGTACCGCATCGGCGGGAATGAAACTCTCGATATCCACCGACTCGCTGCTCGCCGGCGCCGCCGCTTTCACGTCCTCCTCGTCGAGCACGACGTAGTCGCCCTTCTTGTATTCGAACGCCCTGACGATGTCCTTCCAGGGCACTTCCTCGCCGGTTTCCGCGTTGATGCGCTCATAGCGCACGCGCGCCTTGTTACGCACATCCATCAGATGAAAGCGCAGGTCGGTGCGCCGCTCACCCGGCATGAGCTGAACCGGAATGTTGAGAAGACCGAAGGAAATGCTGCCCGACCAGAGTGCGCGCGCCATGAGCTGTCCTGCAGGTAGAAGCCCGCGAGCCGGGCGCCTCATGGTACCGAAAGGAGCGGCTGCGGGCTCATGTCGGACGATGCCGCGAAGTGCGCTGACGTCCGCGCGAAGCTCACGGCCAGGATGGCGCGTGCGCGCCGCCTACTTCTTCAGCGGTTTCTTCGGCTTGGTCGCCTGATTGTACGGATCGTAACCGCCGCCCGCCTTGCCGTCGGGCATGAGCCGCAACTCGTTCTCGCCGGTCTCCTCCATCTTGAGGTCCGGTGCCTCGAGCTTTTTCAGCATCCGTGTCGTGCTCTCGATGGCGATGCGGCTGGTCTCTTTGAGGAAGTCCCACACCGCATTGCCGCGCGAGTCATGCACCACCTTGCCGCTCGGGGCGGCCGCGGGGGCTGCGGGCTTTCCGGGCGTGGCACTGCCTGCCACGCCACTGGAGGGCGGCTGCGGAACCGCCGTGTGCGGGCGGACGCCGGGTTTCTGGAATTTCGGGTCGCTCATATAAAGCGTAAGCCCGGTCGATGAAAGTGAGCCGGACACGCCACGTTACGTTATCCGGAAAGCCATAGCGGTGGGCGGTCCGCGGGAAGAATTGTGGAGGGGGTCACAGCTGACCCGCTGAATGAGCGAGAACCACGTCGCTGTGCGCCGTGGCCGGCCGTCGCAGTACGCCCCGTGCGCCCGGGCAGCTCTACCAGCCGATGCCGTAATCCTGGCCGAAATTACTCGCCGCGCCCCACAGCGTACCGTGCTCGCGGTCCACGAAGATGGCGGTGATGGGGCCGGAGGTTCGCTCGTCGTACTCGAGCGAATAGCCCATGCGGGTCAACTCCTGGCGCACCCAGGGTGGGGTCTCGCTGTTGAGGGTGAGCCGCCCGGGGAAAGACTGATGCTCGCCGAACGAGTCGCGCATCTGGTAGCTCGTGATGTTGGCAGCCTCCGCCGCCTCCTGCACCGTCATGCCGAACTCGACCACGTTGAGGAAGAACTGCAGCAGGTTCTGATCCTGGGTATCGCCGCCCTGCACGGAGAAAACCAGGTACGGCTTGCCGTCCTTGAGTGCCAGCGAGGGTGTCAGGGTGGCGCGCGGACGCTTGCCCGGCTCGAGCACATTGTAGGGATTGTCGCGCGGATCGAGTACGAAGCTCTGCATCCGCTGCGAAAGCCCGATGCCGGTGTTGCCGGCAATGACCGCTGGCGTCCAGCCGCCGCTCGGCGTCACCGAGACCGCCCAGCCTTTCGCATCGGCCGCCTGCACGCTGGTCGTGCCGAGGCGGAAGGTGCGGTCGAACTCGGCGAGCGCGATCGGCGGCTGTGAGGCCATGTGGCTGTGCCAGGCCTCGAGGTATTTCAGGTAAGGGTTGGCAGTGCCCTCGAACGCATACGGATCGCCCGGGCGCACGTCGGGATCGTTGCGGTCGGCGCGCAACAGCTTGGCGCGCTCGCGCGCATAGTCCTTCGAGAGCAGACCGCGGATCGGCGAGGCGGGCGCAAACGCCGGATCGCCGTAGTAGAAGTCGCGGTCGGCATAGGCGAGATTCATCGCCTGATAGAGCGTATGGATATAGCGGGCACTGTTGTAGCCCATCGACTTCAGATCGAAGTTCTCCAGGATGTTGAGCGCCTGCAGCAGCACCGGGCCCTGTACCCAGGTGGTGAGCTTGTAGACGTCGATGCCGCGGTAGCTGGTGTGCACCGGCTCCTCGATCTTCACCTTCCAGCCGGCGAGATCCGCGGTGGTGAACAGACCTCCCTGAGCACGCACCGCCGTCACCAGCTGCTGTGCGATGTCGCCGCGGTAGAAGCGGTCGTAGGCGGCGTAGATCGCGGCCTTGCGGTTCTTGCCGGACTTCAGCGCCTGGCTCTCGGCCTCGACCAGCTTGCGCAGTGTCGCGGCGAGCTCCGGCTGGCGGAACATCTCCCCCGGCAGCGGTCCTTCGTGGGCGGCTCCCAGGTGCGGCAGCATGATGCGCTTGGAGTCCGGCCACTCCTTCAGCTTGTCTTTGTAGTGCTCAATGGTGCCGGCGAGCTGCTGGTCCATGGGGAAGCCGTCGGCCATGACGATGGCTGGTGCGAGCACCTGACTCAGACTGAACGTGCCGTACTCGGCCAGCATGGTCATGAGGCCGCCCGGTGTGCCGGGGGTGACGGCCGCGAGCGGACCGTACTCCGGCGGGTAGCGCATACCGAGTTTGTGGAAGTACTCGGGCGTTGCGCCGGTCGGGGCTACCCCCAGGCCATTGATCGCGACTACCTTGCCGGTGCCTGGGTTATAGATGAGCGCCTGGGTCTCGCCGCCCCAGGAGAGCGTGGTCCACGCGGTGGCATCGGCTGCGATCATGGCGCACGCGGCATCCACGGCGTTGCCACCCTGCTCGAAGATCTTGGCGCCGGCGGTGGCAGCAATCGGCTTGCCGGTGACGGCCATCCAGTGCTGACCGTAGAGCGGCGGCTTCTGCGTGCGGCCCTCGGCCTGCGGACCGCCGAAGATGACGCTGGCCGTCACCATCGCGGTGACCCCTGCGCGTACCAGCGGACGCGCGCCGGCGGAGTCCTGCGGGTTCTTCTTATCGCTCATGCGCCATGCCCTTGGTTTGCGGACGCTGAGCATAGGACAGCCGCTCCGCGGGCGCACGCGCGCAGGGTGCCGCACAGCAGCCCCTGGAGTTCGGGAACGTGCCCTGCCTCAGGGTCATGGGCGCCGCGCCGCGTGCGAGTCCGGTCCGTGGCTGCTGGCGTGAGTCCCGCCTGCCCGCAACGTTAGTGAGCGCGCGGGCTTCGGGCACTGAACGCACCGGCGCGCTGTATCACGTTTCCGTGGTCGCTAAGGTGCGCCGTGCCGCCCAACGGGCTTTGTTCCGGCAGCCGTGGGCAGTGCGCGGCACGCTGAGTCGCGGCCTGGCTCGTGCCTGCGCGCCGCAGGTCGTCTCACGACCTCAAACTGTGCGCAGCGCACGACACGGCCCCCGGTCGATCCGCCAAACTCTGAAGGCAATTTCCAAGGAAAAAATGTGAACCAGTTGGCATTCGCGTACGGCGCTGGCGCCGGCCTCCTGGGTGCGTGCATCGCCGCCGCACTCGTGTGGCTGCTGCGTCCGCGCGGGCGTGGCGAGAGCACGCCCTCGACGCACCAGGCGGCATTCGAGCAGTGGCCGAATCCTGCCATGGTGTTCGACATCGACACGCTGAAGCTCATCAATGCGAATCCGGCCGCGATCCGCAGCTTCGGTTACGGCCTGGACGAGATGCAGGGTCTGAAGTTTGCGGACCTGTTCAGCGCCGATGGGATCGACACGCGCGATCTCATAGGCAAGCTGGAGGAAGCGACCTCGCGCGCGCCGCTCGAGCTGCGCCAGCGCTGCCAGGACGGCACCCAGCTCACCATCGAGGCCAACTGCTACCGGCTGACGATCGAAAAGCGACAGATGCTGGCCATGTCGGTGCATGACATCACCGTGCGCCGCAAGGTCGAGAACCAGCTGCTGCAGAAGCAGCAGCACCTGCACGATCTCGCCCACCACGATCAGCTGACCGGGCTGCCTAACCGGCTCTACCTGCAGGCGCATTTGCCCGAAGCGATCGAGGCAGCCAAGAAGAGCGGCACGGTGCTCGCGGTCTTGTTCCTGGACCTGGATCGCTTCAAGCACGTCAACGACTCGCGCGGCCATGAGACCGGCGACAAGCTGCTCAAGACCGTCGCGCAGCGCGTCCGCTCGACCATGCGCTCGGCGGACCTGGTGGTGCGCATGGGCGGCGATGAGTTTGTCGTCGTCATGCAGGGCATCAAGGGCACCGAGCAGGTCAGTGAGGCGGCCGCGCGCATCAACCACGCGCTCGGCGCCCCGATGGTGGTCGACGGCCGCACGCTGGTGACCACGGTCAGCATCGGGGTGGCGCTCTACCCGCACGATGGTGCGGACATGGGCGAGCTGCTGCGGCACTCGGACACGGCGATGTATCAGGCCAAGGATCGCGGCCGCAATAACTACCAGCTGTTCAGCCCCGGCATGGACAAGCGCCTGAAAGAACGTATCGCCATCGAGTCGAGCCTGCGCACCGCGCTCTCCAGCCGTCAGCTGGACGTGCACTATCAGCCGATCGTGGAGATCGACACGCAGAAGGTCGTGGCACTCGAGGCGCTGCTGCGCTGGAAGCATCCGACCCATGGCTATGTGCGTCCCGAGCGCTTCGTGACGGTGGCGGAAGAGGCCGGCCTGATCGTGCCGATCGGCGACTTCGTGCTGCAACGGGCGGTCGAGGACATGTCGCGCTGGCGGCAGGCCCAGGGAAAGCTGGTGCCGGTCGCGATCAATGTTTCGGCGGTGCAGCTGCAACGCTCGAATCTCGCCGAGTCGATTTCGCGGCTGACGAAAGAATACGGCCTCGAGCCGGCGATGCTGCAGATCGAACTCACCGAGAGCGCGGTGTTTGAGCGGCGCGAGGCGCGCGCACGCGAGGCCAGCCAGGACGCCGTGGCAGCGCTGCGCGAGCTCGGCGTGCACATCGCGATCGACGACTTCGGCACCGGCTACTCGAGCCTCTCGTACCTCAAGCGCTGGCGCGTGGACACACTGAAGATTGACCGCAGCTTCGTGCGTGATCTGGTCACCGACATGAGCGATCTCGCGATCGTCAGCGCCATCATCGCCATGGCCAAGCACCTGCACATCGCGGTGGTGGCCGAGGGCATCGAAGGCTGGCAGCAGCTGGAGAAACTGCGCTCACTCGGTTGCGCCTATGCCCAGGGGTACCTGTTTGCGCGCCCGGCGCCGGCGGCCGATTGCCAGCGCTACCTGACCGGCGATGCGCTGGATCTCACCCAGCGCCTGCCGGTGCTCGACAAGCTGGAGAGCACCGGCAGCGGCGAACAGGTGGCGCTGCGCGCCTGAGCCTGCGCGCCGGGGGCTCGGCACCCTGACGACTGTACCCCTATCCGGCGCACCGCTCGGGCATGCGAGAATGCGCCATGCCAGCGACCGCGGGGGGATCGGAGACGCAGACGGCGCGGCGCCAGCAGTGCGCTGACGCGGTGCTCATGGTCAGGCCGCAGGCATTCGGATTCAACGCCGAGACGGCCGCCAGCAACACCTTCCAGCAGCCACCGAAGTCCGGCAGCGGCGACGCCAACGCCGCGGCCTGCGCAGAGTTCGAGCAGTTGGCGCAGGCGCTGCGCAGCGAGGGGGTGACGGTATGTACGGTGGACGACTCCGCCACCCCCGCCAAACCGGACGCGGTCTTTCCCAACAACTGGCTGAGCCTGCACGCCGATGGCACGCTGGTGCTCTATCCGATGGCGGCGGCGAACCGGCGCGCGGAGCGGCGCCAGGAAGCCATCGACGCGGCGATCGCAGCCGTCGGCTTCCGGCTGCGGCACCTGATCGATCTCACCTATTACGAGGACGAGGGCAAGTTCCTGGAAGGCACCGGCAGCCTGGTGCTCGATCACTGCGAACAGGTGGCGTACGCATGTCTTTCCCCGCGCACGCACCCGGAAGTGCTTGCCGACTGGAGCCAGGCGCTCGGCTACGAGCTGGTCACGTTCAGCGCCGCCAACGCCGGCGGCGTGCCGCTCTATCACACCAACGTGCTCATGAGCATCGGTGCCCGCGCGGTGGTGGTCGGCAGCGAGGCGATCGCCGCCGCCGACCGCGCGCGCGTGCTGGCGCGTCTCAAAGCGAGCGGGCGTGAGATCATCGAGATCGGGCAGACCGAGCTCGGCGAGTTCGCGGGCAACATGCTGGAGCTTTCGACCTGGGATGAGGCGCTGGGGGATGCGCGCGTGCTGGTGATGTCGGCGCGCGCGCGCGGCGCACTCAAGCCCGACACATTCGCGCGACTTTCCGGCTGCACCGATGCGGTGCTCGCCGTTCCGGTGCCGACCATTGAGACCCTGGGTGGTGGCAGTGTGCGCTGCATGCTGGCCGAAGTGTTCCGGAACGCATGATCGAGCTGCTCTGCAAGGCGCTGCTGGCGTATCTGCTGGGATCCATCATCGGCAGCCTGCTCGTCCGCCGCGTCACCGGCGGTGTCGATATCCGCACGCTCGGCAGTGGCAACGCCGGCGCTACCAATGCGCTGCGCACCCAGGGCAAAGCCGTCGCAATCTGGGTGCTGATCATCGATGTTGCCAAGGGCTGGGTCGCGACCGGCCGGCTGGCGCCCTGGGCGATCCCGGGGATCCCGCCGCCGGATCCAGACATCGCCGCGTGGCTCGCGCCGCTGTGTGGCATCGCGGTGATGCTCGGGCACGTCTATCCAGTGTGGTACGGCTTCCGTGGCGGCAAGGGCGTGGCCACTCTGCTGGGCGCGGTGCTCGGCATCAGCGCCTGGCTGCTGATCCCGATGATCCTCGCGTGGCTGATCGCGGGGATCCTGTTCGGCTATGTCGGGTTTGCGTCCATCGTGGCTGCGGTTGCCCTCGCCGTGTCGCTGTGGAATCGCAACGCGGGCACGCCGCTCGTCACCTTCGGTGTCGTGGCTGCGCTCCTCATCATTTTCACGCACCGCTCCAACATCGCGCGCATGCTCGCGGGCACCGAGAGCCGCGCCAGGCGGCTGTGGCTTCTCGGCACGCGGCGCGAGCAGGCCTCCGGTGAGCCCGGCAGCTGACAACGGACCGCTGATCGCGCAGGTGTTCGCGCAGCTTGCGGACGGGCAGTTCCATTCCGGCGAGGATCTGGCACAGCAGCTCAAGGTCAGCCGCAGCGCGGTGTGGAAGGCAGTCAAGTCGCTCAAGGATCTGGGCGCAACCTTGCACGCGGTGCGCAATCGCGGCTATCGCCTGGCGCGGGGCGCTGAGCCGCTGGATGCCGCGAAAATCCGCGAGCAGATGCCGCGCGAGCTGCGCGAGCATGTCACGGCCATCAACACTGCCTGGTCGGTCGCCTCCACCAACAGCGAGCTTCTCGGCCGCCCCAATCCGAATCCGGGCAGCAGCGAGGTGTCTCTCGCCGAGTACCAGAGCGCCGGCCGTGGCCGGCGCGGGCGCGCCTGGCTGGCCCCGCCCGGCGGCGCCATCTGTCTGTCGCTCAGCTGGACATTCCGCGAGGTGCCCGAGGATCTGGGCGCATTGGGTCTGGTGATCGGCGTCTGCGCGCTGCGCGCCCTGCGTGGGCTCGGTGTGCAGGAGGCGTGCCTCAAGTGGCCGAACGATCTGCTGATCGGCGAGCGCAAGCTCGGGGGGGTGCTGATCGAACTGCGCGGCGAGTCCTCGGGGCCGGCGTGCGTGGTCATCGGCATCGGCCTGAACGTCGCCCTGGGTGCAACGCTGCTCAAGCAGATCGCGGAGAGCGGTACCGAGGCGACCGATCTGGCGGATGCGGGAGCGGCCGAGATTGCGCGCAACACGGTGGCGGCGGCCCTGATCGCCGAGTGCCTGCGCGGACTAGTGGCGTTCGCGCGTGACGGGCTCAAGCCCTTCATCGCGGAATGGCGCGCCGCCGATGCGCTGCGCGGCAGGGCCGTCGACGTCAGTAGTGCCGCTGGGACCTCCCGCGGTCTGGCGCGCGGTATCGACCTGCACGGCGCGCTGCTGCTGGAGACGCCGCAGGGCGTGCAGCGCTTCATCTCCGGCGACGTCAGCGTGAGACCGGGCTGATGAGGCTGTTGCTGGTCGACATCGGCAACACGCGCATCAAGTGGGCGCTGCTGCACGGTGCGCGGCTGGGCAGCAGTCGGGCGCAGGCGCACGCCGGCTGGAAGGCGCGCGACTACCAGCGTCGCCTGTTCGGCGGCAAGCTGCCCGAGCATCTGTGGGTTACGAGTGTTGCCGGGCGGAAGATCGAAGCGGCGGTGAGCGCAGCGGCCGCTCGCCGCGGCGTCGGCGTCACCTATATAAGAGTGCCGCGCCGTGGCGGCGGCGTGACGGTCGGTTACCGCGAACCGTGGCGTCTGGGGGTCGACCGCTTCGTCGCCGCGGTCGGGGCGCATCAGCTGTTTCGGGGCGTCGCCGTGCTGGTGGTGGGCGTTGGAACGGCGATGACCATCGATCTGGTGGATGTGGCGGGCCGTCATCGCGGCGGCGTCATCATCCCGGCCCCGGCGCTGATGGTGAACACGCTTCTGCAGCGGACCCATGGCATCAGGCGCCGCGCACAGGGCGGTTCCAGGCCGCCGCCGGGATTGTTCGGGCGCTCGACGCGCGCGGGCATCGAGCAGGGGACGCGCTACGGCGCCGCCGCGCTCATCGACCGGGCAGTTGCTGAGGCGCGGCTGCTGCTCGGCAGCAAGCCGCTGGTGGTGCTCACCGGCGGGCAGGCGGCGCTCGTGCGGCCGCTGCTCGTGAATGCCTGCGTCACCGTGCCCGACCTGGTGCTGCGCGGGCTGGCCGCGCTTGCGGCATCGGTGCAGTCAACCCGGCGCCGTTGATCTAGAATCCGCGCCGTGCGCAATGCCTTTCTAGCGCTGCTTTTCCTCAATTTCGCGTACTTCGCGTGGGCGCACTGGATCGATGCGCCCAAGCCTGCGCCGGTGAACGAGGCGATCGCAAAGCTCCCCGCCCTCAAGATGATCGACGAGGTCCCGCCCGAGCAGCGCGTGAAGCCGGATGCGGCGAAGGCAGCTCCGGGGCCTGCGACTGCATGCCTGTCGGTGGGCCCGTTCGGAGACGTGGACAACAGTGCGCGCGCGGCCGCACTGCTCAAGGAGAAAGGTTTCGATTCCAGGCAGCGGGCGGAGCCGGGGCAGACCTCCGACGGATACTGGGTGTACGTCTCCGGCATCAAGACACAGGCGGATGCGGACCGCGCGCTCGTGACACTCGAGCACAACGGCATCAAGGATGCGCTCGTCATGCCCGAGACGGCCGATGCCGGGCGACGCTTATCGCTCGGGCTCTACAGTGAGAAGTCGCGGGCCGAGCGGCGCGCCCAGGCAGTTCGCGTGAGCGGGCTCGATGCTCAGGTCGCCGAGCGCAAACTTCCCGGCACGCTGTACTGGGTGGACCTGACGCCGCCTCCAGGTGTCACCTCGGTACCCATCCAGGATCTGTTTGCAGAGGGAGTGGGCTCACGAATCGCAGTGCAGCCGTGTGCGCCGGCCGCCCCAGCGGTGCCCGTTGCCGGACCGGCGTCGGTGGCCGCCAGCACGGCGCCAGCTGCTGCGCTCCCCGCCGCAGCACTGCCCACCGCCAACAACCCTGCCGCAGCCACTTCGGGTACACCGAAACTGCCCTGACAAAGCGCGGATGGGTACAATCTGCGACCCCGAACTGGGGCATCGCGCGATGCCGGCTTAGCTCAGTGGTAGAGCAGCGGTTTTGTAAACCGTTGGTCGGGAGTTCAAATCTCTCAGCCGGCAAATCCCGGCCGCAATGCGCGGACGGATCATCACCCTGGCTGTGATTGCAACGCTGCGGAATCGAGTGGCGTCAGCGCGAAGTCCTGCAGATTTCGTCCCTACTGGATGGCGAAGGGATCGTTGTCGGGGTCCTCGCTCCATTGATACTCGAGCGAGTGGGTGAGTTCTCGCGCCTGATCCCGGCCATAGAGGCGCGCCAGAACGCCCAGCGCCATGTCGGTAGCGGCGCTCGGTTCTCAGGTGACTCGGGCGGCGGGGCGATCGCCCGTCGACCCGCAGCACTGGCGGATCAAGCAGGACGGTGTCGGTTCCGTCCGCCCTTGCTCGTACCCCGATTGTTCCCGAGTGATTCGCGGCAACATCGCGATTTGACTGGTGTTTCTGCTGCCCGGTCCGCCGGCGCAGCGCTCAACGCCCGGTCGGGCCAGCCGGATCGCGCGGCCCGCCGGTGCGCGCCTTGCCCGCTCTGCTTGCCGTGCCTCAGAATGCTGCGACAGTGGGGTCCGGCTCCAGAATCATTACGACAATCCAGCTTACGTGGTAACCGATGGGGATCGTTGTCGACGCTACGCATGACGTTTTCGTCAGCTACGCACGCATCAATAACTCTCCCTATGAGGATGCGACTCCCGGGTGGGTGACACGGGTGGTGCGCGTTCTGCGCTCCGACCTTGCGCAACGGCTGGGACGCTCCGACTGCGATATCTATTTCGACCTGGAGAATCATGAGACCGGTCAGCTCGACCGGGCCCTGAACGAGCACGTTTCCGCCGCCGCCTGCTTCGTGTTCGTGCTGTCGCGTGCCTCGGTAAGTTCGCGCACCTGTGTGCGTGAGTTCAACATGTTTCTGGAGTCGCATCCCAGCGATTTTGCCGAGCGTCTGGTCGTGGTGGACATGGACAATCCGCTCGCCTGCCCGGGGTTTCTCGCTGATCTGGTCGAGGAACTCTCCGGCAGCGAGGCCGCTGCCATGCAGCGCGTGCTGGAAGCCTGCCGGCGGCAGATTCGTATCGAATGTTTTCGCGGCGTCGCCGCCGGGCGGGTGACCCCTATCGATCATCCTCCGGAAGCCGCCGGCTCCGAGAGCCGCTGCCTCTTCTATCAGAAGGTGAGCGATGTCGGTGAAGTGCTCACCGAGCGCATCACCGCATTTCGCCGCCGGGCGCGTAGCGGCCGCGCGCCAGCCGCAGTCACGCCCACCGCCCCGCCGCAAACCAGCGCTGCACCGCTCAGCGTCCAAAGCAGCGCTGAGACCAGCACGTCTGCCGTGGCGCGTATTCCGGTGTTTCTCGCGCTCGGAACGATGGCGGCACGCGAGCACCGCGAGGAGATTGCGCGTTTCCTCGCGGAGCAGGAGCAGGTGGAGCTGCGTCCGCTGAACGCCCAGCAGCTGTGGCCCGGACTGCGCCAGGAGGAACAGTTCAAAGCAGCAGTGGAGCCGCTGATCAAGTCGGCGCGGCTGTTCGTGATGCTGCTCGGCGGCCGTCGGCCGGAGGTCGCTATCGACAGCCGCTTCGCCGTCGGCGCTGAGGACCTCCCCAACGGTTATCTCACCGCGCAGCTCACCCTCGCCGAGCAGAACAGCGTCAAGCCACTGCTGTGGTGTTCGCCGGATGTGGCCGACGACACGCTCGAGTCGGCGGAGGCTGCGATCCGCACCAGCCGTTCCGTCGTTGAGGACACTCTCGAATCATTCAAACGCAGCATCGCCAACCAGGTGCAACGCGTCGCGCACGCCATCGCCGCCGCGCAGCGGGCGAAGGCAGCCAGCGCCGGCGCGAGCGCCAGCGTGTTCCTGAATTTTGCCGAGCAGGACCGCGAGCTGGCGGAGCAGCTGGTGCAGCAGTACGCACAGCGGTTCACGCTGTTCACCCCGGCGAGCGATGCCTCCGCCGCGGAGATGCGCGAGCTTACCGACGACTTCTATCGCTCCTGCGATGCCGCGATCTTCCTCGACCGTCAGGCCCCGGGCCGCTGGATGGACGCGCAGCTGATTCAGTTCATCAAGGTGCGTGCCTCGCGCGAGCGCCCCATCCGCGCACTGGCGGCGGTGCGCGCCGCCGCGCGGCCGCGCCCGTCGGTCTCCATTCCTGACCTGCAGCTGCTCACGGTGCCGGGCGCGGGTGATTCGGCCTCGGTTTCCCCAGTCCTCGAGAAAGTGTTCGCGGCAATCGGCGCATGAGTGAGGCCGAGGAGACAATCAGCCCGTACCCGGGGCTGAGGCCTTTCCAACGCCACGAAGCCCACCTATTTTTCGGGCGCGAAGCGGCCGTTGCGCTGATGCTCGAGCGCCTGCGGGTGCACCGCTTTCTGGCGATCACCGGGCCGTCGGGCTGCGGCAAGTCCTCGCTGGTGCGCGCGGGCCTGCTGCACGAGCTCGACTGCGGCGGACTCGGGCGCGAGCACGAGAGCTGGCGCATGGTGGTGTTCAGGCCGGGTCGCAACGCGCTCGGCTCGATGGCACAGGCGCTGGCCGAGGCCCTGGCTCCCGAGCTCGAGCGGCTGCCGCGCGACACCGACGTGGCGGTCGACCAGCAACTGGTCATACAGACACGCATCCAGCGCAGCCAGGGAGGGCTCGTTTCCTGGCTCGCCGATCTGGGGATCGATCCGCACCAGACGATCCTGCTGCTGGTGGACCAGTTCGAGGAGGTGTTCCGCTACGAGGCCGGCAGCGGCGTGAGTCCGCTGGAGTGGCGTAACCAGACCGATCGCTTCATCCAGTCGTTGCTGGAGGCATGCGCGCAGACGCGCCTGCCGATCTTCGTCTGTCTGACGATCCGGCTGGACTTTCTGGGCGATTGCGCCCACTTCGACGGGCTGGCCGAGGCGATCAGCGATGGCCAGTTCCTGGTCCCGAAACTCAGCCGCACCGAGGTCGAGCTCGCCATTGGTGAGCCCGCCAAGGTCTACGGCGGCACGGTCGAAGAGCGGCTGATCACCCAGCTGGCGAACGACATCGCGGCGGAGCACCGCGCTGACCTCAGCGCCACCAGCGCTGATCCGGACATGTTGCCGCTCATGCAGCACGTCCTCGCTCAGCTGTGGAAATCTGCCGAGAGCGCCTCCCCGGGCACGGCGCCGCGACTGACGCTGGAGCAGTATGTCGCCGCCGGTGGCGTCGCCGGAGCGCTGTCCGCTCACCTCGATGCGCTCTATGCCGCGCTCACGCCCGCACAGCAGGGCCTGACTGAGAAACTGTTCAAGGCGCTGTGCCAGTCGAGCGCTGATCTGCGTGCACGTGACGTGCGCCGCCCGATCACGATCGGCGAAGCACTGCGCGCGACCGGCGCCGACAAGGAAAGTCTCCTGGCGCTGCTCGCGGTGTTCACCGGCGAGGGCAAGAACTTCCTCACCGTGCACGGTCGCGGCACGGATAGCGATGACCTGATCGACATCAGCCACGAAGCACTGATCCGTCAATGGGGACGCCTGCAGACCTGGGTCCGCGAAGAGGGCACGGACGCCAAGGAGTACGCCGCGCTCGAGCGCCAGGCACTCGCCTGGCAGGACGGGCGCGCCGAGCTGCTGTCGGGGCGGGCCGCCGTGACGGCGGCGGAGTGGTGGAACCGGCGCAGTGATGCGGTCGAATGGGCGCGCCGCTATGGTCAGGCGCCGGAGCTGACCGCAAAGTTCGTCAGCGAGAGTGCCGAACAGGAAGCGCGCATCCGCAGGGACAAGGCGCGTGCGCGTCGCAACACGCGCATCTTCTGGAGCGCCGCCGGTCTCGTCGCGCTCGTGATCGGCCTCTACATCCTGATTCAGGCCCGTTCCCGCAATGATCTGATGCTGCAGCAGTCATCGCTGGTGGCGCGTATCGCCCAGGAAAAACTCAAAGCCGGAGATCCCGCGCTGGCAGCCATCCTCGCCCGCGAGGTGCTCAGCGACAGTGCCGGCGGCACGCATCCGCGGCCCTACAGCCCCAAGGCAGAGGCGGTGCTGTACGCCTCGCTGCGCAAGCTGAACACCGACACGTTGCTCAGCAGTAATCCGGTGCAGTGGATCAGCACCGATCCGGCGCGGCCGCTGTTCGTGACGCTCTCCAAGACCGATCCGGCGCTGCTGGCGCTGTGGAGTCGCCGCCAGAAAGGCACCGAGTGGAAGATCCCCTCGGGTGCGGACGATGTCGTGACGCTGGCGACACCGCCACTGCATGCGGCCGCCAAGGGAACCGCCGAGTCCGAGGACGGCTGGGTCTTCACCGCGGGCGGCTCGCGGCTGTACGTGGCACGGGTGCGCGGAGTCGATAGTGCTGCGCCGACCCTGGACCCGGGCGTGACCTATTACCTGCCCGAGGGCGCCAAGCATGTCAACGCGATGGCGTTCGACATCGCTTCCGGCTGGCTGGCGGTGGCGGGAGTCAAGGATAACAAGCACGCAGTGATCTGGTTGTTCAATACCAGTGAATTCCAGTCCGCCGAAGCCAGTCATGCGGCCGCCGATGCGAAATCGAATCCGCGTGGCGCGGACGATGCAACCAGCACGCAGCAGACGCGGCTGACGCCGGTGGCGACTTACAGCTCCGATGACTGCACGGCACAGAGCGACAAGACGCCGGTCTGCATGGCGCTGCGCTCGCTGCGGTTTCTGCCGCACTCGGACCCGACCTCATTACTGACCGTGGGGACCGACGGCAGCGCGGCGCTGTGGCACATCAGCCGAAACGGTGACGCGACCTCCATGGAGTTCGAGCGGCTGCTGGACAGTGTGAACAGCGTCGCCGTGTCAGCCGACGGCCGCCGCATCTTCACGGGCTCGGACAAAGGCGCCGTGACGCAGTGGGAGCGCCATGGCACTGACCTGGTCAAGCTGCCGGGGAACAATCTCCCGGGCAAGGGCAGCGCCTACGTGCTCGATCCGGTGCTCGCGAATGGCACGGTGCTGGTGGCGGCGTTCCTGGACGATGCCAGTTACGCGCGGCTCTACACCTGGCCGACGCAGAAATTCTGGGGCGAGTTGGTCGGTGTCAACGTGATTCCCAAGATCACGCGCGAGGGCAACGAGGATGCACTGCTCATCGTCAATACAGAAGGAGCCCTGTCGCTGAAGACTCAGGACCACGGCTACCAGGAGATGGACTTCGATTCCTACCTCGACAACCGTGTGGTCATGCTGAGCAGCGGGTTCATGGTCGTCACCCGCCACACCGCCGGCGAGGAGCACCTCGACATGTGGAACCTGCGGACGGCCGAGCGCGTGAGGTCGTGGCAGCCCCCCGAGATCCCCGCTGCCCCCTACGCGGTGCTGGCGGCTTCGGGCAAGAGTGCCTTCGTTGCCGTGGCGCGGACGGCCAAGTTCCCGGGCTCGTGGACTTGCCTGGACCTGGCGAGCCAACAGCGCCATCCTTTGGGGAGCGGTGCAGGCACGGATCCGGAGATCGGTCAGGCCATTCAGGTCGCACGGCTTTCCGATGACGGCGCGCGCGTGTTCGTGCTCGATACCCAGGGCTTGCTGACGGCATGGCAATGTTCCGGTGAGCGCCTCTGGTCCCAAAAAATCGATGCCCACAGCGAGCTGCTCCCTGCCGGCGACGTGCTCGCCATTACGGATGCGAGCGGCCGGATCTACAGCGGGCTGGTCAGTCAGCAGAGCGGCGCGAACGTGATCGAGAATGTGCTGCGGCCGCAGCAGTCCATCGCCGGCGTGTCGGCCGACGGCAGCACGGTGGTTTTCCGCAGCGGCACGCCAGCGACGCCCTACTCAAGGCTGCTGCTGAACGGTTCGCATATCGAGCAGCTGGCGCGCGCGTTACCCAGAACGAGCCGCCAGCACGGCACAGAATGCGGGCTCGCGCCGGCGCCGGTGGCGCCGCAGGACCTGGTGGCCCTGAGCGACGATGGCCAGGTGTTCGCCGCCGCCCTGCCGGCCGGATCGGCGGCGGTGTGGCAAGGGCGGACGCGGGTCGCGGTAACTCCGGGCGTCTTTCAGGGCATCGATGTAGCGCCGGCGGGCGCACTGGTGACGTTCTTCGGCCCGAGAGACCTCGGCATCCTCGACCTGAATTCGGCGCGCAAAGAGCCACGCGTATTGAAAATGGACAACGAAGAGGCGGATCTGAAGGCCGCCGTCGCTGCCCCAGACGGACGCTCGGTGTTGGCGCTGCAGCCGCGGCAGCTGACGCAGTGGTCCTTGAGCGGCAAACGTCTTGACCGACTCATGCTGCCCGACTGTGAGGTCGGCACTCTCGCGCGTGTGCCGCACACGGCGCAGGTCATGGTCGGCTGCGGCACTGCCGAGCTCATCCTTGTCGAGCTCACTCCTGCGCTCAGAGCGAGCCAGCGCTTCTCCACGGTGGTGGGGGTTGCCGAAGCCAACGCTGCCAAAGGCGCTGTCGGCGCTGGCGCCTTCAAGTTCAACTCCTACTGGATCAAGGCGGGTGATAAAACCATCAACCTGGCGGCACAGCCCGCTGGCCCCATGCAGGCCGCCTACTGGAACATGAGCATCTCATGGCCGGGCAAGCGCTTCATGCTGTGGTCGGCGCTCGGAGACCTGTTTCTGTGGGATGCCGACGGCAGCGAGCCGGTGCGCGTGCAGGCGCCGCAGGCGCCGCTGCTGGACGTGGACGTACGCGAACAGCAGCTGGTGACGCTGTACTTCGGCGGAGAACTCAAGGTCTCCAGCCTGCAGCCGGTCAGACAGACCGGCAGCAAGACGATCAGCGGCTACTCGCAGACCATGGAGGTCACTTCGAACGTGTCGCCGCTGACTGAGCACATCGGTTACTTGGACAGTGGCGCGCATCTCGCCACCATGCCAGGACTGCTGGTCATCGACCCGGCGCACCCGCAGACCCCGACGTGGACCCTGGGTGCAGACGAGATCCGCCGCGAATACGGCTGGGCCACTTCGGCCGACGGAAAACTGATCGGCATCGTGCTCGATGATGGCTCGCTTGCCTTGATCGACACTCAGTCGTGGCACGAGCGGACTTTCCCCGCGGCCGAGCACTACGAAAAGATCTCCAGTATCTCGGGCAACCTGTTCAGCGACGACGACAGAATGCTGGTGCGGCCGATTTCGGAGCGCCGCCTGTCGTTCCAGTACATCGACAAGTCGGCAAAGCCGTTCGAGCTGCCGGATGTCGGCGATATCGCGGCGTACCGCATGAGTCCGAACGGCGCCTACATTGGCGTGACCTACAGCGATCACACCTTCCGTCTGTGGCACATCGCTTCAGCAACAGCACTGGTGGAGAGTCACTTCACCGGCAGCCGACCGGGGGTGTTCTTCGGCAAGAACAGCGTCGGCATCGTGACGTTCTCCGGCATCATGCGACTGACTTTTCCGACACTCGACTTCGTGGATCCGGAGCACGGCGAACATCTGCTGGGCCCCAGGCCGCTCGATCTGGTGCAGAAGGGCCTCAATCACCGGGCGCTGACGGCCGAGGAGCGCGAGCAGTACCTGCAATAGCTGCGCGCGTCCACAGGAGTTATGTCAACTGCCGGCCATGCGTACGCCAGCGAATGGCTTAATCGGTTGAATTGACCGAAGTTTAGCTGCGCAGGAGGACGCGCCAGGCGATGACCGTCGCCGCCGCGCGCAGCCAGATGCTTGCGGAAGCAGGGCCTGCGCGGGCATGCTTACAGCCACTCTGCCGACCCGACAACAACAACCACCAGGGGTACGTCGATGAGATTCCGTGTTGCGTCTGTCTGCACTCTCGCGCTGCTCGTGGCGAGTTACGCGCTGCCCGGTCACGCCCGCGGCATCAGGGTCGATGATGCCATCGCCTGCCCCATGACACCGCTCTCCCAGAGCGGCACGGTGGCGTTGCCGGCATTCGGATCGGCGAGCGCCAACTATGCGAGTTCCGGCATCAGCGGGTTTTATGTCTGGACCTGTACCTACCAACCGTGGCTGGATACGACAACGGCGCCCTCCGATTTTTTCTCGGTGAGTGGCAGCAACAACGTCTTCAACACCTGGATCGATCTGCAGGGTCAGAACCCGTCGGTCGTCTATGCCAACAATCCGCTCTCCAGCCTGCAGGGCTCGGGCTTGGTCAACCTCGTCGGTCAGGTGAATGCTTATCAGCTGACGGGATTGCTGGAAGGCTACCAGGGCAATCTCACTAACGTGGCGGGTGACTACGAAGTGGAGTTCGACTATCCGAACTATGGCGAGTCCAATAGCAGCTGTGCGCAGAATTCTGCCTCCTTCAAGTGGTTCGGGGTCAGCTACTCATTCACCGGCGCAGGTGGTGTGCTGCTGTGCAACGCTTCGAACGACTTCCTGTTCAACGGCAGCGGGCAACTGCTCGGTTACCTCAACGATTCAGGATCGCTGGTCAACGGCGGCGGCCTCGCCGGCAGCGGCTGGTCCAAGGCTACCAGCGCGCCCGAGCCGGACACGCTGCTGCTGCTGGGCCTGACCGGGGTGCCGATGCTGCTGGGGGTCGCTCGGCTCAAGCGCGCCGGCGCCGCCGGCGCCCGCGCCCGCGCCTGAGATTCAGCGACCAAGACAGTGGCTGGCGCGCCGCGGCCGCGCGCGGCGCGACTACTGTGCTGCGCTGCTGCGCGCCGTCAGGTTGACACCCGCAGCGCGCTGCTCCAGGCGTCGCACGTAGAATCCGTCGGCGCCGAACCGCTTGACCAGCTCCGCGCGCGCATGGGCGAAAGCCGCCTGCGCCTCCGCCGGATGCTGCTGCAGCGCCAGCAGGTTGGCGTTCACCGACTCCCACACCGCGTAGCGCCACTGCGTTGACGGGTCCTTGCCCGGCGGATAGCGCGCCTCCAACAGCGCGCGTGCCTCGCTCAGCAGCGGCCCGGCATCAGCCGCACGTCCGTCTGCCAGATCGATATCCGCCTGATTGAGCACCACCTGATCCAGCAACTGATGCTTGCGCAGGCGCGCAATCTGCAGCGCACGGCCGATGTCCTGGCGCGCCTGCTGCAGGTCACCCTTGTAGAGATAGGCCATCCCCAAACTGTTGAGCGGCGGCACGAGGTCGTCGTGCGTCGGCCCCTGCAGCTTCTCGGTCATCTGCATTGCCTGGCCGAGCAACGGGATCGCCTCATCCACCTGACCTGCCATCAGCGCCGAGCGACCGAGGTTGTTGAGCAGCGTCGCCATCTCGGGATGCTCGGCGCCGTAGACCTCGCGGTAGACCGGCAGCGCTTCGCGCCACTGGGCTGCGGCTTGCGCATAGCGGCCCTCCTGATAGAGGAGCGATCCCAGATCGTTCATGGAGACCGCGGTGCTGGGATGGCGCAGCCCCAGATACTGCTTACGCAACCGCAGCGCCTCGCGCATCGGCGCTTCGGCCTTGTCCAGCGCGCCGGAGAAATAGTAGGTGCTCGCGAGCATTGCCAGGGTACGTGCCAGCAGCGGCATGCCGTCCGGCCCACGAGTGCGGTCGACGGCGAGCGCCGCCAGACACAGGCGCTCCGCTTCATCGTACTGTTCCAGCTGCACGAGCACGTCTGCGAGTGCGTCACGCGATTCGGACGTGAGTACGCTGTCGGGTGGCAGCACTTTCTGTGCGAGCGCCACAGCCTGACGCAGTTGTGCCTGCGCGGCATCGTAGTCGGCGGACAGATACAACTCCACGCCCGAGGCGATCAGGGTGCGTACCCGCGACTCCGGCGGCACATCGATGCCGCGCTGATCGGTGAGTGCCTGGGAGAGCAGCTTCCGGGCGGGGTCATATAACCCCAGCCCGGTGTAGGCCTCGCCCATGGCGGTGAGCAGGTCGGCGCGGATGCGCGGCTCGCGCGCGAGTCCCTGACCGATCTCGCTCGCGCCGCGGTCGAGCACCTCGCGTACCGTAATCGAGTTGCCGCGATTCTCATCGGGGTCGGCGAGCTTGAACAGATCCACCATGAAACGCGAGGTGCGATCGGCGGTCGCAGCCTCCGCGCGCGCGCGGTTGCGCTGCTGCAGGGCGATGAAGCCGGCGATGACCGAGAGGATGAGCAGCGCGCAGATGCTGCCGATGGCGCCCTGGCGCAGCAGGCGATTGCGGCGTGCGCGGCCGCGTGAGCGCTCGGCGTATTCCTGCGCGGGTCCTGCAGGCAACAGGCCTTCCTGCTCGAGCCGCTCGATCGCTGTGAGTTTTTCGGCAGCGGTACCGAGATAGCCGCTGGAGCGGGCGTGGGTTTCCCAGTTATGGGCATCCTGCTGCAGTTCATCGCGCAGCCGCAGCAGCGCTGCCTCCTGCTGCAACCACTCTTGCGCCCGCGGCCACGACTGCAGCAGCGCCTCGTGGGCCAGACACACTACTGGCTCGATGCCGCGGCGGTCGGTGACCGCGAGGCGCGCCTGTATCAGTCGTTCGAGAAAGGCCTGCTCGGCCGTACCCGCGGCAAAGCAATTCTGCGGCGCGTAACGACGCGTCGCACTGCCATCTTCCGCAACGCTCGTGAGTTCGCGCATTACGCGGCGGAAGACTCCCTCGCTGTCGCCCGAGCCTGCGGCCAGCAGCCGTTCGGCTTCGGTGACCAGCGCACCGCGCAGCCCGCCGGCGCGTCCGTCCGGGCGGTAGACCTCCCACAGCAGCGTCCGCCCGCGGCGACCTTCGTACAGCTGCTGCAGGGCGTATTCCAGCAGCGGCAGGGATTCGGGGTTCGCGGCCGCTTCACGCAGCAGTTCGCGATCGAGCACCCTGCCGTCGCGCTCCTCGAACACCAGGCCGGCGGCATGGGCCGGCTCGCGGATCATGTCGGCGAGCTCATCGCCGCGCGGCGGAAGCAGTGTGTACGGCGGGCTTCGCCGCAGCAGATCCATGAGCGCGGCGTGAGCCTCGAGGCGGTGCGCGAAGTCGCTGCGCAGCGTCGCGATGACCCACACCGACGGCAGCGCGGCGAGTGCGACCAGCGCATCCAGAATCGATGTGGCATGCGCGCTGACCGGCGGGAGCGTGAACAGCTCCTCGAGCTGATCGAGGTAGATGAGCAGGCGCACCTGCTGGCGCGCAAGGCCGGCGGTGGCTGCCTGTGCATCCAGGTAGGTCTCGATCCGGGCCGCTGCAGCGGCCGGCTCGCTGGCGAGCGTCCGCGCAAGCTCCGCGCTCGAAAGGGCGAAACTCGCCGCCGCCGACAGGACGTTGCGGATGCCGGCGGCCATGGCGCCGAGCGCGCCGTGCGCGGGTGCTTCGGCATTTACATCCGAAGGACGCACGCTCGTGCTGAGCCATGCCGCAATCCCCTCAACCGGCCGGTCGGCTAGGAAGGGCAGCAGTCCGGCGCGCACCAGTGAGGTCTTGCCGTTGCCGCTCATCCCGAGGATGAGCAGCAGGTGGGCGTGCGGCGTACCGGTTCCCTCGGCGCGCTCGCTGTCCTGCAGCCGCTGGATGATCTCACCGACCGCCTGCGAGCGTCCGAAGAACACGTCCTGGTGTTCAGCATCAAATGCCTGCAAGCCGCGGAACGGCGAGCCCTCGGTCCAGCGCGGCCGCGCCTGATGCTGGCCGGCGCGCGCCAGCTCGCGCTCGATCCACTTGCGCGACTGTTCGGTCAGACGGCGTTCGAAGTCCGCACCGTCGGTGAAACCGTGATGGGCGACCAGCACCGCGCCCGCGGCGTCGTAAAACGCCGTATGGCAGAACTCTTCGAGCCGCTTGTATTGATCGAAGCGCTCTTCGGCGTTCGCGCTCGTCATGTCCAGGTGCGGCGCCGCCAGCTTGCGGTAAATGAGCAGGTTCGGTTTGCCGAATTTTGCGTACGCGGCGAGCGCGTCGCGCACTTCGAACTCCGTGCCGGTCGGTCGCGGCCGCCCCGGTTCCGGCGCGAAGTCGGCCGGCAGCCGCGTGCCGAGGCGCGCCCAGAGGATGCATATCACCAGGTCACACTGCGACGGGCGCGGCAGCTGCTCCTGGAAGCCGGCGTGCGCGAAGATCGGCTCGTGCTCCCACAGCAGCACGTCCAGGGTGACGACATCGGCGAACTCACTCGCCAGGCGGCGGAATACCCGCTCGGACAGCGCGCGCTCCGCGGCGACATCGCCCGGCGAGGAGACAAAAATGCGCAGCAGCAGCTTCTCGGTTACGGTCTGCGCGTGCTGCTCGGACGGCGTAGCCGTGGTCATGGAGCGTTGTCGCGGCACCGACCGCGGGCGCCGGATGGCTGCCGCGGCGCGCTAGAGGACGTAGCGCGCATCGTTGTTGGTTCTCAAGAAGCCGCGCATCTCCTGGTAGGACGCGCGCTCGGCCTCCTGCATGAGGCGTAGCTTCTCCTGGGGCTGCTCGGTCGCATCGAATTGCTGCAGCAGCGACTGCATCGTGGAGCGGTAGCGCAGGAAGCGCTCGACTTCCCTGCCGGGCTGCAGGCCCTCCGCCAGCGTGTGTAGCGCCAGGATGCCAATGACCGCCAGGATGATCGCCACGTGCAGCACCAGAAAACCCTGCCAGTGGGTCATGACCGATACGGCGACGGCGAAATGTGCGGCGAACACGAACAGGATGAGAATCAGGCCGGTGTCGCGCAGCAGCTGCATCTGGCGCGGCGCCGAACTGGAAATGATGCTGTCATCCGTGCGCAGCTTGTAGTCCGCGTACTGCCGTTGATGCTCGAAGCGCAACAGCCGATAGGCTGCGAAGATCTCCGCGAGCGTGCCGTTGCCGCCTGGCAGCGGGCCGTGCGCGGCGCAGGGGTGCAGGCGGAAGTCCGTCTCGCTCTCATCTTCGAGGACGGCGCGCAGACGCGCCGGCAGATGCCCCTCGTGTGTCAGACGGAATTCGGCGAGCCAGCCGTGACGCGCAGCGCGAAAGCGCTCGCGCGCGGCCTCATCGCTGCTCGAAGCGAGGATCTCGTGCGCGCGGCAGACCAGCAGCTGAAACTGAAACTGGCGCAACCGCTCGGTCATCAGGCGGGCGCATAGCCAGCGTTGCTTCGGCTTGCCGGTGAGCGCGCCGACCGAGGCGATCAGCACGCTCAGAATCCCCAGGATGGCCGCGCCACCGGCGAGCAAGCGGAACAGCGGACTCAACGCATCCAGGTGCGTCGTCAGCGATGCGCCCACCAGCGCCGCCGCGCCGAGCAAGATCGCCCACAGACCGGCGCGCTGGCGCGCGATTTTGGCGCGATTGGCAGGCACTTCGTAGTCGCTGAACAGCGCGCGCAGCTCCGGAAAATCCAGCACGTGCGCAATGGCGGGAAAGCGCTGCAGCGCGAGCTTCCGCTCCGGCTCCGACAGCAGCAGATCATCGTTGAATTTCTGCAGCGGGATTGAGTTCATTGTGTTTTCTACGACGGCCTTGGTCCGGCGCGCCGCATCCCCTTGTCCGGGCACTAAACTACAGGGAACCTGGGCACTTTGCGAGATCACTCCACCGCCCACGCGGCGGCGGCTGGATCACTGGCCGAACGGACCCGGCGACGCTAGAGTCAGTCTTTATGCGGCCGGCGTGCACGCGGCGGCGAGCGGATGGCGAACAGCAGAACAACGATGGCGGCGGTCTTCTTCAGCGGACACATGATCGATCGGCCCGGCCGCGCGGCGCCGCGGTTTCCGGCCGCGCTCGTACCGCGCATCGCGCAACGCCTCGCCGCGGAGCTGGCCCGCCTGGGGGCAAGCGATGGCTTCGCCTCGCTCGCCTGCGGCGGCGACATCCTGTTCCTGGAGGCCATGCTGGCACGCGGCGGCCGCGTGCATGTGACGCTGCCGTGCGCGCGCGAGGATTTCCGTAAGGACTGCGTCGATGTCATTCCCGGCGCGGACTGGGCCACGCGCTTCGACCGTATTCTCGCCGCCGCTAGCAGCGTCGAGGTCCTCGGCGAGCAGTACGCTTCCGACAACGCTGCGGCGAGCGAGTGCTGCAGCCGCATGCTGGTGGGCTTGGCGCAGCGCTGTGCGGCAGAGCAGGGCGAGGCTGCCAGCGTGCTGGCGCTATGGGATGGCCGGCCGGGCGATGCGTTCGGCGGCACCCACTCGATCGTGGATTTCTGCCTGCGCCACGGGTTCACGGTGCACTGGATGCAGGATCTGGTGTCGGTGGGCAGTGCCGGGACGCACGAGCTGGCGCCGCTCGCGGCGGGCACGTCTTCCGCCGTGCAGCGTGACAGCATGCTCGGCGAGGCGCCGCAGCAGATCTGCGCGGCGATCTTCGCGGATGCAGTGGCCTCCAGTAAGTTGCATGAGCGCGAGGTGCCGCGGTTCGTGCGCGAGTATCTGGGTTGTGCCATGCAGGCGCTGCAGGCCAAGGCGATCGTGCCGCTGGTGCGCAACACCTGGGGTGACGGGCTCTATCTGGTATTCGACACCGTCAGGGAAGCGGGCGTGTTCGCGCTCGATTTTCGCGATCGCATCGTGGCGACGGACTGGCAGGCGCTCGGCTTCAGCCGCATTCCTAACGTGCGAATCGGCGCGCATGCGGGGCCCTTGTACCGCATCTACGACCCGGTGCTGGGGCAGTGGAGCTACACCGGCTCGCACGTCACCCGGACGGCGCGGCTGGAACCGGTCACCGAGCCTGGAAAGGTGTTCGCAACGCTCACCTTCGCCGCACTCGCAGCCGCAGAGCGGGTGAGCGAGTTCGCCTGTGAGCTGGTGGGCCGGCGCCAGCTCGTCAAGGATGCCGGCGAAGTCACCGTGTTCGAGCTGCGGGGTGCGGTCCGGCCTGGCCGCTGAGGCCGGCTACTGTGGTCGGCGGAACGGGCTGAGCGGCTCGTCGATGCCGCGCTCGCGCCGGAACAGGGTCCATTCACCGCTCTCATGCAGGGTCGCCTCCCCGAGGGCGCCGGCGAGCTCCGCGACATCCACCGCGCCGCGTTCATTCCAGTAGCGCTGCGCCTGCGAATAGAGCTCCAGCATGCGCGCGTGGTGTTGGGCGCGATACGGCACACCGAGCCGGGTCGTGAGCGCCACGAGTGCCGCCGCGATCGACGGGCAGACGAAGCTCACCAGCCCCAGGTGTTTCAGGTACGGCACCACCACCGTCAGTTGCGACTGCAGCAGCACCAGCAGGGTGGCGATGATGCCGAGCAGGAAGAGCGCGCCGACCACGCGCCGCGAACGGAGCTGCGCCTGATGTGCGCGCGCCACGGTGCGGGTGTAGTAGCTGCACTCGCGCGCGATCCAGTAGCGCAGCAGATCTTCGTTCGCGGCGGCCGTCGGCGGTGCAGCATCGCGCGCCGCCGCACTGACGGCCGAGCGCATGGCGAGGCGGATCCAGTACACCTGCAGCGGATGTCTGACCAGGTAGCGGTCTGCGACCGCGCGCTCGAGCCGCAACGCACACCAGTAGAACTGGACGCGCACGCCCTCGGCGAGTGCGCGGTACTCGACGAAGCGCTGGTGGATCCGGCTGCGCCGTGCGCCGTAGTAGATCGCGTACGCGGCCAGTAGCAGCAGCAGGTACGGCAGCAGCAGCCATTCCTCGAAGCGCCGGTGCGCAACGGAGGCGATGGCGGAAAACAATCCGTAGATGACGACCGCGGCACCCGCCAGCAGGAAGATGAGTTGAAAGGTGCGCTCGACCTTGCGCTGGTATGTGCTCGAGAGGGTGTCGGCGGCCATGAACAGCTCGTGCAGCCGCGCGCAGCGCTCATCACTCAGAGGATGCCCGGGCCGGAAGAGTGGCGGGGCGCTAGCGCTGTGCTCGCGCAGCAGGGCCACGTCGCGGTTGAAGTCATCCGTGCGCCGTAGCGCGCGCGCGCCGACCTTGGCGCTCACCGGCAGGTCGAAGTCGGTGCCCATGGACCAGTGCCGCGCGACGCTCCAGCTGCCGCCGGGCGCATCCGCCGGCAGCACGTCCACGAACTCGACCTGGAAGCGTGACTCAAGGTGAATGCCTGCGTCCCGGGCGCCCGCGGCGGCTTGGGGTCCGATGCGTATCAGGACATGACAGTGATCGGCGATCGCTGCCTGCGCCCCGCCGACGATGGCGATCCCGAGCGGCGCAGCGACGGCTTGCGCGAGCGGCCGCAGCGGCTCGGCGACTGCGGTCAGCAGCACCACCGGGGAGTGCGGATAGCGCGTGCGCTGCGCGCTGAGCTCCTCGGTGAGCAGCGTGCGCAAGCGTGCGTCGCCGCCGTGGTCTGAGATGCCGTGACTCGCGATGCCGATAACGATCGGCACTCCCGTCACGGCAAGACCTGGACGTAGGGTGTCTCGCGGATATCCTTGGCCGATTTCTGCAAGTCCACCATCTGATGCACGATCGACAGCACTTCCAGGGTGTGATCCCGGCCGGTCGTGCGGCGCATGCCGGCTTGCCGGCTCTCGCACGGACCGTCTTCCGGCGGGTTGTAGTTTGGTACCGCATAGGTGCGGCCGCGGTACGACACGGCGAAGCGGCTGTTGCAGGTACTCGGCGGAAGATTGAAGAACACATCATCGCAGCCGCTGCCGGTTGACCCCGCCGGCTGGTCGGCACAGTAGCCGAAGGTCAGCGGATCGTTGAGCCGGATCGGCGCGCCGGCCGGCCTGCTGAGGATCTGCGCCAGCTCGTCCTGGTACTCAAGCAGATCGCCGAGGAACTGGATCATCTCGCCCACCGAGCGGATCTCGAGGCGAATCTCGACCGTGGCATGGGCATTCGTGGCATCGCTGAAGCCGCGTCCGGCGATCAGTCCGTTGATCGTTGCA
>Ga0070761_10000446_pt1 | contig 27009 bp, 23 predicted proteins | sample HubBroMetageREF1_FD_66724 | JGI IMG/M metagenome (GOLD analysis project Ga0070761, IMG submission 66724) | Reference soil microbial communities from the Hubbard Brook experimental Forest, New Hampshire, USA - Hubbard Brook CCASE Soil... | ecosystem: Environmental > Terrestrial > Soil >... | reverse complement strand
CGCTCAGCGCCGAGCTTGCAGATCCCGCCTGTGGCGGCTACGCAGCCTTTGAAGGCTGGGTGCGGGACAACAACGAGGGCGAGCACGTGCGCCACCTGGAGTACGAGGCCTTCGAAGCGCTCGCCGTGCGCGAAGGCGAGCGCATCGTCGCCGAGGCAATCGCGCGCTTCGGTGTCGCGCACGCCGTGTGCGTGCACCGCGTCGGGGACTTGAGCGTGGGGGAACTGGCGGTGTGGGTGGGTGTGAGTGCGCCGCACCGCGATGAGGCGTTCCGCGCCTGCCGCTACATCATCGATGAAGTGAAGCACCGGGTGCCGATCTGGAAGAAAGAGCACTACCTGAGTGGTGACTCGGGCTGGGTGAACTGCGAGCGGTGCGCGGCGCCGGCCGCGCAACCCGCCGGCGCGCACGCGCACAATCATCACCGCTGAGACTCCCGTGGCGGCGACCGGCCGCCCTCACGGCCGCACCTGCCCCGCGCCGCGCACCACGTACTTGTAACTGGTGAGCTGCTGCACGCCCACCGGCCCGCGGGCGTGGAAGCGATCGGTGGAAATGCCAATTTCCGCGCCCATGCCGAACTCACCGCCATCGGCGAACTGCGTGGAAGCGTTGTGCAGGACGATGGCGCTGTCGACGCGTTGCAGAAAACGCTCGGCGGTCGCCGGGTTCTCGGTCACGATGGATTCGGTGTGCGCGGAGCCGTAGTGCGCGATGTGCGCGATGGCCGCGTCCACTCCCGCGACCACGCGCGCGGCGATGATCGCGTCGAGATACTCGGTGTACCAGTCGTCTTCGGTCGCCGGACGCACGCGCGTATCGACGCGCTGCACCACCGCGTCGCCACGCACCTCGCAGCCCGCATCCAGCAGGTCACGCACGATCGGCGCCAGGTGCGTAGCCGCGCAGCCCTCATCCACGAGCAGCGTTTCAGCCGCGCCGCAGATGCCCGTGCGCCGCATCTTGGCGTTGAGCGCGATGGTGCGCGCCATGCGTACATCGGCATCGCGATCTATGTATACGTGGCAGTTGCCCTCCAGGTGCCCGATGACCGGCACGCGCGCCTCCTGCTGCACGCGCGCCACGAGTGTCTTGCCGCCACGCGGCACGATCACATCGAGGTACTCGGTCATGCCGGCCAGCATGTAGCCGACGGCCGCACGGTCGGCGGTCGGCACCAGCTGAATGCAGGCCGACGGCAGCCCCGCCGCCTGCAGGCCAGCGACCAGGCATTCGTGCAGCGCCGCGCTCGAGTGCGTGCTCTCGGAACCACCGCGCAGGATCACCGCGTTGCCGGATTTCAGGCACAGCGCACCCGCGTCCGCGGTGACGTTAGGGCGACTCTCGTAAATGATGCCAATGACGCCCAGCGGCACTCGCACGCGCTGGATCTTCAGGCCGTTCGGACGCTCCCATTCCGCGTCGGTGGTTGCGATCGGGTCGGGCAAGGCGATCACCGCGTCGATGCTGGCGGCGATGGCCTCGAGGCGCCGCTCATCAAGGCGCAGGCGGTCGAGCCGCGCCGCGCTCACATGCTGCGCGCGCGCCTGCAGCATGTCCTTTTCGTTAGCCGCGAGGATCACGGCGCGCCGTGCGCGGATTGCCGCGGCCGCCGCCGCCAGCGCCGCATTCTTCTGTCCGCTGGGTGCCAGCGCCAGCACCCGGGCTGCCGCCGTGGCGGCCTTGCCCAGGCCCTCCATCAGGTCAGTGAGCTGCTGCGTCTGCATGGCGCTCATGGCGGCGGCGCCGCCTGCATGAGAACCAGGTCATCGCGATGGATCATCTCGTCACGCCCGCGAAATCCAAGGAGGTCGGCAATCTCTGATGACTTGCGCCCCATAATGCGCGCGGCATCGGCGTCGGAGTAGGCCACCAGGCCGCGCGCGACCTCTGCACCATCGTTGGTGAGCACGCTCACCGTGTCGCCGCGGTCGAAACGCCCACGGGCCCCGGTCACGCCGGCGGGCAGGAGGCTCGCGCCCTCCAGCAGCGCGTGCAACGCCCCGCCATCAATGGTGACAGCGCCCGCCGGACGCAGCGTACCGGCGATCCACTGCTTGCGCGCGGCCGCCGGTGTCGCCGTGGGCACGAACCAGGTGCAATCGGCGCCCTCCTCGATGCGCCGCAGCGGATAGCGGTGCGAGCCTGCGGCGATGCACAAGTGGCACCCGGCCGCCACGGCGATACGGGCGGCCATGATCTTGGCGGCCATGCCGCCGGAGCCAAGCTGCGATGCCGGGCGACCCGCCATCGCCTCAATCTCGGGAGTGATGTGGCGTACTTCATGGATGAACTTCGCACCCGGCTCCCTGTTGGGATCAGCGCTGTACAGCCCGTCCACGTCCGAGAGCAGCACCAGGCACTCCGCCCCGGTCATTTGCGCGACCCGCGCGGCCAGACGATCGTTGTCGCCGTAGCGAATCTCCGCCGTGGCCACGGTGTCGTTCTCATTGATTACCGGCAATGCACCCAGCTGCAGCAGCGCCTCGAGCGTGGCGCGCGCGTTCAGGTAGCGGCGGCGGCGCTCGCTGTCCTCGAGAGTGAGCAGCACCTGCGCGACGGTCACCTCGTGAGTCTCCAGCAACTCCTTGTAGGCGTGCGCCAGTCTGATCTGTCCGACCGCGGCCGCGGCCTGGCTCTCCTCCAGCTTGAGGGCGCCCGGCTTTAAGCCGAGGCGTCGCCGCCCGAGCGCAATGGCGCCGGATGACACCAGAATGACCTGCTGCCCGCGCTGGCGCAGCCGCAGGAGGTCATCAATCAGGGCCTCCAGCCAGGCGCGATTGATGCGCCCGGTGTCGGCGTCCACTAACAGCGCCGAACCGACCTTCACGACGATACGCCGCGCTGAGCACAGCGGCGCCGCGGAATCGGGACGTCTGACGGTCATGAAGGAAAACTATACGCAAACCCTGCGCGTTGCCCAACCCGCGCGCAGCCCCTACACTTATTGCGCCCGGGACAACGACAACTTTAGGTGGATTCGCGGTGAGCAGAGACTACGAACCTGTGGCCGGCCAGTGGTACCAGAACCTCGAGGAAGAGGAGTCGTTCCGCGTGCTGACGGTGGACGAGGACTCCGAGCTCGTGGAAATCGAGTACCTCGACGGCGACATCGAGGAGATGGACATCGAGACCTGGCACGAGATGGATCTCGAGCGCATTGAGCAGCCGGAAGGCTGGTCGGAATCCGATGACGAAGACGAGGCGGACGACGACGAGGATTGGGACGACGAAGACGACGAGGATGAGGATGAGGACGACGACCAGGATGAGGACGATGACGATGACGACGAGCGGGATCAAGATTGACCGCTACCGGCATCGACAGCTGGTACCACGAGAAAGAATCGGCCTGGCTCTACATCCAGGTCGCGGCAGCCGAACCGGACCCCGCGAAGGCTGAGCTGTTCCTGAAGCTGTCTGCGGCTGCCGAAGAGCAGGCGGCCAAATGGCAGCTCGCCGCTCAGCGGGCCACCGCTGCCGCAGCCCCTGCCGCGCGCACCTTTGTGCCGTCGCTGCGCGCCCGCATCGTGGCCTGGCTGCTGACGCGCTTCGAGCCGCGCTCGCTGCGGCCGGTACTGGCGGCGATGAAGCTGCGCGGCTTGTCGGTGTACAGCGCAACCGGCGGCATCGCCGGCGGTCATGCCATGCCCACGACGCTCGCTGAGGTGGGTGCCCGGCACCGCAGCGCCCTGGGCGGGGGTCTGCGCGCCGGTGTCTTCGGCGTCAACGACGGCCTGGTGTCTAACATCAGCCTGGTGCTCGGCGTCGCCGGTGCCGGCGTGCGCAGCGGCTACGTGCTCACGAGCGGCGTGGCGGGACTGCTGGCGGGCGCCCTGTCGATGGCGGCCGGGGAATACATCTCGGTGCGCTCGCAGCGCGAGATGTACGAGTATCAGATTGCACTCGAGCGCGAGGAGCTCGCCGAGTATCCCGAGGAGGAGGCCGAGGAGCTCGCGCTCATCTACCAGGCGCGGGGCGTCGATCTCGCGCAGGCGCGCGCGGTAAGCCACGCGCTGCTTGAGAACCCGCAACATGCGCTCGATGTGCTGGCCCGCGAGGAGCTGGGCCTGAACCCCGATGATCTGGGTTCACCGTGGCAGGCGGCGAGCACCTCGTTCGTCGCCTTTGCGATCGGCGCGGCGGTCCCCCTGCTGCCGTTCCTCGCCGGCGTTACCGGCACACGCGCGCTGTTGACGGCCACCACGCTCACTCTCGCCGCACTGTTCGCCGTCGGGCTCGGACTGTCGCTCTTCACCGGTCGGCATGCGCTGCGCAGCGCGCTGCGCATGGTGCTGATCGGCGGCGGCGCGGGTGCGGTGAGTTTTCTGGTCGGGCGGCTACTCGGGGTTGCGCTCAGCTGAAACCCCCTTGAATTGAATCCGCCCGTCCCCACGCTGGTCTAGGGTAAGGCGGTCACGGTAGAGTGCCGCGTACCGGCACCGGCCACCGCCACCCGCGCCCACTCCCGATCCACTACAGGCTCCTTTTGTCATGAAACGCATCGCCCTTTTCCTCATCACCAACCTCGCCGTCATCCTGGTGCTGTCGATCGTCGCCCAGCTCACCGGGCTCAATACCTGGCTGGCCGTTCACGGCGGCAGCCTCTGGGGCCTGCTGGTATTCGCGGCGTTCTTCGGCTTCGGGGGCGCCTTCATCTCGCTCGCCATGTCGAAGTGGATGGCGAAGCGGGCCATGGGCGTGCGCGTTATCGGTCAAACAGGTGATGCGACCGAGCAGTGGCTGTTGAGCGTCGTCGAGCAGCACGCGCGCACGGTCGGTGTGCGCATGCCGGAAGTGGGGATCTTCGACTCCCCGGAGCCAAACGCCTTCGCCACCGGCGCCAGCCGCAACTCGGCGCTGGTCGCGGTCAGCACCGGCCTCTTGCAGCGCATGAGCCGCCCGGAGATCGAAGCGGTGCTGGGTCACGAGATGACCCATGTCGCCAACGGCGACATGGTGACGCTCACATTGGTACAGGGTGTGGTCAACACCTTCGTGATTTTCCTGTCGCGCGTCATCGGCAACATCATCGACCGCGCGCTGTTCCGCTCCGACGATGGCCGCGGCATTGCGTCCTTCATCACCGTCATCGTGTGCCAGCTGGTGCTCGGCGTACTCGCCAACATTATCGTCATGTGGTTCTCGCGGCGGCGCGAGTTCCGTGCCGACAAGGGCGGAGCCAAGCTCGCTGGCACCAACAACATGATCGCCGCGCTCGAGGATCTCAAACGCGTCCATCAGCCCCTGCCGGCGCAGCAGTTCGCGGCGTTCGGCATAGCCGACGGCGCGGTGGCGGGGGGACTGAAGCGGTTGTTCATGAGTCATCCGCCGCTGGATGAGCGCATCGCCGCGCTGCGGGCCTCCGGCACAAATTGACCGCTGCGGACGAGCAGCTGCGCGGCAGGCTGCGCGAGATCCTCGGCGCGGACGGGATTCTCACGGCAGCGGCGGACTGCGCCCCCTATCTCATCGATCATCGGCAGCTGTATCGCGGCGCGGCGCTGGCCGTGGTGCTGCCGCGCAGCGTGGCGCAGGTCTCACAGGTGCTCGCCTGCTGCGATGCGCAGCGCGTCGGCGTGGTACCGCACGGCGGCAACACCAGCTACTGCGGCGGCGCGACCCCTGATGAGTCGGGCAGGCAATTGGTGCTGTCGCTGCAGCGGCTGAATCGAATCCGCAGCCTCGACGCCGCCAACTATTCCCTGGTGGCCGAGTCCGGCTGCATTCTCGCGCAGCTGCAGCACGCGGCCGATGCGGCCGAACGCTGCCTGCCGCTCACGCTCGGCTCGCAGGGCAGCTGCCAGATCGGCGGCAATCTCTCCACCAACGCCGGCGGCACCAGCGTGCTGCGCTACGGGATGGCGCGCGACCTCGTGCTTGGGCTGGAGGTGGTGCTGGCCGACGGCCGGGTCCTGGATGGCCTGTCGGCGCTACGCAAGGACAATACCGGCTACGACATCAAGTCGTTGTTCCTGGGCGCGGAAGGCACCCTCGGCGTCATCACCGCGGCAAGCCTCAAACTCTTTCCCAAGGTGCGCGACGTCGCCACGGCATTTGCGGCCGTGGCCGATGTGCACGCGGCGGTCGCGCTCCTGGCGCGCTTGCGCGATGCCAGCAGTGACCGCGTGAGCTCCTTCGAGCTCATCCCGCGCATCGCCGTGGAACTCACGGTGCGCCACATTCCGGGCGTTACCGACCCGCTCGATCAGGTACATGAATGGTACGTGCTGTGCGAGCTGTCTTCCTCGCGCGCGGCGGACGGGCTGGAAGAGCTATTGAGCGAGGCGCTCGGCGCCGCGCTCGCGGACGGCCTGGTGCGCGATGCCGCCGTGCCTGGCAGCGAGCGTGAGCGCGCAGCCCTGTGGAAGCTGCGTGAGAGCATCCCGGAGGCGCAGCGCAAGGAAGGCGCGAACCTCAAGCACGACATCGCGGTGCCGGTCGCCGCGCTGCCGGATTTTGTCGCGCGTGCCTCGGCGTGGGTGAACGCCAACGTTACCCAGGGGCGCCTCGTCGCCTACGGCCACGTCGGCGACGGCAACCTGCACTTCAACATCAGCGCCGCCGCGGGCGCCGATAGCGAGCGCTTCCTCGGGCAGGCTGCGGCCGTGCGCCGCGCGATTCACGACCTGGTGCGCGAGTTTAACGGCAGCTTCAGCGCCGAGCATGGCATCGGGCGGCTCAAAGTCGACGAGCTCGAACGCTACGCGGACGCGGTAGAGCTTGGTCTCATGCGCGCCGTGAAGAGCGCTTTTGATCCGCACGGCATCATGAATCCCGGTAAGGTGCTGCGCGCATAAGGAGTAAAGCAGATGCGGATGTTGCAGTTACCTGTGGCGGCGTGCGCATTGACGCTCGCGATTTTCGCCGGCTGCGGTGGCAGCGGCAAGCCGGCAGCCAACGCGCCCACGTCATCGGCCGGCAGCGCGTCCGCGCCTGCCGCCGCGCTCTCGCCGGCGGATGCGGGCGAGGGACCGCGCCTCACGCTGTCCCAGGATAACGTGCATCTGGAATACCGGGTTTACGGCCACGGCGAGCCGGCGGTGATGCTGGTGCACGGCTGGGCAGCCGATGCCAACTACTGGTACGCACAGATCCAGCCACTCAAGGCGCGCTACACGGTGGTGGCTTTAAATCTCGCCGGCCACGGTGGCTCGGAGAGTAACCGTACCGACTGGTCGATCGCCAACTACGCCCAGGACGTGGCGGCGATCGCCCACGAGATTCCCAACACCCGCATCGTGCTGGTCGGCCACGGCATGGGAGCGCTGGTGTCACTTGCGGCCGCCCCGCTGCTTGGCCAGCGGCTCGTGGGCATCATCGCGGTCGATGCGCTGCGCTCGGCGGGCCTGCCACCATTGCCGCCGCGCGAAGTGGCGTCGCGCATCGCGCCGTTCCAGGCGGATTTCGTCGGCACGACGCGCAACTACGTGACCGACTCGCTGTTCCCCAAGGATGCGAACGCGCTGCTGGTGCAGAAGGTTGCTTACGACATGTCGCTCGAGCCGCCCGCGATCGGCGTCGCCAGCATGCAGCAGCTGCTTTCCATAGACACAGCCCCGGTGCTCGCGCAGATTCACGTGCCGGTGTACGCGATCAACTCGGATCTGGAAGCCACCGATGCGGCGCGGATTCGCCGCTCACTGCCGCAGTTCACGCTCGACGTGCTCCCGCACACCGGCCATTTCCTCATGATGGAGGCGCCGGCGCGCTTCAACCCGGTACTGCTGAAGGACCTCGACGCGCTGGCACAGCTGCCTGCGCATTGAGCACGCTGCCAGGGATTCTAAGCGTCCTTCTTCGGACGGATGAGGCCTTCCTGGGCGGCGCTCGCCACCAGGCGACCGTCGCGGGCAAACACGCGTGCGCGGGCGAAGCCGCGCGCACCCGAGGCACTGGGACTCTCCATGTCGTACAGCAGCCAGTCGTCCACGCGCAGCGGGCGATGAAACCACATGGCATGGTCGATGCTCGCCATGATGACGGACGGCCGCAGCGGCGAGGTGCCGTGCGGCAGGTTGGCGGTGTCGAGCAGGAAAAAATCCGACACATAGGCAAGCAGCCGCCGGTGCAGCATTTCATCATCCGGAAGCGCCGCTACCGCGCGTAACCAGATCTGACGCAGCGGTGGCTCGCTTTGCGGCTGCAGATAATTCACCTGCTGCACCAGGCGGAACTCGAACGGGCGCGGCAGCTCGAAGAAGCGTCGCACGCGCTCGGGCAGCTGCGCGAGCACCTCCGGCGACGGGCCCACCGAGGATGCCAATTGCTCCGGCGTCGGCACCTGCGGCATGTCGCTCTGGTGTTCGAAACCGCTCTCGGCGATCTGGAATGACGCCGTCATGTTGAAGATCTGCGCGCCATGCTGGATGGCGACCACACGGCGATTGCTGAAGCTGTGCCCGTCCAGGCTGCGATCCACCTCGTAGACGATCGGCGCGTTGCAGTCGCCGCGGCGCAGAAAATACGCGTGCAGCGAGTGCACGGTCCGGCCCGCGACGGTCGCGGCAGCGGCTGACAGGGCCTGGCCGAGCACCTGGCCGCCGAACACCTGCGGCGCGCCGGTGTCGCGACTCGCGCCGCGAAACAGGTTCACTTCCAGCGGCTCGAGCTCGAGGAGCTTCAGAAGATCGGCGAGGCGCTGGTCCATGCGGCGACTTTCCTTAGCTACGAATCAGTTGAGCTTGAAGGTACCGTGCATCAGCGCGTTGTGCCCCGGAAACGTGCACAGGTACTCGTAGGGTCCGCCTTTTGCCAGCAGCGCTGACGAAAAGGTGACGCTGGCGCTCTCCCCGCCGCCGACGATCTTGGTGTGGGCCAGCACCCGCTTATCTCCCGCCGCCAGGTAGTCATTGGCGAGTCCCGCGCCCATGCCGGCCTGGGCCACCGCCGCCAGATCCGCGGCATTGACCAGCACCCAGTTGTGTCCCATCGCTTCCTTGGGAAGCTTGCCCGAGTGGTGCAGCGTGACGCTGATCTGCTTGCAGCTCGCCGGCGCGGCGAGTGCCTGCTTGTCGTACTGCATCTGGTCATTGCCGCTGATGTCGAGTTTGCAGGGGTCCGCATGTGCCGTCAGCGGCAGGACGAATACACCCAGCAGCGCCGCGGCGGCGAGGTGCTTGCGCAGGTAGCTCATGGAAAGTCTCCTCAAGCGGTTCAGTCCGGCACGCCCAGGCGCTGGTGCATGACCGGACTGGTGGTGGTGTACTGCAGGAACTGCTTCTTCTGCGGAAACAGGTGATGCTGGATCGCGAACGCCGCCAGCGCGGCTTCGTGAAAGCCCGACAGGATCAGCTTCTTCTTGCCCGGGTAGGTGTTGATATCGCCAACCGCAAAAACCCCCGGCAGGTTCGTCTGGAATTTCTCGGTGTCGACCGTGAGCGCTTTCTTCTCCAGCGCCAGTCCCCACTCCGCGATCGGCCCGAGTTTCGGATGCAAGCCGAAAAACACCAGCAGCTGATCTGCCGCCAGCGCCTGCAGCGCGCCAGCGCGCGTCTTGATGTTGACACCGCGCAGGGCACCGTCGCTGATGATGAGCGAGTGCGGCAGCGCTTCGAAATACTGCATGCGCCCGGCGGACACCTGCTCGTGCATTTTCGCCACCGTGGCCGGCATGGCGCGAAACTCCGCGCGCCGATGCACGAGTGTGAGTGCCGCCGCACGCGGCAGCAGCGCCAGCGTCCAGTCAAGCGCGGAGTCGCCGCCGCCAAAAATCACCAGGCGTTTGCCCGTGAGCTCGGCCGCGTTCTTCACGCGGTACTGGATGGTGCCGCCTTCGAAGACTTCCGCCCCTTCAAGGCCGATGCGTCGCGCCTGAAAGGAACCGACGCCGCCGGCGATGACCACGGCGCCGGCGTCGAAGTGCGTCCCGCCAGAGGTGGATAGCTGGAAGCGCCCGTCGGCGCGCGGCGTGAACGCCACCACCTCCTGGCCGAGGTGCAGTTGCGGCTTGAAGGGCTTGATCTGCTGCATGAGCCGATCGACCAGCTCCTGTGCGCCGCATACCGGCAACGCCGGGATGTCGTAGATCGGCTTGTCCGGATAAAGCTCCGCGCACTGCCCGCCGGGATGCTGCAGCGAATCCACTACGTGAGCGCTGATTCCGAGCAGCCCGAGTTCAAACACCTGGAACAGGCCACAGGGCCCGGCGCCAATAATGACGACTTCGGCGTTGATCAACGCCGCGTTGGTGCTCGGGTTGGTTAAAGTCAAAGAGGCTCGTCCGCTTGTCAGTTATATCAAGGCATTGTAGAGGGTCTGCGCGGCCCCCGCATGCCCGGAAAAAGTCACCCGGCACGCACCGCGCGCGCTGCACGCGCCGGCGGTATAGATGCGCTCGCGCCATGGCCGGCCGTATAGTAGGACCCCACAATCTATGACTTTTGAGGAATTGCCTTGACGTCCAACAGCGAACTTCACGAGCGCCGCCAGCGGGCAATCCCGCGCGGCGTAACCAACTCGCTCGCGGTCTACGCCGAGCGCGCCGCCAACGCCGAGATCTGGGACGTCGAGGGCCGACGCTACGTCGACTTCGCCAGCGGCATCTCGGTGCTCAACACCGGCCACGTGCATCCGAAGGTGCGGGAGGCCATTGCGCGCCAGCTGGAAAAGCTGACGCACACCTGCTTCCAGGTCACCCCCTACGAGAGTTACGTCGCGCTCGCAGAGAAGCTCAACGCGCTGGCCCCGGGTGCCAGTCCCAAGAAGACCATCTTTCTCACCACCGGCGCCGAGGCGGTCGAGAACGCCCTGAAGATTGCCCGCTTCCATACCAAGCGCTCCGGCGTCATCGCTTTCTCCGGAGGCTTTCACGGCCGCACGCTGGCGTGCATCGGTCTCACCGGTAAAGTAGCGCCCTACAAGACCGGGTTCGGACCCATGCTGCCTGAGGTCTATCACCTGCCCTACCCGATGGCCTACCACGGGATCACGGTCGAGGACTCACTGCACGCGCTCGAGCAGCTGTTCAAGGCGGACGTAGACCCGGCGCGCGTGGCGGCAATCATCATCGAACCGGTGCTGGGTGAGGGCGGCTTCTATGCCGCGCCCGCGGAACTGCTGCGCAAGCTGCGCACCGTGTGCGACACGCATGGCATCGTCTTTATCGCCGATGAGATTCAGTCGGGATTTGGCCGCACGGGCCGCATGTTCGCGATCGAGCATGCCGGTGTCGAACCGGATCTGATCACCATCGCGAAGAGCGTCGCTGGCGGGTTGCCGCTGTCCGCCGTGACCGGCAAGGCCGACATCATGGACGCACCCGGGCCGGGAGGACTCGGCGGCACCTTCGCGGGCTCCCCGCTCGCATGTGCCGCGGGGCTTGCGGTCCTTGAGGTGATGCGCGAGGAACAACTGCTCAAGCGCTCCCAGGAGATCGGCCGCTTCATGAGCTCGCGCCTCAAGGGTCTGGGTGCGCGCTTCCCGTGCATCGGCGACGTTCGCGCCCTGGGCGCCATGGTGGCGGTGGAGTTGGTGAAGAATGCGCGCGCGGACTCCCCGGACGCGGATCTCACCAAGGCGCTGGTGCAGGCGGCCGGCCGCCACGGACTGGTGATTCTTTCCTGCGGCGTCTATTCCAACGTGATCCGTTTCCTGGCTCCCCTGACGATCAGCGATGCGTTGCTGAAAGAGGGCTTCCAGCTGTTCGAGCTGGCGCTGGAGGAAGTCGCGGGCACGGGGTTCACAGCGAAGGCCGCCGGCTAAGCGGCGGCACGCCCGCAGCCGGCCAAAGACACGCCTTTGGCCGGCGGCAGCGGAACCGGTGTCCGCCGAAATCGCTTCCTGCGATTTCGGCCGATTGACTAAGCGGCCACGCGCGGCGTGCGCGCGCGCCTTCAGGCGCGCCCGGCGTTGGCGTCGGTCGGGGTGTGGAAGTACTCGCTCTCCGAGGCCAGCTGCTCCAGGAGCCGCTTGAGTTCGGCCATCCGGCCCTGGGCGGTGCTGATAGGCATGCAGTCCTGGCAACGTGGATCGCCGCACGGCTGGCGCGAATACAGCCAGTACTGGATGGCGCCGGCGAGCAACCCATCGGCGATATCCCAAAGGTCAGCGTCCTTGTCCTTGTCCGCGATCCGGTTACCCAGATCGACAGCCTTGGAAAACGCGGCATCGAACGTATCAGCCAGCTCGGACATGGTTATGGCCGCCCTTAATCGTTGGCTCGTAGTATAGGGCAAAGACTGCACCCGCCGGCCCGGGAGCCACACCGCCCCGGGCCCCGCCGGCCACCGGCGCCCGCGAATCTGGCGTCACATCCCGACCGCGTGGTCGGTCACGTCCCGCGCCCACTTTGTGGGATCCCCGCCACGGAAGCGCTCGCGCTGCATCACGCATGATGCATCCGGTACATGGACTGAACCAAGGAAAGTGCCGTCATCCGCCTGTTTGTTCGCGGCTTATGTCGTATGGAAGCTTCTGCTGAGAATACTGCGAGCGAGCCGGAGCCGGCACCACCGGCCCCGCCGGCGCGGCGCGCCTGGCATTTGCGCCTGGGGATCGGCTGGCGGCTGGGCCTGGGGTTGGCCGCCGTCGCGACGGTGCTCATCGTTGGCGAAGTGCTGGCCGCACGGACGGCGCGCGAGGCCCTGGACGCGATCCACAGCATGGAGGAGGAGCACGAACCGCTCGCGCTCCGCGCCAGCGCGGTGATGGAGAAACTGGTCGCTTACGACCGCGTCGTCGGTGAGTATGTGCAGGCCCGCTCCGGCGCCGATTTCGCCAGCCTGACGCAAGCCGGGGACGCGCTCGAGGCCGCCGTGGGCCGTTATTTCGAGGGCATGCCGACACCGGATCCCGAAACCACACGGCTGCACGAGCAGCTCACTCATCACATCGCCAACGCCCGCGAGCTCGCCAGCCGCGCCGCGCAGCGCGCCCAGTGGGCGCAGGAGCGCCAGGCAGCGCTCTACCGCATCTACCAGCGCATTGCCTCCGCCGGCGGCTCCGGACTCGTCATCAACGGCACCCAGGTCATGGCCCGCCGCTCGCTCGCAGAGCTGGAAGCGGCAGTGGAGGCCGTTCGCGGCGACCCCGGTTCCTCCGCCGCCGTGGCACAACGCGAGCGGTACTTCAGGGCGGTGCTGGACGCGCACGGTGCAGAACTGCAGAGCTCCCCGGGAAGTGCGTGGCTAGCCCTGATCCGCGAGGACTTCGCGCTCGCGACGCACCTGCGGCTCGAAGTGGCCCGCTATGACGCCGTCAGCGGTCCGGAATGGCACAGCCTGTTCGAGGAAAGTGCCGCACTCACCGCGGGCGTGGATGACCTGTTGCAGAGGCCGGCGCGCCGCGAAATGCTGCTGGCGGCGCAGCGTACGGCGCGTTCGGCCGAGGTCGCCGAGAGCACCCTGATCAACACGGGCGCGGCGGTACTGGCGTTGCTGCTGTTCGTGTCGCTACTGCTGATCAGGGGCATCAGTCGGCCCGTGCGCCGCCTGACCGCGGCCACGCGCCTGCTGGCAAGCGGTGACCGCGTGGCGCGCGCGCCGCGCGGCGGGTCCGCGGAGATCGATGAGCTCGCCGAGTCCTTCAACACCATGGCGGATCGCATCGCTTATGCCGAGGCGAAGCTGCGTGCTCACCAGATGCAGCTCGAGCGCCATGTCGCTGAGCGCACGCAGCAGCTGCATCACCTCGCGCATCATGATCCGCTCACGCAGTTGCCGAACCGCCGCCAACTGTCCGCGCGGCTGGCGGAAGCCCTGACGCGCGCCGGCCGGCACAGCCGCGTGGCGCTGCTGTTCGTCGACGTCGACAACTTCAAATCCATCAACGACACCCTCGGGCACAGCTTCGGGGATCGCGTGCTGCAGCAGATCGCCGGCCGCCTGCATACCGCCACCGCCGGTGCCGCCTCCCTGCTGGCGCGCCTCGGGGGCGACGAATTCACGGTTCTTCTTGAGAACGTAACCTCCGATGCCCAGGTGCAACGTTGTGCGGACGACATCGTGGTCACGCTGCAGCAGCCGTTGATGGTTGACGGCCGCGTACTCATCACCACTGCGAGCCTGGGCGCGAGCCTCTACCCGGATCACGCCACCGATGCCGAAGGCCTGCTGCGTGCCGCGGACGTAGCACTGTTCCGTGCCAAGGAACTCGGCCGCAACCGTTCCGCGGTCTACAGTCCGGCCCTGTATGACGCGGCCGCGCAGCGCTTCCGCCTGGAACAATCGCTGCGACGCGCGGTCGAGGATGGCGACCTGCTGCTGATGTTCCAGCCGCAGGTGGCGCTGCCGACCTTCGAGGCCACGACGGTGGAAGCGCTATTGCGCTGGCGCAAGGCCGACGGCCGCATCGCGACCGCCCACGAATTCATCCACATCGCCGAAAAAACCGGTCTCATCCACGAACTCACCGACTGGGTACTGCGTTCGGCGGCCACCACCGCGGCCGGCTGGCGCGCGCAGGGCTGGCACAAAGTCTGCGTGGCGGTGAACGTATCCGCGCCGCAGTTCTTCGAGAGCGACTTCGTCGACCACGTCGCCCGCACGCTGGCGCTGACCGGGCTGCCGCCGAGCGCACTTGAGCTGGAGATCACCGAAACCGTGATCCAGACCGGCGCCACGACCATCGAATCACTGCGCCGGCTGCGGGCGCTCGGGGTTTCCATTGCGCTTGATGATTTCGGCATCGGCTACTCCTCGCTCACCTCGCTCGAGCAACTGCCCATCACACGCGTCAAGCTCGACCGGCAGCTGGTGGCGGGCGTCGATACCAATCCGCGTTCCGCGGCCATCGTGCGTTCGATTGTGGCTTTGTGCCACGGACTCGGGCTGCAGGTCGTGGCCGAAGGTGTCGAGCGCCCCGCGCAGCTGGACTTTCTCTCGCACTGCGGCCCGATGAGCCTGCAGGGCTACCTGCTGGCGCGGCCGGTAGAGGCCACGGCAGTCACCGCCGAAGCCCGGGACGCCGGCGTTCGGGCGCGCCGGGCCCTGGAGGAAGCGCCGCGCGCAGCCTCGCCCGAGAGCGCCGAGTCACTGGTATTCCTGGGCGGCGCGGGACGCCGGCGCGGGCCTTGAGTCCCTCAGGTCAGTAGAAAAACCGTCCGGGCGCTGACGCCCACGTCGGCCTGATCGGTGAAAAAGCCATCAATGCCGGCGCGCAGGTACGCCAGCAGCTCCCCCTGCAGATCACCCGCCCCCGCAGCTGTGCTGCCGCGGCGGTAGTCCGCCGGCAAAAATTCATTTTCCAGCCGGAAGGTCCACGGGTTCACCGCCAGCCCGGCGGCGTGCGCGTCCGCCACGAGCGTGGTGGGGGAGCCGAGCGTGCCGTTGGCGCGGCGCGGGATGACGAGCGACTTGGCGGGACCGATCGCCTGCGCGTAGCGGGCGATCTCCTTCAGGCCCTGTGCGGTGATGAGATCCGCGTAGCTGCGCGCATCGCGCGCCATCGCCAGATCAAACGGCGCGCCGCCGTCCTCGATGAGCTGCACCAGCGGCAAGCGCGTCATGCCGCGCAGCGTCTGCAGGAATCCCACCTCGAAAGACTGCGGCCACACGCGCGTGTCGCCGTCGTGGTACCCATACTGCCCCAGCAGTGCCAGCAGTGGCGCCTGCATGGCAAGACCCAGGTTGGCGAAATAACTCGCGTGCTTGATCTCCGGGTACAGGCCGACGGGTGCGGGTGGCGGCAGTCCCAGCTGCCGTGCGCGCGCCACGCGCTGCTGCTGGACGCCCTGCACCAGCGCGAGAATTTCCTCGAAAGTCGCCAGCTCGAATTGCCCGTCGAAGCGCGTGTTGCCGGGACGCAGGTCCGGGATGCGCTCGCGGGCGCGCAGCGTCTTCAGCTCCCGCAGTGTGAAATCCTCGCTGAACCAGCCGCTGACGGCCGTGCCGTCAACCTGCTTCGTGGCCCACCGGGACGCGAACTCCCGGTGTGCTGCCACGTCGGTGGTGCCGCCGAGTTCGTTCTCATGGCGCACGATCAGCACGCCGTCGCGCGACATGACCAGGTCCGGCTCCAGCGAATCGGCGCCGTACTGGATGGCGAGAAAATAGGACGCGAGCGTGTGCTCCGGCACGTAACCACTCGCGCCACGATGACCGATGACTATCGGTGCCGCGCCCTTCATCCGGCTCATCCTAAGCACAGGCGCCGGTGACTTGCTAGACTTTCCCCGTGCTGCTAACGGAACAGGACATCTATCACTTCCGCGAAGGCACTTATTTCCGCGCCTACGAGAAGCTCGGTGCCCACGCGGTAACCGGCGCCAACGGCAGCCCCGCCACGCACTTTGCGGTGTGGGCGCCGAACGCCACGGCGGTGTCCGTGGTGGGTGATTTCAACGGCTGGAACGCGGGCACGCACCCGTTGCGGCCGCGCCTGGATTCCTCGGGGATCTGGGAAGCTGCCGTGACCGAAGCAGGCCCCGGGGAACTCTACAAGTACCACGTGGTGTCGGGGCACGCGGGTGCGGCGGTGGACAAGTGCGATCCATACGCATTCCGCGCGGAAGTTCCGCCCCGCACCGCCTCGGTGGTGTGGAAACTCGATTACCAGTGGGGCGATTCGGCGTGGATGCAAAAGCGCGGGCGCGCCAACTCGCTCGATGCACCGTGGTCGATCTACGAGGTACACCCGGGCTCCTGGCGGCGCGTGCCGGCCGAGGGTAACCGCTCGCTCACTTACCGCGAGCTCGCGCACGCGCTCGGCGACTATGTGTCCGACATGGGCTTCACGCACGTGGAACTCATGCCGGTGATGGAGCACCCGTTCTACGGCTCCTGGGGCTACCAGGTCACCGGTTACTTCGCGCCGACCGCGCGCTACGGAACTCCCCAGGACTTCATGTACCTGGTTGACCATCTGCACCAGCGCGGCATCGGGGTGATCCTCGACTGGGTGCCGTCGCATTTCCCCACCGATGCCCACGGACTGGCGCAGTTTGACGGCACGCATCTGTACGAGCACGCCGACGCCCGCCAGGGGTTCCACCCGGAATGGAAGAGCTCGATTTTCAATTACGGTCGCGCCGAAGTGCGCAACTTCCTCGCCAGCAGCGCGCTTTTCTGGCTCGACATCTACCACGTGGATGCACTGCGCGTGGACGCGGTGGCGTCGATGCTGTACCTGGATTACGCGCGGCCCGCCGGCGAGTGGATTCCCAACCGCTTCGGCGGTAACGAGAATCTTGAGGCGGTGCAGTTCCTGAAGCAGCTGAACCTCGCGGTCTACCGCGATCATCCCGACACCCAGACCATCGCCGAGGAGTCCACCGCCTGGCCGATGGTGTCACGGCCGACAAACTTCGGCGGCCTGGGGTTTGGACTTAAGTGGAACATGGGCTGGATGCACGACACACTGAAGTATTTCCAGCAGGACCCGGTGCATCGCAAGTATCACCACAGCCGGCTCACCTTCAGCCTTTGGTACGCCTTCACCGAAAATTTCGTGTTGCCGCTCTCGCACGACGAAGTGGTGCACGGCAAGGGCGCGCTTATCGGCAGGATGCCCGGCGATGAGTGGCAGCAGTTCGCGAGCCTGCGCCTGCTGTTCGGCTATATGTGGACCCACCCCGGCAAAAAACTGCTGTTCATGGGCGGGGAGTTCGGCCAGCGCCGCGAATGGCAGCATGATGAAAGCCTGGAGTGGCACGTGTTGCAGTATCCGCTGCACGCCGGCGCGCAGAGCTGGGTGCGTGACCTGAACCGGCTGCTGCGTGCCACGCCGAGCCTGCATGAGCAGGATTTCGTTGAGGGCGGTTTCCAGTGGATCGATTGCGACGCCGCGGATGTCAGTGTCATCGCCTTCCTGCGCAAGAGCCGCGGCGGCGACCTCGTCCTCGTGGTGTGCAACTTCACGCCCGTGCCGCGCGAAACTCACCGCCTGGGCGTGCCGCGCGGCGGAGTCTGGCGGGAGCGTCTCAACAGTGATGCCGGTGTGTACGGCGGCAGCGGCCTCGGCAATCTGGGCAGGCTGGTGGCGGACGCCATACCCTCGCACGGCCAGGAGCAGTCGCTGCTGATGCGGCTGCCACCTCTGGCGATCGTGGTGCTGACGCCGGAAAAGTAAGACCTGCGCACGAGCAAGCCATGCGTTACAGCACACCAGGCGGTGTCAGCATCGTCGCCGCGCTTGCCCTGCTCGCGGCCTGCAACCCCGGCATCCCCGTGCGCCAGGATCCGGAGCAGGTGCGCAGCCGCTACCAGGCGTACGCCGGCCCTGCCATCGATCATTTCGTCTGGCGCGGCCACTACGACGGCTGGGAAGCTGTGGGGCGCGATCAGCTGGTGCTGTTCACGTCAGTGAACAACGCCTACCTGCTCACCGTGAGCCCACCGTGCCACGACCTGCGCACCGCCGAGCACCTCGGCCTCACCGCCACCGCGGGATCGGTGTACGCACGCCTGGATTCCATCACCACGCGCAACTGGCGCTGCCGCATCCTGCAGATCCGCAGGGTGGACTACCGCCGCATGAAGGCGGATCTGCGCCGCGCCGGCAACCCTGCGCCCGGCTGAAGAGGCCCGCCCGCGGTGTAAACCCCGCAGCTGCGGACGCGTTCTGAAAGTCGCACCACGCCTTATCCAGGAGTCTTGTATGCGCCGAATCTTGCCGACCCCCGTGCTCCCCCTGGTACTCGTCCTGTGCGGTGCCTGCGCGGGCGGCATCCCGCTGCACCCGAGCCAGCAGCAGGTGCGCGATCGCTACAGCGCCTACGCCGGTCCGCCGATTCCTTCCTTCACCTGGCTCGGCCGTTACGATGGCTGGGAGCCGCTCGGCAAGGATGAGCTGGTGATCTTCACCACCCCGAACGATGCCTACCTGCTGAAGATCTGGCCGCCATGCGACATGCGCTTTGTCATCAACGACATCGGCCTGAGCTCCACCGGCAGAACCGTGACCGCGCACCTGGATTCGGTCATTACCAACTCTGCTGCCACCGGCCGCTGGCGCTGTCCCATCGATGAGATCCGCAAGGTCGACTATCAGCGCATGCGGGCGGACCTGCGCGCACAGGCGCAGGCGCCAGCGTCGGCACCCGCGCCGGCGTCCCCACCACCCCAGGCCCATTAGCACCTCAGCTGGAGGAGATCTTCAGCGATAGCCACGCGCCTGCAGGCCGAAGAGGCGCGCGTAGGTGCCGTTCAGGCGCATCAGCTCCTCGTGGCTGCCGCGCTCGACGATCGCGCCGCGGTTGAGCACCGCGATCTGGTCGGCCATGCGCACGGTGGAGAAGCGGTGCGAGATCAGGATGGTGATGCGCTCACGCGCGAGCTGGCGGAAATGCTCGAACACCTCGGCCTCGGCCTGCGCGTCCATGGCCGCAGTCGGTTCGTCGAGCACCAGGATGTCCGCGCGGGTGCGCATGAAAGCGCGCGACAGCGCGATCTTCTGCCACTGTCCGCCCGAGAGTTCCCGTCCATCGCGGAACCACTTGCCGAGCTGCGTGCGGTAGCCCTGCGGCAGGGTCGCGATGAATTCGCTCGCACGGCCCTTGTCGGCAGCGGCGCGCCAGCGCGTCTCGTCTTCAAAGAAGCGCTCGTCGCCGGCGCCGACGTTCTCGCCCACCAGCATCTGGTAGCGGGCAAAATCCTGGAAGATGACGCCGATGCGCTCGCGCAGCGCCGCCTCGTCCCACTGCGCCAGATCCTGTCCGTCAAGAAGAATCCGTCCGCTCGTCGGCGCGTACAGGCGCGTCAGCAGTTTGATCAGTGTCGTCTTGCCCGAGCCGTTCTCACCTACCAGCGCCAGGCTCTCGCCGGGGCGCAGCTGCAGTGTTATGTGCTCGAGCGCGGCCTCTTCTGCGCCCGGATACGTGAAGCTCACGTCCTCGAAGCGAATGCCGTCCTCGGGGTGCGGCCCACGCACTGCGGCTCCCGTGCCTTGTGGCACCGGTGTCTCCAGGTACTCATACAAGGTCGAGAGGTACAGATTGTCCTCGTACATGCCGCCGACCGCGGCGAGAATCGCCGACACCGCCGACTGTCCCTGCCGGAACAGCGCGACGTACATGGTCATCTGACCCAGGGTGATGACGCGCGCCACGGCGCTGACCGCGGTCCACGCGTAGCCGCCATAGAGGGCCGCCGTGCCGATTAAACCCAGACAGAACCCCCAGGTATCCCGCCGCAGGGTAAGGGCCCGGTCCTCGCGGTACAGACGGCGAAAGATGTCGCGGTAGCGCTCGAGCAGACGCGGTCCGAGACCGTAGAGCTTCACCTCCTTGGCATGATCCTCGCGCCCGAGCACCGTCTCCAGGTACAGCTGCATGCGCGTCTCGGGCGAGCGCCAGCGGAACAGACGAAAGGCGTCGCCGGAGAACTTGGCTTCCGCGACGAACGCCGGCACGCCCGCAAGCAGCAACACCGCGACCGCCCAGGGCGAAAAATGCGCCAGCAGCGCGCCATAGCTCACGAGCGAAATCCCGTTCTGCACCAGCCCGAAGGTGCGTGTTACCAGGCTCAACGGCCGCGTGGACGCCTCGCGCCGCGCGCGCGTCAGCTTGTCGTAGAACTCTGAATCCTCGAAGTGCTGCAGCTCGAGTGTCAGCGCCTTCTCGAGGATCATGACGTTGACGCGTTGCCCGAGCTGCGCGCGCAGCAACGACTGGCACACTGACAGGCCGCGCTGCGCCGCCGCGATCGCGGCCACGAGCAGCCCCTCGATCACGACCAGGTCCACGACCCGGCCGGCGGCACCACTGCTGCGCATCGCGGTGACCACGGCATCGACGATCAGCGAACCGATGTAGGCAACACTCGCCGGCAGGACGCCCGCCACCAGGGTGAGGACAGCGATCGCGAGCGTGAGTTTGCGGCTGGTCGTCCACACCAGCTCCAGCGCCCGCCGGCTGTAGCGGAACACGCCGAAGAAGCCCCGCAGCGTGAAGCCCTCGCGCTCAGCGACAACGTTGGCGCGGCGCGGGGGATGAGTGGGTGTCGCCATCTAACGGGTCGATGTGGGGGCAGTTATCGGCTATTCCAATGCGCTTCAGCGCGGGTGCCGGATGAGGCTTTCGACCCAGGCTTCGCACAGCGCGATGGCTTCAGCGGGACGAAACGTCCCCGGCTCGAGGCACCATTCCAGCCACAGGCCGTCGACCAGCGCTGTGAGTCCGATGGCGGCCAGGCGCAGGTCGGCCCTGGGCGTGCGGGTCGCGCCTGTGCGCGCCTCCCTAATAAGTTCGGCGAGCAGCCCGCGCACCAGGCGCACGTAGTCTTCGTAGGTCTCGTGGTGGACGCGCTGGATGAGGCGCGAGTGACGGTACAGACCCCAGAACACGACCCACACCGCGAGCACGTCCGCGTCCAGGTTCGGCGGCGAGAAGGATGCGCGCAGGAACGCATGCAGCCGCGCACGCGGTGAATCGGGAGCACGCGCCACGGCCGCGAGCATGGCGCCGACGAGTTCGCCGTTGAAATAGTGGTAGGCGGCGGCGACGAGTTCGTCCTTGTTGGGAAAATGATGGTTGATGAGACCGACCGAGACTCCCGCGGCGGCGCTGATGGTGCGCACCGACAGGCCCTCGTGACCGTGGCGCTTCAGGCACTTGATGGTGGCGAGGATCAGCGCCCGGCGCCGCTCCGCGGGCAACTGGCGCCGGAAGCGCGGGCGCGGCGCCCGCGCGCTCAAGCCGCCCGCCGCAACCGCCCGCGGCGAAAGTCGGTGAGGATCTCACGCGCGGCGTTGTGACCGGGAGCGCCGGTGACACCGCCGCCCGGATGCGTGCCGGCGCCGCACATGTACAGGCCCGCGAGCGGCCCGCGATAGTTGCCGTAGCCCAGCATGGGACGCGCGGAGAACAGCTGATCGAGACTCAGCGCGCCGTGAAAAATGTCCCCGCCCACGAGGCCGAAGGTGCGCTCAAGATCAAGCGGACTCATGATCTGCCGCCCGAGCACCGCAGCCTTGAAGTTGGGGGCGTGCGCATTGACGGTCTCGATCATCAGATCTGCGACCGTGTCGCGATGCTGGTCCCATGAGTCGCCGTTGGGCAGCTGCGGCGCCACGTGCTGGCAGAAAAGACTGGCAACGTGCTGGCCGGCGGGCGCGAGTGTGTCATCGAGCGTCGACGGAATTACCATCTCAACAATCGGCGCTCGCGACCAGCCGAGCAAGCGGGCATCAAAATACGCGCGCTCCATGTAGTTGAGCGTCGGCGCGATGATGATGCCGGCGGTGTGATGATCGGCCGGCACCTTGCCGGGCAGACAGGTGAAATCGGGCAGTTCCGTCAGCGCCACATTCATGCGGAAGGTACCCGAGCCGCAGCGCCAGTGGCTCATGTGCTCGCGAACCTCGCCCGGCAGCGCGGCGGGCGCGATCAGACTCCCGTACAAAAGCTTCGGGTTGAGATTGGAGATCACCGCCGCGGCGCGCAGCGTCTCCCCGGCCGCCGTCACGACGCCGATCGCGCGGCCGCCCTCGACCTGCACCTCGCGCACCGGTGTGCTTAAGCGAATCACCACCCCGCGCGCGGTCGCCGACTTCGCCATCGCCTGCGTGATCGCGCCCATGCCGCCGATCGCGTGGCCCCAGGCGCCGCGTTTGCCATTGACCTCGCCGAAAACGTGATGCAGCAGCACGTAGGCGGAGCCTGGCGTGTAGGGACTGGCGTAGTTGCCGACCACGCCGTCAAAGCCGTACACCGCCTTGATCGGATCGCTCTCGAACCAGCCGTCGAGGTAATCCCCGGCGGACATGGCAAAGAGCGCCAGCAGTTCCCGCCGCAAGGGCATGTCGAGCTTGCGCAGCCGCCCGCCCAGGCGCGCCGCCCCCAGCAGCTCCGGCAGCGCGGTGCGCCAGCTGCCTGCGGTCACGTTCGGTGGCGTCGTCAGCACCACGTCCCGCAGTACGTCCGCGATCGCCTCCAGGCGCTCCCCATAGGCGCCCAGACGCGCCGCATCGCGCGCCGAAAACCGCGCGACTTGCTCTTCAGTACGGCCCGCCCCGGTCAGCAGGTAGCGCCCGTCCGCGGTCGGCAGGAAGTTCGCGCAGCGACGCTCGACAATGCGTAACCCGTGCCCGGGAAGATCCAGATCGCGGATGATCTTCGGGTTCAGAAGCGATACGGTGTATGCGGCAACCGAGTTGCGGAAACCCGGATGGAATTCCTCGGTGACAGCCGCGCCGCCGACCACGGCGCGTTGCTCGAGCACCGTGACCTTCAGTCCCGCCGCCGCCAGGTACGCCGCGCACACAAGTCCGTTGTGCCCGCCGCCGATGATCAGGGCATCGCAGCGCGCACCGTTCACGGCCGTGTCACTCATGGCTCCAGCCCCGCGCAGGCGCGTGTTCCAGGGTGCTTTCGGGGATGAGGCTGCGCATGCGCGCGGCGAAGCTGCGCAGGCACACCTCACCGTCGCTCAACGGCCCCGAGGTGTAGCTCATAGAGGCCATGCCCGCCTGCACGCGCTCGATCAGCGCCTTGTCCTCCAGACTCACGCGCCGGTTGATGCGCCAGTTCAGATAGCGCGCGATGCGCATCTCGCGGCGCGCGTCCGGATGCACGTAGGCGATCTCGCGCACCAGGGTTTCCGTGGGCGACACGGGCAGAAACTGCATGAAATCAACCTGGTCCGGATAGATGTCGAATGCCAGGTTCGGCCACAGCTTGAAGTATGTCCACAGGCGCTGCCGCTCGGGCGGCAGGTGCGCAACCTGGGGAAGTACGCGCTGGTAGAGCCGTTCCGGCCAGTTGCTGGAGGGTGCCTCGCGCAGCAGGCCGGACATCTTGTCGATCCACGGCCGCGCTTCGATGCGATAGTCCCGGCCGAAGAGGCGCGTCAGTCCCGGGTGCGCGACGTTGATATGCAGTCCGTCGGAATAGTTGTCGGCGACGTTCTTCCAGTTCACGGCCCGCGGGCGCAGCGTAACCCGCCCCTGCGGCACGAGTTCCTCGAGCCGGTAGGCGGCGAGCTCCTGCGCGTAGGGAGCGGCCATCTCGCGCACGCTCGGCAACCCCGGTGCGAAGCGCACGAAAATAAAGCCCATGAACACTTCGTGCTCGAGCTGCGCAAGTCCGTGGCGCGCGGTGTCGAGCCCGGGGAAGGATTCGCGGTTGGGCACGCCGACGAGCCGCCCGTCGAGGCCGTAGCTCCAGGCGTGGTAGCGGCAGGTGATGCGCCGGCCGCAAGACCCGCGCGGGCCGTCGAGCAGGCGTGCGGCACGATGCCGGCAGACGTTGTGAAACGCCCGCACCGCGCCATCCTCGGCACGCAGCACCACCACCGACTCCCCGAAGAACTCGAAGGTATGGAAGTCCCCCGCCTGTGGAACATCGTTCAGGTGGCACACCAGCTGCCAGCTGCTGCGGAAAATCGCCTCGCGCTCGCGCTCGAAGAACTCCGCGTCGCGGTAGATCCACGCCGGCAGGCTGCGCCCGGCGGCAGTGGCGGTGGCACTGGTGGTGGTGGCGGCGACCCGGGGCGCGGTGACGGAATTCATGGCCTTGACCTGGCAGCGGTTATTGAACGATCGTACAACAACAGGAAAGACAGCCGCAAGATCGGCCCACGGCTCTTGGCCGCGGTGCTGGCAGCGTCTGGCCCTGGCAGCGATCGTGGTGTTCTAAAACCTATCCGCTGTATCCGTTTGTGATACAACACGCGCGCCCGCCGCTGCCGTAGAATAAGTGCTCTATGGCTATGGATATTGCGCATCTGGTCCAGTCGTCCGTGGCGCCAGTGTTCCTTCTGTCCGGCGTCGCAGCCACGCTCGGGGTGCTGACCAATCGCCTCGGACGCATCGTGGATCGCGCCCGCACGCTCGAGGAACGCTTCGAGGCGCATCCGTTCAGCAAGCACCTGCACGACGATCTGCGGGTGCTGGCACGCCGCGCCGGCTACATCAACGTCGCCATCTCGCTGTGCGCGATCGCAGCGTTGCTGGTGGCGCTGGTGGTGGTCACGCTGTTCGCCAACGCTTTCCTGGGTTCCGAGCTTGGCATCGTGATCGCGCTGCTGTTCGTGGGCGCGATGGTGTGCCTCTCGGCCGCTTTCATCGCCTTTTTCATCGAGGTGCGGCTCGCCATGCGGGCGCTGCGGATCGGCCTGCCGCAGGCTTAAGTAAGCTCAAGCGGCGGGCGGGTGAATCTGCTACCCTGCGCACCCTTTTTTGACTGCGCCGCAAAGGGGCCCTGAGCCCCTCGTTGCACCACTCGCCCCCTTTGGGCCCACGCAAGCCATGAATCGTCCGATCCGTAACATCGCCATCATCGCGCACGTCGACCACGGCAAGACCACGCTCGTCGACTGCCTGCTGAAGCAGTCCGGAACCTTCGCCGCCCACGAGCACATGGGCGAGCGCATCATGGATTCCAACGACATCGAGCGCGAGCGGGGCATCACCATCCTCGCCAAGAACTGCGCCATCGAGTACGGCGGCACGCGCATCAATATCGTGGATACGCCCGGGCATGCCGACTTCGGCGGCGAGGTCGAACGCGTGCTGTCGATGGTGGACGGGGTACTGCTGCTGGTCGACGCGGTCGAAGGTCCCATGCCGCAGACGCGCTTCGTCACCCGCAAGGCCCTGGCGCTCGGCCTCAAGGCGATCGTCGTGGTGAACAAGATCGACCGTCCGGGGAGCCGCCCGGGGTGGGTCGTCGACCAGACCTTCGATCTGTTCGACAAGCTCGGCGCCAACGATGAGCAGCTCGACTTCCCGGTGATCTACGCCTCAGCGCTGCAGGGCTGGGCCACTACCGATCACACCGAGCGCCGACCGGACATGTCGGCGCTGTTCGAAGCCATCCTCACCTATGTACCGCCGCCGGCGGCTCAGGCCGACATGCCGCTGCAGCTGCAGATCTCCACGCTCGACTACAACTCCTACGTCGGACGCATTGGCATCGGCCGCATCCGCCGCGGCGTGGTGCGTCCGGGCACGACCGTCGCGCTGCGCTACGGCAACGAGGATCGCGGCGAGGCCAAGATCGCCCAGGTACTGGCGTTCACGGGCCTGCAGCGCAACCCGGTCGAGGAGGCGAGCGCCGGCGACATCGTCGCCGTCACCGGCATCGAGGGAGTCAACATCGGTCTTACGATCTGCGATCAGGAACATGCCGAGGGGCTGCCGCCGATCAGCGTGGATGAGCCGACGCTGGCGATGAACTTCCAGGTCAACAACTCTCCGCTCGCCGGCCGCGAGGGCAAGTTCGTGACCAGCCGCCAGATCCGCGAGCGCCTGTACCGCGAGCTGCAAAGCAACGTCGCGCTGCGGGTGGAAGACACCGAGGAGCCGGACGTGCTGCGCGTCTCCGGCCGCGGCGAACTGCATCTGACCATTCTCATCGAGAACATGCGCCGCGAAGGCTACGAACTCGCGGTGTCACGCCCGCAGGTGCTGACCAAGATCGTGAATGGCGAAGTGCACGAGCCCTACGAAGCGCTCACCGTCGACATCGAGGACACCCACCAGGGCGCGGTCATGGAAGCGCTCGGCCCGCGCCGCGCGGACCTCACCGACATGAGCATCGACGGCAACGGCCGCGCGCGGCTCGAGTACCGCGTGCCGGCACGTGGTCTGATCGGCTTCCAGGGTGAATTTCTGACCCTCACCCGCGGCACCGGGCTCATGAGTCACATCTTCGATGGCTTCGCCCCGGTCAAGGGCGAGATCCCGGACCGCCACAACGGCGTGCTGGTGAGCAACGAGCAGGGCGAGGCGGTGGCCTATGCGCTGTTCAACCTGCAGGAGCGCGGGCGCATGTTCGTCAGCCCCGGCGAGAAGCTCTACGAGGGCATGATCATCGGCATCCACAGCCGTGACAACGATCTGGTGGTGAACCCCATCAAGACCAAGAAGCTCACCAACATAAGGGCCGCCGGCAAGGATGACGCCATTCTCCTGACGCCGCCCATTGAGCTGAATCTGGAGTATGCGGTGGAGTTCATCGCCGATGACGAGCTGGTGGAAGTCACCCCCGCCTCCATCCGCATCCGCAAGCGCTTCCTGAAAGAACAGGACCGCAAGCGCGCCTCGCGCAGCGACGCCACCGCCGCCGTGTCCTAGCAACCGCGGCTAGCTCTCGTGCGCGCCGCTGATGCCGATGAAGCGCAGGAACTCCGC
>Ga0070761_10000442_pt1 | contig 27089 bp, 21 predicted proteins | sample HubBroMetageREF1_FD_66724 | JGI IMG/M metagenome (GOLD analysis project Ga0070761, IMG submission 66724) | Reference soil microbial communities from the Hubbard Brook experimental Forest, New Hampshire, USA - Hubbard Brook CCASE Soil... | ecosystem: Environmental > Terrestrial > Soil >... | reverse complement strand
GCAGGCGCTGGAGGGGTATCGCATCCCAATTTTGCAGCTCGAAGGATACGAAGCCGACGATGTGATCGGAACCCTGGCCCGGCAAGCGGCGGCGGAATCGTATCCGGTGTTCGTGGTGTCGAGCGACAAAGACATGCTGCAGTTGGTGAACGACAAGGTGCAAGTCTTGAATCCGCCGAAGGACAACCTGATTTGCGATGCGGCGAAGGTGGAGGAGATTCTGGGAGTGCCGCCGTCGAAGGTGGTCGATGTCATGGCGCTGCGCGGCGATTCGGTCGATAACATTCCCGGTGCGCCGGGGATCGGCGACAAGGGGTCGGTGGAACTGATCCAGCGTTTTGGAAGCGTGGAACAGGCTCTGGAACATGCAGCCGAGGTGGAGAAGAAAACGTACCGGGAATCGCTGCAGAACAATCGCGACAACATCCTGTACAGCAAGCAACTGGTGACGATTGATTGCGACGTGGCGGTCGAGCTGGATGTTGCCGCGATGAAAGTGGGCGAGCCGGATGTTGAATCTCTTCGCGCGCTGTTTGCCGAACTCGAATTTACTTCTTTGTTAAAAGAACTGCTTCCGGTCGTTGAAGTGAAAGAGGGCGACTACCGGGAAATCAAGTCGGAGGCCGAATTCGAGGAGTACTTGAGAAGTCCGGGCCAGAGCGCGCCGCTCTCTCTGGCGATTCCGACCGAGCACGCCGAGAGTGTCGAAGAGGAAGAGGAAGAGCCTCCGCCGGCGCAGTCGGGATTTCTGGCTTTGCAGCCGGCGGATGCTGAAGGTCTGGGTGCCGCCGGGATAGAGCGCATTGCGGTTTCGAATATGCCGGGGTCCGGGGCGATGGTTGCGCTGGAAAACAAGGCGCTCGCCCAACGAGTGAACCGTGCGCTCGAAGATGCTACGGTGCCGAAGACGGTTCACGATCTCAAGGCGGCGCTGCATTATTTCTCGGAGCATTTTTCTGGAGAGGCAATTGCGCTGGCCGGAGTGAAGCATGATCCGATGCTGTATTCCTACCTGCTCGACCCGACTTACTCTTCGCATTCGTTGCCGGAGGTCGCGCTGCGTCGATTCAATTTGAAGCTGAGCGGCAATCTGGCGGAAGCGGCGGACGTAACGGGCAGGCTGGCGAGCGCGCTTCGAAAAGAAGTCGACGATCAGCGATTGACTTCGGTGTATGAAGAGATTGATGCGCCGCTGGTGCCCGTGCTGGCGCGCATGGAAGACGCTGGAGTGAAAATTGATCCCGCGGTTCTGGGGCAGATGTCGGTGAAACTGCAGCGCGAAGCCGAAGCCAAGGCACGAGACATTTATGAGCGGTGCGGCATGGAGTTCAACATCAATTCACCGAAGCAACTGGGTGATGTGTTGTTCAACAAATTGGCGCTGCCGATGCCGTCGAAGTACGGGAAAGGGAAAAAGATTTCGACGGCGGTGGATGTATTGGAAGGACTGGCTGCGGATCACGAAGTTCCGCGGCTGGTGCTGGAGTATCGGCAACTGACGAAATTGAAGTCGACTTATGTGGATGCACTGCCGGCGCTGATTCGCAGCCAAAGCGGCCGTGTGCATACGACGTTCGGGCAGACGGGGACAGCGACGGGGCGGCTGTCGTCGGCGAATCCGAACCTGCAGAATATTCCGATTCGCACCGAACTTGGACGGGAGATTCGGGCGGCGTTCATTGCCGAGCCGGGGCACGTACTGTTGGCCGCGGATTATTCGCAGATCGAACTGCGGCTGCTGGCCCATTATTCAAAAGACAAGCTGCTGGTGGAGGCGTTTCGGCGCGGAGATGACATTCACACGTTGACCGCGTCGCAGGTGTTTGGCGTGCCGCCGCTGATGGTTACTCCGGATCACCGGCGGCAGGCAAAGGTGGTGAACTTCGGGATCGTCTACGGTTTGTCGGCGTTTGGGCTCTCGCAGCAGCTGGGCATTGAGCCGGGTGAAGCCAGGAAATTCATTGATGCTTATTTTGAAAAATATTCTGGAGTGCGGGCTTTCATCGATGCAACGCTCGAGCAGACGCGGCGCGATCAGAAAGTGAAGACGCTGTTCGGGCGCATTCGGCCCATTCCCGATATCAACAGCAAGAACGCCACCCAGCGCGGATTTGCCGAGCGCACGGCGGTGAACACGCCGCTGCAGGGAACGGCCGCCGACTTGATCAAGCTGGCGATGATCCGGATTGATGAGGACATTCGGAAGCGCGGGTTGAAGTCGCGGATGACTTTGCAGGTGCACGATGAACTTGTGTTCGAAGTGCCGGAGAGTGAAGTGGAGGCAATGAAGCCGCTGGTCCGAGACCACATGGAGAAGGCGTATTCGCTCGCGGTTCCGCTGCTGGTGGAAATCGGAGTGGGGCCAAACTGGCGGGACATGCAATAGGGGAACAATTCGAGGGATGGCGACCGAGGCTGAGCAGACCATTTCAGCGTGGCCGTACCGGCGCTTCCGATATACTCGGTGGAACGATCCTCGTAAGCGCCGCCTTCGTCGTTCTTCCCAGTCGCTGATTCCGGCCGCATGGCCGGGGTCTGTGGTCTAAGGTTCGAGATCTAAGATTCGAGATCTAAGATTCGAGATCTAAGATTCGCGATCTCATAGATTTGCGATCCTGAAATTTGCCATCCTGCGGAGGCAGTCTGATGAGTGCGGTTCCGTCGCCGGTGTTAGACGAAACGCGACAACGCGTTTTTCCCCGGCACCCGATCAGCGTACGTCTGGACTTGATCGCGTTGCGATCCGGGGTCCCGGAAAATTTGCCTGGACGCTGCACCGACCTCAACGAGTCCGGTATAGGCGCGGTGGTGGCCGGAGAATTGGCCGCGGGCCAACAAGTGGCGGTCGAACTGCGGCTTCCGAATGTTGGCGTGCCAGTTCGGGCGCGGGCGCTGGTTCGCTATCAGTCGCGTCTCCGTTGCGGGCTTGAGTTTGTAGGGCTGTCGGTCGAGCAGCGGGAGATGATCCATTATTGGGTTAACCGCGCCGCTGCGCAGCCGGTTGATACCAAGGATTTCAAAAAAGCAGAGAACCCGGGATCCGCGGAGACTGAAGTAGCTGTGGTGGGTGGGCAACTGGCAGCCACTCCAGGGCGCAGGATTCGCATCGGGCGGCGCGGATTTTATGTGCTGACCGCTTGCATGCTGGCGCTGGCGGGTCTGGGGTGGTGGAAGTGGCAGAAGTCCTGGAACGATCTGGAAGCGCACGCGTCGGTTGCGGAGCGGGGATTGCGAGTCTCTCCCGAAACCATGGAGAAGCGGATTGTCACGAAGGTGCAGCCGGTCTATCCGGAAGCGGCGCGGAAGGCCGGGACGCAAGGACTGGTGGTGCTCGACGCGGTGATTGCGGCAGATGGCAGTGTGAAACGCTTGCGGCCTGTGTCCGGGCCCAAGCCGCTGGTGCAGTCCGCGACCGAAGCGGTACGGTCCTGGAAATTTGAGCCCTATTTATTCAGCGGCCAGGCAGTTGAGGTGGAAACCACGATTGCGGTTGAGTTCCGGCTGGATTGACGGGGCGCTACTCGAATTTTTCAGCCTGCTCAAAGGGTATGCCATGCTGGTCTTTTGCAGAGATGATCGCAGAGTCGCCAGCGGAGACGGACGGTCCCCCGTCGAGTTGCCACGTGATGTTCAACGCAGGATCATTCCACGCCACGGTACGTTCGTGCTCGGGCGCATAGAAGTTCGTGGCTTTGTACAAGACATGGGCGCTCTCGGAAACGACTCGGAAGCCGTGAGCAAATCCCCGCGGAATCCATAAAATGTGTTTGTTCTCGCCGGAAAGTCTGAACGATTCCCACTTTCCAAAGGTGCGAGAAGTGCGGCGGAGATCGAGCGCGACATCAAGAATCTCGCCCGTGATGACCCGCACAAGTTTTCCCTGAGGCTGCTGAATCTGGTAGTGCAACCCGCGGATGACATTTTTCTCGGAATAGGAATGATTGTCTTGTACGAATGGCTCCGGGATGCCGAGTTCGGCAAACACGCGTTGGTTGTAGCCTTCCAGAAAGAAGCCGCGGTCGTCGCCGAACACACGCGGTTCGAGGAGTAGAAGTCCGGGAAGGCTGGTGGCGATTTTTTTCATCGGCAGATTCTAACGAGTCAGTGAGGTGCCATTGATCTTACGACCACAATGCCGCCGACGGCGAATAGCAGACAGATGAAGGTAACGAACTTTGCCGCACGGTTCCTTCCTGCAACGAGTAACACAAGCCACAACCCGAGTGCCGCTAGGAACGGGAGTATGCCTAGGAGGCCGAGGATAACCAGGTCGAGCATCATCACTGCCAGATCTTGAATTGGCGCCCGCGGGCCATGGGGATTGATGCCTAGCAGTGCCGCAAGAAGGAGAACGAGATACATGATCGCGAACAAACCCGTGGGCATGCACAGGAAGCCGATCAGGAACGCTAACGGGATCTCGAATTTCTTATTGGCGATTGCCGTCATCAAACCTCGACCGATGATCTTAACTGGACAATGGAAACCGCTCTCCTAATCAGAAGACGCGTTCCCGCAGCAATTGCGTCAGGTAAGCGCCGTATCCATTGTTGCGCATCGGCTGCGCCAGCGCTTCCAGTTGCGCGGCGGTGATGTAGCCGGAGCGGTAGGCGATCTCCTCGGGGCAGGCGACCATGAGGCCTTGGCGTTTTTGCAGCGTCTGAATGAATAGAGAAGCCTCCATCAAGGCTTCGTGCGTACCCGTGTCGAGCCAGGCCGTGCCTCGACCCATCACACAGACGTTGAGTTGATTGCGTTCGAGATACACGCGGTTGACATCAGTGATTTCCAGTTCCCCGCGCTTGGAGGGCTTGAGACTTGCGGCAATTTCGACGACCTGCCGATCGTAAAAATAAAGTCCGGTGACCGCGTAACGCGATTTGGGCTGCTTTGGTTTCTCTTCAATACTGAGCGCCTTCCCGTGTGGATCGAACTCCACGACGCCGTAGCGCTCGGGGTCATTCACGGGGTAAGCGAAAACGCGGGCGCCTTTGGGCTGAAGTGTCGCTGCGCGCAATTCCTTGACGAGGTCGTGTCCATAGAAAATGTTGTCGCCGAGCACCAGCGCGCAACCGCTCGAGCCAATGAATTCCTTGCCGATCAGGAATGCCTGGGCGATGCCTTCCGGCTTTGGTTGAAGCGCGTACTGGAAATGGACGCCGTAGCGGGAGCCATCACCGAGCAAGTGCTTAAAGCGGGGCAGATCCTCGGGCGTCGAGATGAGCAGAATTTCGCGGATGCCGGCCAGCATCAGCATGGAGAGCGGGTAGTACACCATCGGCTTGTCATACACCGGCAGCAGGCTCTTCGGAAGCACGTGGGTGACGGGATAGAGGCGCGTGCCCGATCCTCCCGCCAGGATGATGCCTTTGTAATTCGGTTGCGCGGTTTTGGTCATGTCGAGTTTCAGTCTTAGGGTTTTTTCAACGTTCCGTCTCAACGTTCCGTGGCGTAATTCTTCGCCATCCATTGACGATAGCTTCCGCTGGTGACGTCGCGGACCCACGGTTCGTGTTCAAGATACCAGCAAACGGTTTTACGGATACCGCTCGCAAACGTCTCCAGCGGGTGCCAGTTCAGTTCACGCTCGATTTTGCGCGTGTCCATTGCGTAGCGGCGGTCGTGGCCGGGGCGGTCTTTGACGAACGTGACCAGCTTGCTGTGGGGAACGGCGGGATCGTTCGGGCGCAGTTCGTCGAGTAGTCCGCAAACGGCGTCGATGATCTCCAGGTTCCTCTTTTCGCTGCGTCCACCGATGTTGTAAGTCTCTCCGACGCGGCCGCGGGAGAGCACGGTGCGAATCGCACGGCAGTGATCCTGCACGTAGAGCCAGTCGCGAACGTTTTGACCGTCGCCATACACGGGGAGCGGCTTGCCGGCGCACGCATTCAGGATCATAAGCGGGATCAGTTTTTCGGGAAACTGGTGCGGTCCGTAATTGTTGGAGCAGTTGGTGGTCAAAACCGGAAGGCCGTAGGTATGGTGATAGGCCCGGACCAGATGATCGGAAGCCGCCTTGGACGCGGAGTACGGGCTGTTAGGCGCGTAGGGAGTGCTTTCGCTGAAGGCCGGGTCTTTGGCGTCGAGTGATCCGTAGACCTCGTCGGTGGAAACGTGCAGAAAGCGGAACGATGCACGATCGAGTTCGCCAAGAGCCAACCAGTAGGCGCGTACTTCTTCGAGCAGATTGAATGTGCCGTTGACGTTGGTGCGGACAAAATCATCAGGGCCGTGGATAGACCGGTCGACGTGGCTCTCGGCGGCGAAGTGAACGACTGCGCGCGGCCGTTCCCGTCGAAGCAAGTCGCGCACAAAATCACGATCGACGATGTCCCCCTGCTCGAAGCGATAGCGCGGGTCGGCTTCGACCACGCGCAGGTTGTTGAGATTGCCCGCGTAGGTCAGTTTGTCGAGATTCAGGACGCGTGCGCGTTCAGAGCTAATCCATTGGAGAACGAAGTTCGAGCCAATGAATCCGGCGCCACCGGTGACGAGGATGAGATCTTCCATGCTGGATATGCCGCGTTGTGCAAACCCGCCGCTGTCTGATTCTAATCATAATCACAGCCGGCCGCGTAGTCGTGCCGGGCTTTCGTGGGTTCCGATCTAAACGCGGCCAGGCTGGGGTCGAACGGGGGCTCGACCAATCGGCGCCACCGGGCTGCAGAAGTACGGCTCTGGATTTGCTCACTTCGCATCCACCCCAGTGCGTTGTAGAAGACCTATTCGATAGAACGCGCTATTTCGGGTCACAGATGCTCGGGCGTTTGAGCTGAGCGAACCTACCATCAAGAAATATTTGCTGCGTATCTTCGATAAGGTGGGGATTTCGAGCCGGGTGGAGTTGGTCCTCTACGCAATGTCGCAGGGCGAGCATCGTCCGGCGGAATGGATGCTCGCCAACAACGCCTGAGCGCAGACGGAAAGGCCGACGTACAATGGCAAAATGCCAAAGTGTGAGGAGATCGCTCGGTGACGGGTTCCGGGTCCGAGTCGCAGTCCGAATCCGAATCCACGTCCAATTCCAATTCCAATTCCAAGGTGGCGCGCCGATGGACCGTGATCGCCTCCGGTCTGCTCCTGCTGGCGCTGGCGCTGGTCGTGATCTTTACCGGGCCGAATGCCTTCTACAGTCCCGTCGCTTTAGTCGTGGTGGCCGCCATCGGACTGGCCGCGGTATTGCTCCAGGTCCGGTTTCGCCGGGATCTTCCGAGCATTCGTTCTCCTCTCTGGCTGAATGTCCTCGGCATTTTCTGTGCCATGCTCACGCTGTTCGCGGATTACCTCCGGGTGACGCGCCGAACGCTGGACTCGGTGGCGTTTGCCGCCGTGGTCTGCTTCGGCATCAGCGGATCGCTCATCCTGCACGCCCTGCGACGAGTGCGAACGCCGCCACCGGCGCAACCGGCGGAGATCGAGTAGAGACGACTAGAGAGAAGAACACCAAGTCCCGTCGCTCGCAATCCTGAGCCGGTGTTCCCAGTTACAATGCCGCTATGCGCGTCACCCTATTCGGAGCCTCGGGCCTACTCGGCACGGAACTGGTTCAGGAACTGAAAACCGATCAACTGACCGCGCTCTCCTCCCGAGACGCCGATTTGCGCGACCACGCACGCGTTCGCGACGTGATTCGCGATTCCCGTCCCGACTGGATTCTCCTGTCCGCCGCCTACACCGACGTGGATGGCTGCGAGTCGAACCGCGATCTTGCCTTAGCGGTGAATTGCGAGGGCGCGGTTCGTGTGGCCGAAGCCGCCCGCGAAGCCGGATCGCGATTGATGTTCCTGAGCACGGATTACGTTTTTGATGGCAGCAAACGATTGCCTTATGAAATCGGCGATGCCAGAAATCCAACCAGCGTCTATGGCGAGAGTAAAGCCCGGGCCGAAGAACGGCTTCTCGAGATTCTGCCCGAGGTCTGCATCGCCCGGAGTTCATGGTTGTTCGGCCAAGGAGGCAAGTGTTTTCCAGCGACAATTCTGAAGCTGGCGTCCACCCGTCCCGAGATTTCCGTGGTGAACGATCAGCGCGGCAGCCCCACGTTCACCCGCGATCTCGCATCCGCTCTCGTGCGACTTTGCCGGGCGTCCGCGCGCGGAATCGTGCACGTCACCAACGCCGGCAACTGCACCTGGTACGACTTCGCCAGCGAAATCATGCGCGAGTCAGGGAAGTCGACCCAAGTCAAACCCGTAACCACAGCCGAATTCCCCCGTCCGGCGCGGCGACCCGCCTACTCCGTTCTATCTCCTGACAGTCTGCGCGCTTACAACATCCACATGCCGCCATGGCAGGATGCGTTACGGCGCTATCTCGCGAGCGCTCCGGTTGCTTTTGCTCCTATCGTCCCGTAGAGCCACGCCTACCTCACTTCGAGCGAACCATGCTTCCCTGCGCCACTGGGTATCGCTCAGCCCCATGTCTTATCGTGACCGCGATTGCCCGCTCATGCGCCAAACTATATATCAACGAGATGAGTACGGCGCTGTCCAACCTCCGCCGTAGTGGTTTATCCTTGCCTTTCCTCGAGGACAACTGTGAACAAACGCTTCTTCTGGACTCTGTTCGCCTTGCTCTATGGGTTGCTTTTTGCCTTCGCGCTTTCTGCCCAGCCGTATGACCCGGCGATGTACCAGGAACTTCACTGGCGCATGATTGGCCCCTTTCGTGGCGGACGCACCGTGGCGATCTCCGGCGTTCCCGGCCAGCCGAACGTCTTCTACATGGCGCCAAACAACGGCGGAGTCTGGAAAACGACCGACTCCGGCCGCACCTGGAATCCAATCTTCGATGACCAGCCGACGGGTTCGATCGGAGCGCTGGCCGTCGCGCCGTCCAATCCGAACACGATTTATGTCGGAAGCGGAGAAGGCCTGCGCCGTCCCGATCTTTCCGTAGGCGACGGTATGTACAAGTCGACCGACGCGGGCCGCACCTGGCAGCATCTGGGGCAACGTGATGGCGCTCTGCGCGACGCGCAGCAGATCGCATCCATCGTCGTTGATCCCAAGGATCCCAATCGGCTCTTTGTTGCGGCTCAAGGACATCCCTACGGCCCAAACCCCGAGCGTGGTGTCTTCCGTTCGCTCGACGGCGGTCAGACCTTCCAAAAGGTTCTCTACAAGGACGAAAACGTCGGAGGCATGGACCTCGTCTTCGATCCCCGCAACTCGCAGGTAATCTTTGCCAGCATGTGGGCTTCGCGCCGACCGCCGTGGACTACCGGCCTTGGCTTGACCGGGCCGGGCAGTGGTCTCTACAAATCGACCGACGGCGGAAACAACTGGCGGCAACTCACCAAAGGACTGCCTGGCGAAGCCGAAGGCGTCAGGCGCATCGGGCCTACAGTTTCTCCCAGTGATCCCGATCGCATGTATGCATGGGTGAACGCGAAGAAGGCGAGCGGCATCTACCGTTCTGATGACGCTGGCGAGAGCTGGCAGTTGGTCAATGACGAGGAACGCGTCTGGGGCCGTGGCGACGACTTCGGCTGCGTGCGCGTCGATCCGCGTAATAAGGATGTGATTTACGTGGCCAATACTTCGACCTACCGCTCCGCCGATGCCGGTAAGAACTTCACCGCCATCAAGGGAGCGCCTGGCGGCGACGATTACCACACCATCTGGATCAACCCCGAAAACCCCGACATCATCGCCATCGCGGTGGATCAGGGTGCGACCATCAGCGTGAATGGCGGCGAGACTTGGAGTTCCTGGTACAACCAGCCGACGGCGCAGCTCTATCACGTCATCACCGACAACCAGTTTCCATACTGGGTCTACGGCGGCCAGCAGGAAAGCGGCTCAGTCGGAACCGCCAGCCGCAGCGACTTTGGCGAAATCACTTTTCGCGACTGGACAACCGTCGGCGTAGAAGAATACGGCTACGTTGCTCCCGATCCGCTCCATCCCAATCTGATTTACGGCGGCAAAGTTACAGTGTTCGACCGCAACACCGGACAGACGCGTGACGTTTCGCCAGTAGTTTTGCGCACTGGGGAATATCGTTTCAATCGCACCGCGCCGCTGATTTTTTCCTCTGCCGATCCGCACGTGCTTTATCTGGGATCGAACGTGCTGTTTGCCACGCGCGACGGTGGCAACAGTTGGCAGGTCATCAGCCCGGATCTGACCCGTGAAGATCCGGGCGTTCCCGCGACGCTAGGGCCGTTTATCGCGGACGATCCGGCGAAGGGCAAGCATCGCGGCGTCATCTATTCGATTGCTCCGTCGCCGAAAGACGCCAACCTGATCTGGGCCGGAACCGACGATGGACTGGTTCACGTGACCCACGACGGCGGCAAGAACTGGCAGAACGTAACGCCTCCCGAACTGACTTCCTGGAGCAAGCTGGCGCAGATGGACGCGTCCCATTTCGATACCTCGACTGCCTACGCCGCGGTGAACCGCCTCCGGCTCGACGACCTGCATTCTTATATCTATCGTACGCACGACGGCGGAAAGTCTTGGCAAAAGATCGTCACCGGCTTGCCTGAGGACGAGCCCGTCAACACCGTGCGCGAAGATCCCGTGCGCAAGGGATTGCTTTTTGCCGGAACCGAACGCAGCGTCTATGTCTCGTGGGACGATGGCGATCATTGGCAGTCGCTCCAGCTGAATCTTCCGCCCACGTCGATCCGCGACCTGGTAATTCACAAAGACGATGTAGTCGTCGGAACCCACGGCCGGTCGTTTTGGATCTTGGATGACATCACCCCGCTGCGTCAGTTCAGCTTTGGCGTGCCGGCGGCTCCCGCGCATCTGTTCGCTCCGCAGCTAACCTATCGCATCCGCCGCAACAACAACACCGACACGCCGCTTCCACCCGAAGAGCCCGCCGGACAGAACCCTCCCGACGGAGCCATGATCGATTACTGGATCAATCCAACCATCATTTCCGCGCCCGTCACTCTGGAGATTACCGACTCCTCCGGCCGCGTCGTCCGCCGTTTTTCGAGCCTCGACCAACCCGAGCCCGTGAAACCAAAGGAACTCAACGTCCCCACGTACTGGGTGCGCCCCGCAAGAGCTCTGTCCGCCGCGCCCGGAATGCATCGCTTTGTCTGGGACCTTACCTATCCCGAGCCCGATGTGCTGGCGCGCGACTATCCAATCTCGGCGATTTACCACGACACTCCCCGCTATCCACTCGGTGCCACCGTCTTACCCGGAAACTACAAACTGGTTTTAACCGCCGGGCGCAAGACCTATTCGCAGGTTCTCAACATCAGAATGGATCCGCGGGTGAAAACTTCGCCCGAAGATCTGCGCCTCCACTTCGAGTTCGACCAGAAGATTGCCGACGCGCTTCACCGCGATTCCGAAGCGGTCGAGCAGGTGCGCAGCCTGCGGGCGCAGTTGAAAACGCTGTCGGGTCAGACAGCGATCGCAAAAGCCGCCGCTGAGCTGGACGCGAAAGCGGCATCCATCGAAGGCGGAGAAGGCGCCCGCTACCTGAGCACCCCCGAAGGCCGCAGCCTGTCTCGGCTGAATAGCGGCTTCAGTACCATCGTCACCGCTCTCGATACCGCCGACGCCGCTCCGACGACTCAGCAAGTCACGATGTTCGAAGAACTGGAACAGGCGCTCGAAGAGCAGTTGTCGGCATGGGAGCAACTCAAGGCGAAAGATATTCCGGCGCTGAACGAACAGCTGAAGAAAGCGGGATTGCCGTTGATCGATCTGCAGAAACCGGTTGCAGGTGCGGGAGATGGCGCCGTGACAACTTCGCAGGACCGGGACCAGAACGAAGAATAAGTCGTGTAGCGTGCTGGTCGCCGTCGATCCGGCCGTGAAGGATCACAATCCTCCGGCTCTGGCAGGCCGCAAAGGCGAGACGACCCACGATAAAACCGCGGAGAGTCCCAAGAAGAAGGCTGAGGACGATGCCACAAAATCCCTGCTCGACAAATACGGGAAATAAAACTTTCCCAAGCCGGAGGTTCAATAAAACCCGCCGGTCCAACAAATCCGCGGACGCCAGCACCATCGCCTTGCGACGTTACACCGGGAACTCGCGCCGAACATATTCCAGAGCTGCCTCAGAAGACGCGAGTCGGCCTTCGAGTTGCGCGTCTTCGACTGCTGCCAGCATCTCTTTGAAGCGCGGACCGGGCTCATAACCTGCCGCAATCAGATCGCGTCCAGTAATCAGCGGAGTGGGACGAATCGCCTCGGGCGGGATCGAATGCAACTGCTCGCGCGAAAAGTCATACGCGTCGAGATTGCCGTGACTGGAAAGACAGTCGAGGCGATGCAATTCCAGATGCTCGTCAAAAGCGGGCAAGCGAAGAAATCTTTTCAGCGTGGATTGCTTCATGCGATGCACGTCGGCAAACCGCATGTGATTGTCCACCAGCGCCAGAATCTGACCGGTCTCGTCGTTCGAGAAGCGCAGACGACGGCAAATTTCGACAGCCATCTTCACTCCGACTTCCACGTGGCCATCGAAGCGGATGCGATCGGGCGCAACGCGGAAGGTGGGAGGCTTGCCTACGTCGTGCAGGAGCGCTCCCCAGGCGAGCGTCTTCGAGCTGTTGGGCGGAAGTTTTTCGAGCAGCAGCAGCGTGTGCGCGAACACGTCGCCTTCGGGATGGTGTTCGGGCGATTGCTCCACTCCTTTCATGGCGGCGATTTCGGGCAGAACTTCGCGCAAGAGACCGGCTGCATCCAGTAATTCGAAAGCGCGGCGGGCTTGGCCTTCGGTTAGCATTTTGGTCAGTTCTTCGCGCACGCGCTCGCAGGAGACCTGGTGAATCTGCGGCGCTAACTTTTGGATTGCTGCCATGGTTGCGGGATCGATCTGGTAATTGAAGCGCGCTGCGAAACGTACGGCGCGGAGCATGCGCAGTTTGTCTTCCGCGAAACGGCGTTCGGGCTCGCCGATGGCGCGCACGATTCCGAGCTTCAGGTCGGGGCGTCCGCCGACGAAGTCGAGGATCTCATTTGTGGCTGGATCGAGCATCATGCCGTTGATGGTGAAATCACGGCGCTGCACGTCTTTGCGGGGGTCCTTGGTGAAGCGCACTTCGTCGGGATGACGGCCATCGGAGTAGCCTACGTCGGAGCGGAAAGTGGCCACCTCGACAGCCGCGTCACGGCGCTCGCCTTGACGGGCAAGGGCGCCCGTCGCTCCAGCGGATTCCGGGACTAGCACGACTCCGAATTGTTCGCCCACGGCGAACGTTTGCGGGAAGATTTGCATGACCTGCCGCGGAGTCGCGTCGGTGGCTACGTCGTAATCGGCGGGCTCGCGGCCGAGAAGAAGATCGCGGACGCAGCCTCCGGCCAGGTAGGCCTGGTGTCCGCGGTTGCGGAGGGTGCGGACGATTTCGGCGGCGTGTTGTTTGTCGTTAGACAAGAAGTACTCAGCATTCAGCGCTCAGCATTCAGCCATCCGCTAAAGCAACACCAACCGCCGGTCGTCTAAACTAGAAACTGATAGCTGATGGCTGACAGCTGACAGCTAATTATGCCTGACGTACACATCCTCGGCATCGAGAGTTCCTGTGATGAGACGGGCGCGGCGGTGGTGCGCTCGGGGCAGGAGATTCTGTCGAACGTGGTGGCTTCGCAGATCGCTACTCACCAGCCTTATGGAGGAGTGGTTCCGGAACTGGCTTCGCGCGAGCATTTGCGGGCCATGGTTCCGGTGGTGCGCCAGGCGCTGGCTGAGGCGGGACAGACTTATGAATCTGTCGATGCTATCGCAGTCACGCAGGGGCCGGGACTGGCGGGCGCTCTGCTCGTGGGCATCAGCTTTGCCAAGGCGCTTGCCTTTGCGCTGGAGAAGCCTTTAATCGCCGTCAACCATCTGGAGGGACACATTCATGCCGTCTTGCTCGAACATCGGCGCGGCGACGATGACGAGCTTCCGTTTCCGGTGCTGGCGCTGGTGGTCTCGGGCGGCCACACGCACCTTTATCTGGCGCAGGTGCAGGAGAATCTCTGGACCTATCGGAACATCGGGCACACTCGCGATGACGCGGCCGGAGAGGCGTTTGATAAAGTTGCGAAGCTTTTGGGGCTTGGGTATCCGGGGGGGCCGACCATCGATCGGCTGGCATCGCATGGCGATCCGCTGGCGGTCAAATTTCAGACTTCGCAGATCAAGCATCGGGACCGGCGGGATCACGGGCAACCTCCGACGGAAAACGACCCGCCGCGCTTCGATTTTTCTTACAGCGGAATCAAGACGGCGGTTTTGCGTTATGTCCAGACTGAGGGCTTGAGGCCTGCGATTGAGGCTCGGCGCCGGGCGCTTGCGGGTATCGGCAAGCCGACGCTGGAAGACTATCTCCGGCTGTCGGACCGGAAAATTCTCAATCTGGTGGCTTCTTTTCAGCGGTCCATGGTCAACGATCTGGTCATGAAGACGCTGGCGGCCGCGCGCGAATATGACGTTCGGACGCTCTTCGTCAGTGGTGGCGTGGCTGCGAACCGGGAATTGCGGTGCGCGTTTGAGCGGGAGGCGGGGATGCGGGGGCTTCCGGTTTTTTTCCCGTCGCGCGCGCTTTCGACCGACAATGCGGCGATGATTGCGGCGGCGGCGTTTCCTAGGTTTCTGCGGGGGGAATTTGTGGCGATGGATTTCTCGGCGGAGGCGGGGATGGCGCTGCGATAGCGGAGGCGCGCAGCGCCTAAAGGCGCATTCATGGGCCGACTAACGCGGCCCTGAAGGGCCGCTCTTCCACGGTGCTCGACGGATTCGTTGGAGTTCCGCGAACTGGTTGGTGCTCCGGGCCATTTCGCGCCTGGTATCGAATTGAAACAGTTCCCAGCTACAATGGTTCGCGTGAAACCTACGATCTACGTGGTGGAAGACGATCCGGATATTTCCCGGCTGGTTCGTCATCATCTGGAGGCGGCCAGCTTCAACGTCCGACTCTATTCGACCGGCAATCTGGTCGTGGTGGACGCGGAACGGCAGCGTCCGGCGCTGTTTCTGCTGGACATCATGGTGCCGGGGAAGGACGGTCTGGAACTTTGCCGGCAGATACGACAATCAGTATCGCTGGCGTCCGTGCCGGTGATCTTCCTGACTGCGAAGAGCGGCGAGGCGGATCGCGTTTTGGGATTGGAATTGGGCGCCGACGATTACATCCCGAAACCTTTCAGTCCGCGCGAACTGGTGGCCCGGGTCAAAGCGGTGCTGCGCCGCTTTGAGCGGCCGCTGCCGCCGCTGCCCACCAAAATTGACGAGGTTCACATTGACCCGGGCGCGATGACGCTGACGGTTCGCGGGAAACAGGTTCCGACAACGGCTACCGAATTCCGGCTGCTCGACTACTTCATGCGGCACGCGGGACGGGTCTTCACTCGCGACCAGTTGCTTGACTCGGTGTGGCGCGACACGGCGTACGTGACGCCGCGCTCGGTGGATGTTTATGTGCGGCGCATCCGTGAAAAGATCGAGCCCGATCCGGAGAACCCGCGTTACCTGAAAACGGTGCGAGGGGCTGGCTACCGCTTTGAGGTTGCGCGTTGAGAAGTCGCATCTTCTTTAAATTGATGTTTGTGTTTCTGCTGGTGATTGGCGTCACCGCGATCACGCTGCAGTGGACCGTGCACAAGGTCTGGGAACGAACGCTGCGCGAGCAGATCGAGCGCGATCTGCAACAGAAAACGTTGATGTTTGCGCATCGCGTGGAGGCGGGCGGGAAGCAATCCCTGGCTGACATTACCGCGCAGGAGGGCCAGGCGGCGGGAGCGCGCGCCACGGTGGTTGACCCCACCGGCAAAGTACTGGCCGATTCCGAAGTCGACCCCAGCAGTATGGAGAATCACGGGCAGAACAAGGAATTTGTTTCCGCGCTCACCGGGAAAATCGGTGTGGACGAACGCAAGAGTCAAGCTCTTGGCGTCCCTTACTTGTACGTGGCGGCGCCGGTTTCTGGAGGAGCGGTGCGGCTGGCGTATCCGTTGCCGGGGATGGAAATTACGGAACGTCCGCTGGCCTTGGCCCTGTTCTGGGGATCGTTCACCGCCTTCGTTTTCGCGATGCTGGTGGCGGCGGCTGCGGCGCAGTATGTCGGCCGGCGGCTGCAGCGGATCGTGAATTTTGCCGAGCGCGTGGCGGGTGGAGATCTGACCGCGAGAATCGCGTCCACGGCCACGGATGAGATCGGGCAGGTGGCGTCAGCACTCGATAAGACGACGCGCCGCGTGGAAGAAAGCTATGCTCGCGTGCAAACCAGCCAGCGCGAACTGGAAACTCTGCTCAATAGCATGCAAGACGCGGTGATCGCGGTCGACGACGACGGGCGCGTGCAGTGGGCGAATCGCGGCATGGACCGACTGCTGTTGCGTGCTCCCCGGCTGAATGCTCCGTTAGTCGACAGCGTTCGCGATCCGGAGTTCCTGGCCGCGATTCAAGAAGCGGCGCGCGACCAGGTGGTCACTTCGGCGCGCTCGAACACCATCGCTTCCGGACGCACCTTCGATGTCACCGCGGCCCCCATGCCAGGAGGGGGCGCGGTTGCCGTGCTCCGCGATTTGACCGAGACCGAGCGCATGGAAAAGAGCCGGCGCGATTTCATCGCTAACGTTTCGCATGAGTTGCGGACTCCGCTGACGTCGATTCAGGGATACACGGAGACGCTGCTCGATAGTCCTCTTGAAGACGCTCACCTACGCGAGTTTTTGGAAATCATCCGCAAGAATGCAGCTCGCATGTCGCGCCTTACGGAAGACCTGCTCACGCTGGCCCGGGTCGAATCGGGCGAGCACAGGTTCGACGTGCAGCGGGTCAGCGTCGAAGAATTGCTGCAGGATGCACTGGAAAGCTTCCGGGAAGTGGCGCGGTCGTATGGAGTCGATCTGGTGGTTGAGAACTTAGTCCCTACCGGGCAGGTAAATGCGGATCGCGAGGCGATCCACCAGATTTTTTCTAACCTGATTGAGAACGCGCTGAAGTACGCGGCGTCGGGAAAGAAAATTGTTCTCGGGGCCCGGGCAGCGGAGCGGGGCATCGAGCTGTATGTCCGGGACTTCGGACCCGGGATTTCGTCGGAACATCTGCCCCGTCTTTTCGAGCGATTTTATCGCGTCGACAAAGCGCGCTCGCGGGAATCCGGGGGAACAGGGCTGGGACTGGCCATCGCCAAGCATATTGTTCTGGCGCATGGGGGAACGATTCGCGCGGAGAGCGAACTCAACCATGGTTCGAGCTTTTTGTTCGTACTGACGGCCGCGGAGCCGGATTCGGCGTAGACGCGATGGTGGGTGTCCTGACATGACCAGAATCCAGTCCACCCCCTCCTCGGTGGTGAGTGTTCGGGCTATTTCCACAACCACCCAACGCACGCTACCCTGATGCTGGTTGATTTACCTGCTCCGGCGAAAAGAGCACTTCCACCCGTGGTCCGCATCTCCAAAACAGGGCTGCGGCTGGGAGCAAAGCAAGCATTGGCAGAACAAGAAAGACAGCGATTATCAAGGAGTGGCTGCTCCAATCATCCTGCGAAATCTCCGTTTGATGTGTGGCACTGCGCTCGTTGGTCGCAGTCAAGTCCTCACTTTGTTTTAGGATTATCCTCGCCGCAGCCAGCGCGTACTTCGTTCTTGTCAACCGCCCGCACTTCATCACTGCCGATGTCTACGTTCACATCTTCATAGCTCACGACGGTTGAGCCATGCGGAACCACGACTGCCCCCTCCTTCGGCACGGTCATTCCCGTGTTCGCCAGCCCCGCTAAACTCTCGGCGAGCGCGTGTAGTTCCTTCACGGTCTCCCTTGTCTTCGCCAGGGCCTTAGCGTAGTCCTCCATTTCCAAGTAGCCGCTTATGAGTTGCAGATGGCTCGTCATTCTGCGAACCGACTCCTTCACAGAGTTCAGCATGTCAGTTCCTCCTTTGGGCATAGTGCTCATTGCGGACGAGGTGGAATTGGGAGCTCGTGCAAGCCGTGCAATACTTCGAGCCTTGACTGGCCCTGCTCGCAGTTTAGGAGCGACGCTCAATCCAGCGTCGGTCACGATGCAGCGTTGTTCGGGGCTGTCCCGAGCTCAGTTCGTCCTTACTCGCCCGGCTCCGCGCCGTAATTCGGACAACGCTCTGCATGCACCTGTTGGAGAGTTCGTCTCAGCCTTCATCGTTCCCGATTATGCGGCAATTCGTAAAAAGAAAGTGATCAATGTAGCACAGTGAACTCACTCACAATGCCGGAATCGGCTCGTCACAGGGTGGTTGGTCTGCAACTCGGAACCTGAGCCGTTGTCTGACTTTTACATTCGGCGACACGAAATTCACCGCGTTGTAACCTGCCTCGATACGCTGGCAATTATGCTTTTGATGGGAGTGTGTGTCACACTCTGGATTGGTGCCGCCTGCGTCCAGCGAAGCGGAGCTGGCATCCAACGAAGCGAGGCAGTTTTGCTTATGAGCACAGCCTTGAATGCTCCTCCGCCTGAGCCTTTGCACTCGGGCCTGGTGCGGCGCACGGTGGAAGCCTGCGAACTGGCGCGCCAGGCCGCGGCTATCGCGGCGGAGGGGATTGCCACCGGATCCATGTCGCGGCTGAACGCCATCCGGCAGTGCGAAAAGGAACTCGATGCCATTGACCTGGAAGTGGACAATGGCGTGACCACAAGCATCACGCGCGTTCCGGAGGCCGAAACCCGGCAACTGCTGGCTTGCATGAAAGTGATGATCGGACTGGAGCGCATCGGGGATCTGCTTTTGAGTTTTGCCACCAGCGCGCAGGCTGCGGGGGCGCGTCTGGACTCGCAGGATGCGCGCGACTTGACGCATATGGCTACGGTGCTGGAGAAAATGCTGGCGGATGTCGGGCTATCGTTTTCGCAGCGCGATGTCAAGAAAGCCATCGATGTGCTCCGCGCCGATGCGGAGATGGACCGGCTGCGCAATATTATTTTTCTGCGGCATATTGAGAATCCGGAGAACGTTACGCACCACTCCAGCCTGCAGGTTATTTTTATGACGCAGTCTTTGGAGCGCGCGGGCGACCATGCCAAGAACCTGGCGGAAGAAGTGTGCCACTTTGTCAGCGGACGCAGCATCCGGCATTTGCTCATGGCCTACGACAAGCCGAAAGAACAGATGTTTATCGAATGGCTGCGACACAAGGACGAGAAGTCGTAATAACGCCCGCCGCGCCGGCTCCGCCGGGCGGGGGCGCCCGGCTCTCCACGAACACATCTTCCGAATCCCCGCACACTCTTGACAGCTAGAGTCTCCGAGGCGAGACTCGGGTCAGCCCTTCAACCATGCAGCAATCCGCCCAACCCGAGAATCTGTTTCCGTCCGCCAGCCCGCAGGACGGGAATGCGGGGACGGATCGGTCTTCGAGCGCCGGGAGCGCCGGTTCAGGTGGAGCTGTCGGCTCCGACTCCAGTGGAAGCCCGGTGCTGGAAGAAACGGAACTGGACTCCGCGCTGCAGTTGTTGGTGGAGCGCGCGCAGTACATCACCGGAGCGACTGGAACCGCTCTGGCGCTGCCCCAGGGGGAGGAGATGGTTTGCCGGGCCAGCGCTGGAGCTTCCGCGCCGGCGGTTGGGGCGCGGCTGCAGGTTCGTTCCGGACTGACCGGCGAAAGCATTTCGCGTCGGCAATTACTGCGCTGCGACAACGCGGAAATCGACACGCGGGTGAATCTGGAGGCTTGCCGGGCGCTGGGGATTGCGTCCATCGTGGTTTTGCCCTTGCTGCGGCGTAATGGGGAGGTGCGGGGGCTGTTTGAACTGTTCTCCGATCATCCCTACGCTTTTGAAGAGCGTGATCTGATTGCGCTGCAGCGCATGGCCGACCTTACTTTGACGGCCCTCGATCTTGCCGAGCAGCGACAGAAGTCCGCGCCAGCGCCCAGGCTGGAGCCGGAGAAGGTCGCCGAGTCTTCCGCCTCGGGCGCGACGCAGGCTTCCGCGATTTCCGTTGACACTCCCGTTGGCATCTCGCCGAAGCCGGAGTTCGCAGAGCCACCAGTGCTTCCGGACGAGCCGTCCGTAATTTCATCGTCGGCAACGGCCGTGCCGGAGCTTGCGACCGTGCCGGCTGCGGTCCCGGAGGCCATGCTGCGGGTGCAAAAATGCGCTTCCTGCGGGTTCCCTATTTCCGAGGGGAGAACGATCTGCCTCGATTGTGAAAGGAAAGAGGTCGAGAAGAGAAATATCGCGGAGAAGGCGCGTCAAAAGGAGAAGAGCGAGATCGCCCGACGAGAGCAGGAGACATCGTCCGCCACCACGGCGCCGGTGACGGAGGAATTTGTGCCGGCCTTCCTCGCAAACTCGGAACCCGTCCAGGAATCGTGGCTGGCGAACCACGTGAATCTGTTGGCGATTGCCGTTCTCATCCTGGGGATTCTGGTCGCCGTGGTGGTGTTTCGATAACCAGCCGTGCACCCGGAGGTGCCTGTTTCCCTTGACAAATCGCCGTTGGAACCCATAATCTGCGCTTAATCGCTTGTTTGAACATATAGGTGCCAAGCATGAAAAATGTGTACGAAGTTTTACGGCAGAAGGAACTTGAACTGACCAGGCTGGAGAAGGAAGTTGAGGCCTTGCGCGTCGCCGCCCCGCTGCTTTCGGATGAAAAAGAACAGCAGGCGGAAGCGCCCAAGCCGAGCTTAGCGGCCGCGCCGTCGCAGCCAGTGCGAATTCCCCCGGTGGTCGCGGCCCAGGGTGCAAACCCGCCGGCACGCGTCGCCGGTTGGGAAGATGTGGCTAAGCGCTGGCCGTAAGCCGATTCGTCGGTCGCGGTAGAGACGGGGTTTGCCTCGTCTGCCCGTCGTTGAAATTGGAATTGAAAAATAGCCCGGGATCGGGAATCGGTCACGGGCTATTATTTTGTCTTGAGCCATCAACCGGAGGGTTATATGCCGGCTCCGTCTCGCCTTGTTTTGCTCGTGCTTCCAGCCGTTATCGCGTTATTTGTTCAGGCCGTCACACCTGCGCCGAACGCGAACAATGTGAAAACAGCAATGACAGACTCGAAGCCCGTGCCAAACCAACCGACCCCAACCGTCTTTCAGGCTGGCGAAGGCGATCGTTGGATGCTGCTTGGCAAAAAGCCGCTCATCTTCAAGGTCGACCCGGTCACGGCTGGGTCGGACACGCTCATGGTCGGAACGGAGGAAATGCCGCCGGGAAATAAGATTCCGACACACAAGCATCTCTATGAAGATGAAGTCATATTTGTCCACAAGGGTGGGGTGCGGGTTACATTGGCAGGTCATCAATACGACGCGGCAACGGGAGCTACGGTATTTATTCCACACGGGAGCTGGATAGGAGTCGAGAATGCTTCCAGCGAGCCCGCGATGATTCTGTTTTTCTTCAACAAGCCTGCGTTTGAGCAATGCCTGCGAGCTGTGTCCTCGCGTCCGGGCGAAACCTTCACCATGCCCCCACCGGAGAAAATCGCGGCGATCGAAAAGGAATGCCATCAGGTGATGAAGGACTGACAGGGAGGAAACCCGGTCCGCTCTCTCCCCTAGGGCATTTTCAGTCCTGCGCCGTGAAGGCCAGTGCCAATAGCGTCTTCTGCTCGACCTCGTGCGCTTTTGCCGAGCCTGTGGCCGGACTCGCGCTCGCAGAGCGCTTTACCGAATGCACTGGCCGGTCATTTGCTATGTACCTCAGGCGCGGCAACATGTAGAAAAGCGCTCCCATGTTGGCCGGCTCTTCCTGCACCCACACAATATCTCGCGCGTTGGGGTGGCGCTCGAATTCGGCTTTGAGTTCTGCCTCAGGGAACGGGTACATCTGCTCGAGGAAGATGATAGCGGTGTTGAAATCCTTGCGCTTCTGGCGCTCGGTGCGCAGTTCGTGGCCGATCTTTCCGGTGCAGAGCAGAATCCGTTTCGTGTCCTGCGCTTCCGTGTCCGGGATCACGGGCAGAAAACGCTGATGCGTCAGATCTTCCAGCGGAGACAGGGCATCGGGATGGCGCAGCATGCTTTTCGGCGTGAACACGATCAGCGGCTTCCGCCACTTGCGCAGCGCCTGCCGCCGCAGCAGGTGGAAATACTGCGCGGCATTCGAGGGCTGACAAATTTGTATATTGTCGCGTGCGGCCAGTTGCAAGAAGCGTTCGATACGGGCGCTCGAATGCTCCGGCCCCTGGCCTTCGTAGCCGTGAGGCAGCAACAGCACCAGGCCTGACAGCAGATTCCATTTGTCTTCACCGGCACAGACAAACTGATCGATCACGGCCTGCGCGACGTTGGCAAAATCGCCAAACTGAGCTTCCCACAGGACCAGTGCCTCGGGATAATCGCGGCTGTAGCCGTATTCGAATCCCATCACGCCCGCTTCCGAGAGTGGCGAGTTGTAGATGTCGCACGCCGCCTGGCCGGGCGCAATGTGGTGCAGCGGGACATATTCCAATTCGTCCTCAACATCGAGCAGCACCGAGTGCCGTTGATTGAAGGTCGCGCGTCGCGTGTCCTGCCCGCTTAGGCGCACGGGGATCCCCTGTTTGTCCGGATTAGGTTTGACCAGGCTGGCAAAAGCCAACGCCTCGGCCATTCCGTAGTCGAGCGGCTTCTTGCCTGTCCCCATCTCCTGGCGCTGCTCCAGCAACTTCTTCACCTTGGGATGGATGTGGAAACCTTGGGGATAGGTGGTCAAGCGCTCGGTGAGTTCGAGCAACTCTTCGCGGGCGAGCCCGGTGGGCTGCTCATACTCCGGTTTGTAGCGGCCGCCGAAATAATCCTTCCAGTAGGTGGGAAGATCGCGCATGAGCGGCTTTTTGGTGACTTGCGTCGCGTCTTTTTGTGCGGCTTCGTACTCGCTCTTGATGGTCTGGACGCGCGCGGCAACGTTGTCGTCATCCAAGCCGATTTGTTTGGCGTAAATCTGATAGAGGGGCGGATGCTGTTTGATCGCCTTGTACATCAGCGGTTGGGTCACGGTCGGGTCGTCCACCTCGCTGTGCCCATGGCGGCGATAGCCGATCAGGTCGACGATCACGTCGGTGCCAAATTGGTAGCGATATTCGGCCGCGATGCGCGCCATCCGCATCACCGCGTTCACGTCTTCGGCATTCACGTGAAAGATGGGAATCGCCTGCCGGCGCGCCAGTTGCGCCGAGAAGCGGGACGAGTGTTCTTCGCGGGCATTGGTGGTGAACCCGATCAGGTTGTTGACGATTACGTGGATGGTTCCGCCCACGGTGTAGCCGGACAGGTCCGCATAATTCAACGTCTCGGCCGTGATGCCTTGGCCGGCGAAGGCGGCATCGCCGTGCACCAGCAGCGGCAGATACTTTGCCTCGCCGCCTTCTCCGGCGCGGTCCTGCTTGGCTCGAGTGCGTCCGACCGTTACCGGATTCACGGCTTCGAGGTGGCTGGGATTCGACACTAGATGGATATGAATCTTCTTGCCGCTCTTGGTGACATAGTCGCCGGTCGCGCCCATGTGATACTTCACGTCGCCCGATCCCAATACGCTGCGCGGATCGACGTCCTCAAACTCCGCAAACACCTGCTCGGCCGGGCGATTTGCCACATGAATAATGACATTCAGGCGGCCGCGATGACTCATGCCCATCACCAGCTCCACGGCGCCGCGCTCGGCGGCTACGGCTAGAACTTCATCCACCGCCGGCAATAGGGACGTGTTGCCTTCGAGGGAAAAGCGCTTGTTCCCGAGATAGCGCTGCTGCAGGGTCTGCTCGAAGAGGTCGGCGCGCATCAGCAGGTCGAGGGCGCGGGCTTGGTCGACGGCAGCCGGTTCCTCGCCAATCTCGATGCGTTCCTGAATCCAGCGCCGGCGCTCGGGGTCGGCGATGTGCATGAACTCGAGGCCTACGCTGCCGCAGTAAATGCGCCGCGCCTCGCGCGCCCACTGATTGTCGATCTGCAAATCCGGATGGGGCTGCGGAGGCAGAAGGCCGAGAGGGTTGAGTTCGGCTTCCAGATATCCAAACTGGCGGAACAGGCCAAACACACGTTCGCGCTCGTAGTCTTCCGTGATGGGGGGAGTTGTGCCCCTGCTGGTGGTCCGAGTTGAAGTAGGCATAATTAAGGTCTATATAGAATAACGGATGCGCCGCCCGGCGTGGCCGATTCACACGGAAAGGCGGTTCGACTTTGGAGGCAAGCATGGCCGGTGGAATCATTGATGTGCCCAGTCGCTACTCCGTGCCCGAGACTCTGGCGCGGCTGCAGTCGATCGTCAAAGAGAAAGGCGTCACGGTATTCGCCCTTATCGACCACAGCGGCGAGGCGGAGAAGGTTGGCCTTACCATGCGCCCGACGCAGCTACTGATCTTCGGCAGTCCGAAGGGCGGAACGCCTTTGATGGTCGCCGCGCCCCGGCTGGCGATTGACCTTCCGCTGAAAGCGCTGGCATGGCAGGACGAGCAGGGCAAGGTGTGGCTCTCCTACAATTCCGCGGAATACCTGCAGCAGCGGCACGGTTTTCCGGCGGAACTAATCAAGAACATCGCAGGAATTGCTGCGTTGATTCAGAAGGCTGTGGAATAATGGCGGGCTGGACTTTCGTATTCAGGCATGCCCGATAATCCCAACCCCAATCGCGCGCGCGATCACCTAGCCAACGAACGCACGTTTCTGGCATGGGTGCGAACCGGGGTTGCGACCATTGTGTTCGGATTCGCCATCGGACGGTTTTCGATCGCGCTGCGCGAATTCATGAAGGTGCAGGGATACAACTCCGCCACCCCCGGCCTCACAACCTGGCTAGGCATTATTTCGACGGTCGGTGGAGTGCTGCTGATCCTTGCCGGTTTGAGGCGCTATCGCGAGACCAAGGTGCAACTCGATTCCAACACCTTCGAGCCGGCAGGATTCGTGATCGACCTCGTATCCTACTTGCTTGGCCTCTTTGGGTTGGTGTTGGCGGGCTATCTCGCGTACATCGAAATTTTCAACCAATGAGTGTAGCCACTTATGGCGAATGAAGCAGAAAAAGAAGCTGCAGGCCGCGCCGCTGCAAAGCTGGCGAGCGACGGCGACATTGTTGGATTGGGCACGGGGTCAACCGCCTACTTCGCGGTTATCGCTTTGGGGGAGCGTGTGAAGGCGGGGCTGAGAATCGCTGGAATCCCAACCTCTCTACAGACAGCTGACCTGGCGCGCGCCGTCGGCATTCCGCTGACCACGCTTGACGAACATCCGGAGATCGATATCACCATGGATGGCGCCGATGAGGTCGATGCTCAGCTGAACTTGATTAAAGGCGGAGGCGGCGCGCTGTTGCGTGAGAAGGTGGTTGCGTCGGCGTCCAGGAAGATGGTTGTGGTCGTGGATTCGGGGAAGATTGTTCCGGTGCTCGGCAAGTTTCCTTTGCCGGTCGAGGTGATTGGTTTTGCGCGTGCCGTGGTCGAGAAGAAGATTGCGGCGCTGGGCGCGTCGCCCAAATTGCGGACTAGGGCTGATGGCAGTCCTTACATTACTGACAACGGCAATCAGATTCTTGACTGCAGCTTTGGACAGATCGCGGACACGTGGGCACTTGCGCTTGCGCTTAGTAATATTCCCGGCATCGTCGAACATGGGCTGTTTGTCGGGCTGGCGAAGTTGGTATTGGTGGGGCGCGGAGATGGCGTGGAGGAAATGCGGCCGTAGCGACCGCGCATATCACGTAGGGACAGCCGTCAGTGGGGCGAAACCCGACAGCGCTTGGGCGGGACGTCGGTCGCCCCTCCGGGACTTGAGTCATTGGGGTCCATTTTCCCAGCGCTGAAGCGCTGGGCTAAGCTTAGGCGCCCTTTGGGGCTGGATTGTCGTGTGCGCACTACGGGGTTGGCCGAAAACGAATTCCCGTGCACACACGATAGCGCTTCGGAAGGTCAGACAGCGGTCTCGCGCAGCGCCTCTAGGAACCGCCCTACTTCCGCCATGGTGTTGTAGTGCGCGAGGCCTATGCGGAGAAATCCTCCCCGACGCTCGACGTCTAACTGTTCGGTCAGATTCAGGGCATAGTAGTTTCCGTCCCAGGTGAAGAAACCGCGCTCGCCTAGCTTCGTGGCCAGCTCCAATGGCGTGTGCGGGTCGATGCGAACGACGAAGGTTGCACAACGATTTTCGAAACGCAGTGGGTCGGTGATGCCGTAGAGCTTGAGTCCGGGAATCGTCAGTAGGCCACCGATCATGGTTTCGGTCATCTTGCGCTCGTGCGGGTGGATCGCGTCGTGCGCGGCTAGGATGGCAGCGCGTCGGGTGGTAAGCGAAGGCTGTGAACGACCTTCCTGTGGAGATGCGGGTGGCCGCGTCTCAGACGGGGCAAGCCCCGCCCCTACCCGCCTGCCTAGCGCTTCCCAATAATCGACGCAGGCTTTGATTCCCGCGATGCATTCGTGGTCTAGCGTGCCCCATTCCCAACAGTTCGGGATATTGTCGGTGTTGGGGCGCACCTTGTACGGACGCAGCCGCTTCAAGTGCTCGCGCTTGCCGTAGAGCACGCCCATGTGCGGGCCGAAAAACTTGTAGGTCGAGCAGACCAGAAAATCGCAGTCGAGGGCACGCACGTCGATCGGTCCGTGGGGAGCGTAGTGGACGGCATCGATGTAACTCAGGGCTCCGGCTTGCCGCGCCAGCCGCACTACTTCGGCGACGTTGTTGATCGTGCCTACGGCGTTCGATGCATAACCGACGGCCACGATCCGCGTGCGAGCTCCGATTTGCGCGGCCAGATCTTGCATGTCGAGCGTGCAATCTTCTGGGGTGAATTTTGCGGTGCGGATGACCACGCCTTTTTCTTCCAGTGTTTTCCACGGAGCGAAGTTCGCGTCGTGGTCGAGCAGGGTGAGCACGATCTCGTCTCCGGACCGGAGTTCGCGGCCGAGGGCGCGGCTCATGGCGTATGTGAGGGTCGTCATGTTGGGGCCGAAAACGATTTCATCGGCATCGCAATTCAGAAAATCGCCCATCGCCGAGCGCGCGTCCGCGATCATGCGGTCGGTGTTGCGGCTGGTGTGGTAAGCGCCGCCGGAGTTGGCGTTGTTGCGTGACAGATAGTCCGCGATGGCGTCGATTACGCGCTGCGGCACTTGCGTGCCTCCGGGGCCGTCGAGGAAGACCGCGGGACGTCCGTTGACGGTTTGAGTTAGCGCGGGGAACTGCGAGCGGACCCAGGCCAGGTCGAGCGCGGTGGATGAAGAGGACGA
>Ga0070761_10000441_pt1 | contig 27110 bp, 27 predicted proteins | sample HubBroMetageREF1_FD_66724 | JGI IMG/M metagenome (GOLD analysis project Ga0070761, IMG submission 66724) | Reference soil microbial communities from the Hubbard Brook experimental Forest, New Hampshire, USA - Hubbard Brook CCASE Soil... | ecosystem: Environmental > Terrestrial > Soil >... | reverse complement strand
TTGCCGGAGTGGCGGAACTGGCAGACGCACGGGACTCAAAATCCCGCATCCTTCACTGGGTATGAGGGTTCGACCCCCTCCTCCGGCACCAACTACATATCGGGGTGAGTGCGATTTATACCGCGGTCCAAGAACCGCAACGAGATCGCGCCTGGCTGCATGACGCTGAACGAAATCCGCTCTCGTTATCGCAATGAGATAATCGCCGCCGCCGAAAAACGTGGCGCGCGCAACGTCCGCATTTTTGGTTCAGTCGCCCGCGTCGATCAGCGCCAAGACTCGGATATCGATTTCCTGGTCGATTTCGAGCCGGGCCGGTCACTACTGGATCTCACGGGCTTGTGGCTCGACCTCGAGGCTGTCCTCGGCTGCAAGGTCGATCTGGTTTCCAGCCGTGGGCTTAAGCTCCGTCTGGAATCTGAAGTGACGCGCGACGCGGTTTCCTTATGAGGGCGGATCGCCTCCGTATCCTCGACGCCACCGAACAGACGGAAATGATCTGCTAGTTCTCCGAACACGGCCGCCCGGCTTTCTTCAGCGACCCTCTGGTGCAGAGCGCCGTCCTGCACCGTTTGGCCCTACTCGGGCAAGCCTGCCGCGGAGTGTCGGATGAGCTTCGAACAACGCACCCCGAGATCCCGTGGGCGCAGATCGTCTCATTCCGCAACGTGGTAATCCACGAATATTTCGGTGTCGATCTGGAACTCGTCTGGACCATTGTCACTGACTATGTTCCTGCCCTCGGCGCACAACTCCAAGCCATCGTGGACTCGTTGTCCGCGTGAAGATCCGGCTTACTCGGCGGGTTTCGCTTCGGCGCCGCACAGTTCGTTGTAACGTGCTTCCAGATAGCCAAGAACCGTTTCCAACTCCTGCGGAATCCCGCCCGCACGCTCCCGCGCCGCTTTCAAAAGCAACAAGTTGTCCCAGGTTGTCTTGATCTTCCATGAATCCTTGGTGGCGGCGAGGGTCTTCGGCAGCACGCGGTTCAGCATGACCCAATCGTTCCCAATCGCGCTCAATTCGAGCACTGTCGCAAGATCCCAATAGTCGCTGGACGATATGCCCCCGCGGCGCGCGACCGCAAAGCTTACCAACGGCACGAGGCGGTCCGCCGCTTTCAATGCCTCCGCGTCGCCTTTCTCGATCAGCAGCGTAATCGCGTTAACTCCGGGGTAATAGTCGCGCGGATCGCTTTCGAATCCGCGAGTATAAGCGTCGATCGCGCTGTCGAGCGCGGCGGAGGCCATAATGTTCTTTTTTTTCTTCAATTCTTTATAACTATCCTTATAGACCCGGCCGAGAATGCCCAACGTTTCCGGGTCCGCGCCATTCTCCTTTATAAGATCCTGGAGAATACCCTCGGCCCTGTCTCGATCTCCCGGATCGTTCCGGCGATTCAACGCCAAAGCGCGCTGTTGCCGGACTATCACATTTGCTTTCAAACGGTCCGGGAATTCATCGTATAGACGCACCATTTGGTCCCACGCGCTCACATCGCGGAACGAAAGCAACAGGTCGACCAGGATTTCGTCCTGCGCGGCCTTGAGACCTCCAAGGCTTAGTCGGATTTCCTGCAGTGCAGCAAGCCGCTCGCCATCGGTGGACCTTGCGCGTGCTGCGGCAAGACGGCTTCGAAACTCCTCGGAGTGCTTCACCTGGTCCTGGAAGATTTCGGTTACCTCGTGGGGCAGGTCGATCTTGGGGAATTTCGGAATCAGTTGGAAAAGAGGACTGTCCTTGGACGCCGCTCCTTGAATGGCTTCCGCGAGGCGGGCGCCCAGGTCGGACCGCAACTGCATGGCAGCCGCATCGCTTAGTTTTCCGTTGTCCAGTTGGTAAGGAATCGCCCGCGCCATGCCCACGTCGAACGGCAGCGGATGGATGGCCGCGAAGATGAGGATAGTGGTGAACGGGCGGGCCGTGTGCCGAATGCCGAGCTCGTAAAACACGTTCGGATTCGCGAGGGTAAGGTCCGCGATGACGAAATCCGACAGCAGCAGCCTCCCGAACATCGGGGCATGAATGATGCCGCCGGTTCGCTCCCGGTCACCGCGAATCGGATCGAGATCCGCCTCTACAATGGCGGGTTCGATGGCAGATTCATAGATCCCATCGAAATCCACTTCCACGCCGCTTGCCAAATCCGGCTTCTTTCCAAATGGCATGTCAACGAAACATACCGCGCGCAAACTCATTTCGCTATCCTAGCAGGATGGCATGTGGGGCGGGCAATTCTGCGGCCAAGATTAGCGCCCTACATCACCCATGTTCCAGGTTGAACATCACATGGCAGCCCCGGCGCCCAGCATCGCGGCATGCCCGTTCACAGGCGCCCCCGAAAACGCAGCCATTACTTGCGCGTCCACATCGCTCTTGTGGCCAGGGCTTCCCGCCGCCAGCAGGAACCGCTGGTTGTGATAGCGGAGGTCTGTATAGTCCGCGATCAACCCAGCTTCGAAAGCCTTCTTAATCTCTTCGATTCCATCGCGCAACGAGTAACTTGCATGAAACCTGAGGCCCTCTTCAATTTTCTTGAAACTGACGCGATAGTTACGGCAGTCTGAGTTGTCTTTATGTTCGACACGCGTCGACGGAAACACTTCCGCGATGACTGCCGCAACGTCCGAAAGCGTGTAATTCAGCCGCGAGTCGCCCACATTGAGCACCTGTCCGCCCACTAACCGCGCCGGCGAGTCCAGGACCAGCGTCACAGCCTCCACCAGATCCCCGACATGAATGAAGGGGCGCCATTGCCGGCCGTTGTAGATAGTGATGACGCCATCCTGCGCCGCCTTGGCCGACAACAAATTGACCACCAGGTCGAAGCGCGGCCGGTACGAAAGACCGAAAACCGTGGCGAAGCGCAGAATCGTGGGATGAAACGTTTCCGTGCGCGATTCCAGCAAGGCGCGCTCGGAATCCACCTTGGTCTGCCCATAGAACGATACGGGACAAGCCGGCGATTGCTCGTCGACCTCCGCTTCCGATGCGCCATACACGCTGCAACTCGAAGCGAAAACCAACCGGCTCACGCCATTCCCCTTGGCGATCTCGATGAGCATGCGCGTGGCGGCGTAGTTGATCTCCAGGGCCGATGTGCGGTCCTGCTCGCACGCCGGATCTCCCACGATGGCCGCCAACTGAACGATGGATTCCATGCCGTGAACAGCCTTGACAACGTCCTGGATGTTGCGGCAATCGCCCTGCATCAGTTCGAAATTCGGGTGACGCATGGCGTTTCGGAGCGGCTCGCCGCCGTAGATCAAGCTGTCCAATACCCGAACCGTATAGCCTCCTGCCAGCAGGCGCTCCACCAGCAGCGATCCGACGTAGCCCGCTCCGCCGACCACCAGCACCCGCTTGGGTGGCGCGGCACCGATCGGCTCCGGCCGCCGCGCAGAGCGCTTCTCGAAAGCGGCCTTCAGCACGCGCGCCGCACAGAGCCCGCCACCCGCCAGCACCACAAACGGAAGGGCCACGCTGCGTCCCGTGCTCTGTAGTTTGAACAGCAGGAAGTCGGCGGCGAAGAACAGCATCACCGCCAGGGTGACGCCTCGCAGAATTACCCAAGCCTTCTGCTTGCCCAGATAGGCGCGCGAATGTGTGTAGAAACCATGGAACAGGAAGACTACCGGAAAGATGGGCGAGAGCAACCAAAAGAAGGTCACATAATAATGACGGAATCCGGCGATCAGTTGCTGGGCCGCGCCGCCATGCCCCCGCGCGGTCTGGTATGTAACGGAGATCGCCAGCGCCAGCAACATACTGGCGTGAACGGTGAGGAAGTCCGCCAGCACGCGGGGAATAGCTTCCCGCCACTTCAGGTTCCGGGGCGTCCTCAGCATGGGCAGGCTCCTTGCTGGCGGGCCGATAGCGACAAGCCGCGAATCGCCCAGGAAACCTGCCGCACCGTCTCGGCGGGCAGCGACTCGTAAATGGGCAGGCTCAGCACTGATTCGGCGACCGCTTCCGTGGCCGGCAGACGCGTCGGGACGCGCGCCGCGAGCGGCCGGAAGATCGCCTGCTGGTGCAGCGGTGGATAGAAGTACTTCTTGGTTTCGATGTTCTCTTTTAGAAGCGCGCCTGCCAGTTCGTCGCGAGTCATTCCAAAAACGGCCGGGTCGACGCGCACCGAATAGTCCTTGTAGCTCGAGAGGTGGCCCGGAGGAAGTTGCTGAAACCCGATTCCAGGCGTGCCACGCAGTTCCGAGGTGTAAAGCTCGGCGATCTGATTGTGCCGCGCCACCTTGGCTGGAACCAGGTCGAGCCCGGCCAGCGCCATGGCCGCGTTGAACTCGGTCATGCGGGCGTTCAAGCCCAGCAGCACGGGATCGTACGATCCCAGGTCTCCGTAGTTCCGGCCGGCCCGCAGGCGGTGCGCGAGAATGGCATCGTTGGTACAAACCAAGCCTCCCTCGCCGGCCACCAGCAACTTGGTCGGCGACAGCGAGAATACCTCCGCATCGCCAAACCGGCCCACGGGTTGCCCCTGGTAGGTGGCGCCGAAGCCATGCGCGGCGTCAAACAACAATTTCAGGCCATGCTTTTCGGCGATCCACTCCAATTCCGCCACCGGCGCTGGATTGCCGTATAAGTGAACGGCCAGAATCGCCGCGGTGCGCGAGGTGATGGCGTTTTCGACCGCGCGCGGATCGATATTCCAGGTCTCGGGATCGCAGTCTGCAAATACAGGAGTCAGTCCGTTCCACAGCGCTGCGTGACCCGTGGCGAAGAAAGTGAAGCTCGGCAGGATGACTTCGCCGTGCAAGCCGAAGGCCTTCATCGCCAGGATCAGGCCGCTGGTGCAACTCGACACGGCGATGCAATGCTGCACGCCAAGCCGCTCGCAGACAGCCGCCTCCAGCCGGGCCACCAGTCTGCCGTTGGTGACCAGTCCTTGGTGGTATGCCTGCCGGTACTCGGCGACGATGCGGGCAAGCGGCGGCAGCGTGGGATGGATGAATCGGAAGCGCTCTCTGAACAGAGGCGCGGTTCTGGCTTCCATGGCGGAAGCGGACGCAAGGCTGGGATGGGCCATAATGAGGGTTCCGTGAGTATGGTTCATTGTGGGGCGGTCCCCCTGGACCGCAGCCGACGCCCTCGTCGGCTTGTCGCTGGCGTCAAGTGCTGGATTTCAAGCGGAGCGGGTCCAGGGGGACCCGCGCGGACCAGGGGGTCCGCCCACAATTTATGCAGAACGCGGCCGAATGACGCGGCAGGGTGTGCCATACGCAACAACTTGATCGGGGATATCGTGCAGTACCGTTGAACCCGCGCCGACGATCGTATCCGCCCCGATGGAGATCCCTTGCACTACCGTGGCTCCCATGGCAAGAACGCTAAATGCGCCCAGCCGCACATTCCCGCCCGTGGCAGCATTAGGCTGGACGCAACTGAACGGCTCGAGCACATTGTCGTGATCGACCGATGCATTGGTATTGATGTAACAAAAGTCCCCAATGCGCGTGCCTGGGTTTACCGTGACGCCGGCCATAATCACGATGCCCTTGCCCATCTCCACTTCGCGAGCGATGCGTGACGAAGGATGTACCGCGCTCACAAAAGTCAATGCCGGCGCGGCCGACGCCACGCGCAACGCGACCTGGTGGCGAATGCGGTTGTCGCCGATGGCGATAATCGCGGCGCCCACGCCATGCTTCGCCATCAAGTCCGACAGACAGCCTTCGCAACCAAGCACTGCATAACCCATAACCTCCGTGCCGGGACTCTTGTAAGTGTCGATCAATCCCGCGATGCGCCAGAGCGCCTGTTTCTCCACGATATCCATGACCACCTTGGCTTGGCCTGAAGCGCCGATTACAAAGATGCCCTCAGCGCTCATGCGCGCTCCCCATGAACTCCGGCATTGTGGCGTGGCCCGCCTGGCTGATTCCGCGGCGGCAGGCGATCGCAAGGAGCGTCAGGCCGGCGATCCGGAGGTCCAGCCCCAGGCTCCTGCGATCGACATACCAGACATCCAGGGCGAACTTCTCTTCCCATGAGAGAGAGTTGCGGCCATGCACCTGCGCCCAGCCCGTGATGCCGGGCCGCACCTCATGCCGACGAAGCTGGCGCGCGCTATACCGCGGCAAGTATTCGGCCAACAGCGGGCGCGGACCCACCAGGCTCATGTCCCCCTTGAGGACGTTCCAAAGCTGCGGCAATTCGTCGAGGCTCCAGGCCCTTAGAATCGCCCCTACTCCGGTCAGCCTGGCAGCATCCTCGAGCAAGCTGCCGGAACCATCCCGCGCCTCGGACATTGTGCGGAATTTCCAAAGCTTGAAAACCCGTCCGTGCAGCCCCGTGCGGTCCTGCGTCCAGAACACCGGCGGGCCATCGCATAGCAGAATCGCAACCGCCGCCGCAGCCATGGCCGGTGCAGTCAAAGCCAGCCCGGCGATCGCGCCCATTATATCGATCTCCCGCTTCACGAATCTCCCCATGCCTTTAAGCCCGCGCGTCCCGCGCCTACCCGCCATTCGCCAGCACCCGGTCGAAAACATCCACAAACCTCGCCTGCACGAGGCGCGTGTCGAAGAGTTCGATGGCGCGGCGGCGCCCGGCCTCCCCCATGCGCCGCGCCAGGTCCGGCCGGTCGATCAGTTCCAACACCGCGGCCGTCAACGCCCCGGCATCTGCCGGCGGCACGATCAAGCCGGTGCCTTGGTGGACTACCGCTTCGCGGCAGCCGCGAATGGCGGTCGTCACCACCGGCAATCCGCACGCCATGGCTTCGAGGATCGAGCATGGAAAGCCTTCGCGGTAGGAAGGCAACACGAAAATATCCATCATTTGCAGAAACTTTTCGACCTCCGCGGTGAAACCCGTCAGCCGGAAGTGCCGCTCGAAACCGGAATTCCGGATTCTCTCCCGCACCTGGACCGCGAACTGGTCGCGGTCGCTGTCGAGGCTGTCGCCCACAATCAGGAAGGAAACCTGGCGGCGAGCCTCGATCACCCGTTCCGCCATATCCAGGAATTCCCGGTATCCTTTTTCTTGCACGATGCGCGCTACAATGCCGACCACGAATCCATGCATCGGGCGAGCGCCATCCCGCGGCCGGAAACGATCCGGATCCACGCCGTTGTAGATGGTAGTGGCGCGCCGCGCGTTCCGGACAATGCCGGTGGCGATAGCAGTGCGGCGGTCTTCGTCGGAAACGAACATGAAATGGCCCGTGATCCGACCGCAGGCCCATTCGACGGCTTGGAAGAAGCGCCTCGGCCACCAGGCCATACGGTCGTGAAAGTAGAAACCGTGGACCGTGTACACGATGTTCCTCGCGCCCGCCAGCCACGCCACCACGCGCCCCATGGCCGCCGCCACCGGGCTGTGCGTATTGACCACGTCGAATCTCTCCCGGCGCACCAGCCGGAACAATTCGACCGCCGGCCGGAAATGCCGCCACGGATTGAAGCAGCGCCGCAGCGCCACCGCGTGCATGGTGAAGCCTTCCCCGGCCAACCGGTCGAAGTATTGCCCGCGGGCGCAGGCGATGTGGACTTCGTAGCCCGCGCTCCGCAAGGCTCGCAGCCAGGGCCTGAGCAGGATCCACGGCATGACGTCCACGGTGGTAATGGCCAGGACGCGGCGGACCGCAACACGCTCCCGGCCGGCGGTGTTAGTCGAAGTTTTCATAGGCGTTGCCGCGGAGAGCCGCCTGCGTCCCGTGGCTCGTACACCAGTTCTGTCTGGTGGTCTTGACGATATCGGCCAAGCGCGGACCTATAGCCTGCACCGAGTACTCTTTTTCGACAAGATCGCGGCCCGCCCGGCCCATTTCCCGCCGCACTTCGGCGCTGCCATACAGTTTCCGCAGGGCGGCCAGCCAGTCCGCAGCGCTGCCGGCCAAAAAGCCGTTGACTCCTTCCTTCACCAGGCGCTGGTTCACGCCCACCGGAGAGGCGATTACAGGACGCCTGCACGCCATGTACTGCAGGAGCTTGTAGCCGCATTTGCCGCGCTCGAACGCGCCATCGTAGAGCGGCATGATCCCAATATCGCAACGGGCGATGCTAGCAGCCTCGCTTTCCTCCGACCACGCGATGTGCTCGACGTCGATTTCATCGCCTTTCCATTCGGGAGCGCCAATCACGGTCAACCGCGCCCCGGACTCGCGGCAGAATACGGTCAGCGGACCTCTCACAATTTCCAGGAATTTCGCGGTGATGGGCGTCCCCACCCAGCACACGCGAAATAGCCCATCCGCCGCCAACTCGCCCGCGTCATAGCGCCGCGGGTCGACCGCCGTCGGAACGATCTTTACGCGCAACGCTCCCGCGGCCGCCGCATACCGGGCAATTTCCGCGTTGCCGGCGATGACCACATCCGCGCGGCGCATGAGCCTTCCGATTTTGTTATGGGTTATTAGCGGAACACCCCAGCCGCGGACGTCGCGATAGCGCTGGTACACCGCATCGTCATAATCCACGATGCAAGGAATAGCGGCCCATTTGAGCAATGCCTCGTCGCACCACGCCGGCATCCATGGAAGAACCTCTTGTTCAATCCACAGAACGTCGTAGCGCCTGGCCGACAGCATGCGCCATACCCGCGCAATGTAACGCCCGCCGGCACTCAGTAGCTCGGGCCGGCAACCCTGGTAAAGCCTGGTAATGTACCTGCCGGTCAACAGGGGGGCGGCCGTTACCGCGACGCCGGCTTCTTCAAACCACGGGACGAATTGATAGGACCGCAGCCGGCTGCTCGCCGCGTTGCGCTCGCCGCGCGTCAGCATCAGCATTCTCATTGGCTTTACCGGCCTTCTTTCTTGAGGATATATCTGAGCTCATAACACGGAATCATCCAACAGAACATTTCTTCGTACATTTCCTGCGCCGCGCGGCAACTATTGACCAGGACTCCCACGGCCCTTTTAATCGCGTGGCGTCCATAAAACGGCGGGCTAGACTTAAACACGAGGGAGACTTTCAGCAACCGGAGGTTAGTCACTGTCCGGTATTGCGGTACTTTCCGCTTGAAGGTGGAACCGCCCGCCAGGTAGCATAGCGAGTAAAGGCCAAAGAACTGCTTGTGAGTATGGTCCGAATAAAAATACGGGTTCGAGAAATGCGGGACCACGATTTCGAGTACGCCGTCATTCTTCAATACCGCGTCGACGCGCACAAGCACTCCCGCGAGGTCCTCCATGTGTTCGAGAGAATGAAACGCTTCGATCCGCGAAATGCTATTCTGAGGCAACGCCTCGAGGACTTCTCCGATATCGCCGACGATGTCGACGCACGGGTGGTCGATCAAGTCGACGCCGATCGCGCCGGGCGACCGCTTCCGCCCGCCGCAACCTAGCTCCAGGCAAAAGTCCTCGTGGGCATGCCGCTCCGAGATCTTGGTTATGATATTTCCCTTGTCGACCATCTTAGACTCGACCACTCCCGGCCGCGTTCTCTCAGCGGACGGCGTAACCCGTGCGCGCGAGAAACGCAGGCAGGTCTCGAACCGCGATGATGTTTTCGCATTTCGGGCGTGACATCGGCGCGTCGTATGCCGCTATTTCATCGCGGCCTTGGTGGCAAAACAAACGAAACCCTAGCGCCCGGACCACTGCCGCGACGTCGGTGCAGGTCGCCCCATACCGGCCGTAGTGCTCCTGAGAAGCCTCAAAATACATGCAGTGAGTCCGGCCAAGCGTCTGCGTGGCGCCCTCCACGACCGATCGCTCATAGCCCTCGACATCGATTTTTACCAGGGCCACGCATGGTTCTTCGCCTACGATGGCATCCAAGGGAAGAACGGGGACGGTGTAGTCCCCTTGCACGCCGATGAAACTTTGCGTGTCGTCCCGTGGATGTAGTTTCAGCGCAGCCTGGCCCGGCCGGGCGCCGGCGGCGACATTGCGCGTTTCGGCGGTAGTCAGTCCATTCAGCGAAACATTAGCGGAGAGATATTTGTAGACGATTGGGTTGGGCTCGATACTGAGAACTTTTCCCGATATTCCCACCAGTTTGGCGCCCAGAATGGTGTAGTAGCCAATGTTTGCCCCGACGTCGACAAAAACGTCGCCCCCTCTTAGGTATCGCTGGTAGAAGTCCACATCCTGGGCGTAGGCGTCGGGATCGATCCAGAGAGCGCGCGACATGGAACTTGGATGAAACACGAGACGGCAGCCCGCGGCCGTGATATGCGTCCGGCTACACAGCCCCGTTCCAACGAGGCCGCGGGCAACGGCGGTGCGGATGAGACGCGTCGTGAATCGCTTGGGGGTTGCAAGTGCCGTTAACATATCTACCTCTATCAAGTCATACGGCCGCGTTGCGCCGCCAGCCGCGGTAGCAGTTTGCGGCCAGCGTGGCCAGGAGCTTGCGCCAAAGACAGCGATAGCCGCGGATCGTCGTAGCGATGCCGCCGATCGACCCCGTGCATACCGCGTGCAAAAGGCGGACTCCGGGCTCCACGCATAGCGTAAAGATCCCTACCAGTATCTGGCCGCCTAAAGAAAAGTGTTTGCGGGCATATTGGAGTTTGCTAAAAAGAGAGTAAAAGAGGCGAAGATCTTGTACGCGGCTGCTGCTCACGGATCCTGTGTGGTAGGCGGATGTCTCGAATAGAATGCAGGACGTATAGCCGCCGGCCAGCGCCCGGCGGGAGAAGTCGACCTCCTCGTAGTACATGAAGAACCGATCGTCGAAGCCGCCCAGCTCGGCGAATACGGAGGCCCGGACCAGAAAAAACGCGCCGATCACCTGATCGACGGCGACGCGGCGCGCGGACGCGTGCGGCGCGGTAAGGTACGATTCGAACCGCCGGCCAATGAGGCGATGAAGACCGCAGCTCTCCGCGCACAGGAAAAGTGCGGACGGAAAGGCCGCGCAGCAAGTCCCCGGTTCTCCCGAATCGTTGAGCAAGGGGATGCCGCAAATGCCTATGCCGCGATTTCGCGGTTCCTCCAGGAAGCGGGTGGGGGCGGACAACGAGGCGTGAGTCAACTGTGTGTCGGGATTGAGGAAAAGCAGGTAATTGGCGCGGCTCCCATGAGCGCCCTGGTTGCAGGCGGCGGCAAACCCCCGGTTTGTGCGATTGCGTTGCACAACGCACGGCAAATCGAAATCCCCGATGCCGTCTACGGAAGCGTCCGTGGATGCGTTATCGACGACACAAACGCGCGACAATCGAAATCCATCCCGCCGAGTGCGTCCGATCGATTCCAGGCAGCGTCTCAGCGCCATGCCGGCATTCCAGTTGACAATCACGATGTCGAGAGTTGGAAGTTCCATCGGCAGCAGCCTCAATGCGACTTGCCCAGGACGCCCGGAGGAACCCAGGCCGCTGGCGGAGAAATGCCGACCCTGCTTGAAGGACCCAACGGGGGACGGTGGCGGGGCTGGCGGCGCGCCGCGCCGCCCCCGCACATCCGGCAGACCTTGTACAGCAGGAATACCTCCGCGGCCGCTTGGATGGATGAGCTCAATCCATTAAGGAACGGGTCGCCCGAGCATGTGAACACCAGGAAGGCGCAACCCAGGCTGGAGAGCACCATGGCCTCCGGGCGACCGCTGAGCGCGTAACTGAAAAGAAGGCTCAACAACGCGCCCAGCCCCACGAATATCGCCGCCATTCCGACCCATCCCATGTCCTTGAAATAGTAGAAATAGATGGAGTATACATTCGTTGGGCCGGGCGTCGGGACCGGCAACTCGACCGCCTGGGGCACATTGAGGTCGAAGCCGAGCGCTTTCCCCACCGCATAGAAGAACCGAAGGCTTTTGATCTGGCCGTGGCTTACGTTGGCGTCGGTTCGAATTAATTGGTCGCAAGCGACAATTCCACCCAATGAATAGAGGCGAAAACTGTAAGCCACGCTGGACGCATTTTCCCATCTATCGGCGTAACGGCTCCCCCCTTTTCCCAGCGCAATGGCCGCGAACGAAAATACCGACGCGGCTGCCAAGGTGGATATAAGGGCCGTACGGAGACGCAACCGGCCCGAGGTAAGGCGTACCGCGCATAACACACCTATCAAAAGGACCCCGGCCGTGGTACGCGATCCGGTCGGGACAAAATAAGCGAGGCTCACGACGATCCATGCCATGATTCGCCACTTTCGTTCCCGTCCTCGATAGGATTCCACGGTTGCGACCAGCGTCAGTACTATAGGGATTGAAAGCACGTATCTAAGCAATCCAAATCCAGTCGTGCCCTGCCCCGTATCGGTCAAGACCATCTCGGTGCGAACACTTCGCAGGAAGTTCGAATCCACCGACGATTGATGGATCGCATTCAACTGGCTCCAATAGAGGGGGAGGGCGATAACGAACACCGCTAACAAAACATCGAGTATGCGCAGAAGATATTTTCTTTCGTGAGGAGAGTGCGTTGGTTGCGGACTCCGGCGGACCTTCCGGCGAAGCGATGGCACGAACTGGCATCCAATGCTGAACGACAAGACCGACACCAGGCACAGACCGAGGGTGGTGGGGCCCAGCGCATAAAAATCGTTTCCGGAGAGTACCAACCCAAACAGGATGGCCGCCCAAAGACCGCTAAAGATCACAGGCGGGCAGAGAACGGAGTGAAGCAGCCTCCAATTCACGAAGGCGCAAACCGCGACCAAGAGCGCACATCCGAACGTCATTTTCGCATACCACCGTAAGTGAATTGCCAACCCATCAACTTCAACCGCCAGTACTCCGCTCCAAGGTGCCCTAGCAAACCTGCCAGAACCACACACGCCGCCTTGATGGCCGTCGCGCAACCAGGGTCGCCCTGGCGCAGTTCGAGAAAGACGCGCCGCAGCGGACTCCACTCAGCGGCGACACCGTAGCGGTAAAGCACCGTCATGTATAGGCCGGCGCGTGCGGCCGTGTGGCCGCGCAGCGCGGCTGCGTGGTTGGCTATGACCGTTTCCCAGGACGCCGCAATATCGGCGGACCGGCGTACGATATTTGCCGCTGAACAGGAATGGTCGCCTTCGCGATTGACAAGGGTTAGCGGCCGATTGACTACCAGATAGCTCCACCAGCGGCTGATGCCAAGGACGAAGACATGTTCGCAGGCGTGATATTCCTCCGGCAGCATCTGGTTCCGAAAGACTTCCCTTTTGTAGATCACGGCGCGGTCTCCGCGCAGGAGTCTCCTGATCACCAGGTCTTCCTCCGTCAGCACGGATGCATCGGGAATGAGCTCCACGCGGCTGTTGGAAAAGGCCGGCACCGCCATCATCAGGACGGCGCCAACGGCCGGCGGCGCGTTCTCGATCGCTGTTACAGCGCCCTGCAACGCGTTGACGGCGAGTTCGTCGTCGCTGTCGATAAATACGATAAATCTTCCACGCGCCAGGCGAACTCCGGCGTTGCGGGCCGCGTTTTGGCCGCGATTACGGTCCAGACGCGCAAATACGATACGCGGGTCGCCGATGCCCCGCACCACCGACGGCGTAAGGTCGGTGGATGCATCGTCGACTACGATCCACTCAAATGGCACGGATTCCCCGCGCATGCTGCGCCACAGCCGAGGCAGCAAGGCGGCGCGGTCGAAGGTGGGAGTTACGATCGAAATAACGGGGGGAGGCATGGATCTATCGGTGCGGCCCGTGTTAGCGAGCGAGCGCGGCATATGTCTGTCGTTTCAAACGGTTCAGGTGCCATCGCAGGTAGGCTGCCTGCCAGGCGGTATGGGCGACGTACGCGCCGAGCGTGGATGCGGCCAGGCCGGCGGCCAGATGCGTTGGAACCGAATAGTGGCAACCGGCCAGGAGCACGGCCGCCCACATGGCGCTAAACGCACAATTGACCCAGACGGATCCGGCGCTCAGGATGGCGGTCCCCACCACTCCGTTGAGGCAGGCGATGACGGCTGTCGCGGCGGACAGAACCAGCACCGGCCAACCTTCTTGAAAGTTGCGTCCGTACAGGCGCATGATATGCGGGGCAGCCAGCGCCACCGGCGCCGCGACGGCGGCCGAGACCGCGGCCGTAAGAGTGAGGTGCCATCGCAGAGTCTTTTCGTAGCTCGGCAGGTTCTTCTCGCCGTTGAGATTGGACAGCAGCGGCAGCGCAAACTGCGCCAGCACCAGCGGCGCGAACAGGATGGCGCTTTTCCACTGGTTTGCGGCGCTGAACAGAGCCATTTCCGCATAACCGCGCGGCCGGTTCACGAGCATAGTATTAGCCGCCCACGTGGCGGGCCCCACCAGCGCTCCACTCAGAAACGCCGGTATGGAGAAGGTCCACAGCGCCCGGCCTTCCCCCAGCGCGCCGGAGAACCGCGGACGAATTCCGAAAGCCGTGCACTGGCTTCGCAGCGAAATTTGGCTCAACAAACATGTGGCTGCCGCCGTGACCGCCAGCGCCCAGACGGCGCCGGGCAGACGCCAGAGAAGTACGCCGGCGACGGCCACGGGAAATGCGATCAACCCCCGCGCCAAGTTGATGCGGGCAATGGCCCGGAAGGCCTCAAACCCCGCTAGGGCCCCGGTCTGCGCCCCGTTGAGCGCGTTGAAGAACAAAAGTACGCTGGCAATCCGCAGTTCGCCGGTCAGCGCCGGGGAATTCAACGTCTTGGCGGCGAGCGTTGGCGCGCAGGCCAGCAGGGCGAGTGAAATGAGTCCTCCCGACAAAATGGCGGCCGCGCAGCCCAGCGCGATAATTCGCCCGGCTCGGTCCGGATCGCGGCGGCGAAACTCCGCGACGTACTTGGTCGCCGTGACGCCCAGCCCTAGGCCCGCGAAAATACCGAGCATACCGACCGTGCTCTGGAGCATGCCATAGGCGCCGAACTGCCCGCGCCCCAGCAGGTGGGCGGTGATGACGGATGCGGCCAGATTCGCGCCTTGCGACATGAACGCCCCCAGGAGCGACCAAACCGCGCCTCTGGCGAACCGGCCACGCAGGGAATCCGCCGCCCATATGTCGCGGACCGCTTTGGCGGCCGGGTCCCACGATCTGATCTCAGCGGGCGCCAAAAGCGGCAAGCGCGACCCATTCCCGGCTACGGACATTTTTGGCACAACGGAGTCCCGCGGAACTCGAGCGCATCCCGCCAGAGGCCTTTCAATCGTCCCCGGCCTGCTTGTAATATCTATAGTATTTTCCGTAATAACCGTAGTAACGGTAGCTGTCGCTCATATTGCTGGTGACTGAGTTCAGCACCAAGCCGACCACGTTGGCGCGCACGCGTTGCAATGTGGCCAGCGCCGACCCCACCGTCTTGCGGCTGGTTTCGCCCGCCCTGGCGACCATCACCACGCCGTCCACCGCGGCGGCCATTTGCAACGGCTCCGGGAAACCCAATATGGGCGGCGAGTCCACCACGATCAGGTCGTACTCGTTGCCGGCGTCCTCCAGAATTTCCGGCAAACGGCGCCCGATCAGGTCGGCGGCCCGCCGGCTGGAAAATCCCGTGGGCAGGATATCCAGATCGTCGAGTTCCAATATTTTCACCAGCTTTTCGCGCCATTGCATGCCGTTCTGCAGAACGGCGGCGAGGCCCGTTTCGGGATTGATCCCCAGCTTGGCGTGGACCCCCGGGCGGCGCAGGTCGCAGTCGATCAGCAGGGTCTTGTGTTTCTGCTGCGCATGCGCGATGGCCAGGTGTACGGCGGTCGTGGTCTTGCCTTCGGCCGGCGTGGCGCTGGTGATCATCAAGGAGCGCAGGCGGCGGTCGAAGGAACCGAGCAGAATCGAGTTGCGCAGCGTGCGCACCGCCTCTTCGAAACCGGTCACGGTGCGGTCCGGCGCCCCCACCGCGGCCGCCTCCCCGCGCACCAGCGCCGTCGAGCCCGCTTCACCCGATATGGCCGATACCAGGCTGCGCCGCCAGGTCTTCACCATCGGCAAACTGCCCAGCACGTCGGTCTGGAAAAGCGTGTGCACCTGCTCGGGATCCCGCACGGAGCTGTCCAGCAAGTCGGTCACGATGGCGAAGCCCACGGCCAGCAGCGTGGAAAAGAGGAAGGCCAACAAGACGTTGAGCTTCATGTTCGGAAAAACCGGTCGTATGGCGGCCCGCGCCGGATCGGCGATGCGGATGGAACTGTTCTGGAATCCCGCGTTGATGCCGGCCTCTTTGATTTTCCGGACTAGTTCCTCATAGAGCGACTTGTCGGCTTCGGCTTCCCGCTTCAAAGCTTGGTATTCGAAGCTACGCGCGTTCAGCCGGTCGAATTCCGCCTTGGTCTCCGCCACGGCTTTCTGCAGCATGCTCTCGCGGCTCAGGGACTCGCGGTACTCCACTTCCACCCGCTGCGCCGCGTTTTTGCTGCTTTGCTGCAACTGGCGCTCGATCTCTTCCACCTGTACCGCGGCCTTGCGGTACTCCGGATGGTTGGGACCGTAATGCGTCTTCACGTCCGCGAACTTCTGGCTGGCTTCGTCCAGCTTGGCGGAGAGCGTCTTCAGGTTTTCGCCCTGCGTCGAGACCTGCGCCGCTTCCAACGTGCCGCTTTGCACCGATTTCCACGCGGACTCCTTTCGCACGCGGTCGGTTTGCGCGTTGGTGTACTCGGTGTTGAGCTGCAGCAGACGCGCCGAGAGGATGCTGGTCTTCTCTTCGGGATTAATGACGTTCAGTTCGCGCTCGAACTGCGCCAGGGCCGCCGACGAGCGCTCCATCTTGGCTTTCAACTCCTCGAGTTGCTTTTCCATGAAGTCCGCCAGAGACGCGGACGACTTGAAGCGGATGTTATAGGTATGATCCACGTAGGAGCGCGCCACCGCATTGGCCACGTCGGCCGCCAGGCGCGGTTGCGGCGAGCGATAGCTGATCAGCAGCAGATAAGTGTTGGGCGGGCGTGTCACCTTGAGCTTCTTGAGCAGGATGGGAGCTTCATCCTCGGCCTCGGAAGGCTTCTCGGGCGCGACGTCGGACGCCTCTTTCTCGAGATCCAGCAGATGGTATTGTTGCGCCACCGGCCGCAACACCGAATCCGACTGGATCAGCTTTACCTGAGTCGCCAGAAACTGATCGGCGTCGTTCAGGGGCGCGCGCGCGGCATCCTGGCCGATGACGGCCGACGGCATCTGCCGATCGATATCCACCGTGACCGTGGATTCGTAAATGGGCGTCATCCGCGCGGAGACGATCAACGCCGCCGTCACACTTGCGAAGACGAACGCGAGAATCTTCCAGCGCTGGCGGCGGAGAATCCAAAGATAGTGGGCCAAAGGAACGGCGGACTGTTCCGGCGGTTCCACATCGTAGCCGTACCAGCTTGGCTGCAAGGCCTGATTGGGGGCGGAGAGAGCTTTGGGATCGGTCATAGGATTAACATTCGCTTAGACTGACTCGAAAGATCGACTCATTTGACTCCGGCGTAGATGAGCGCCGAGCTGGCCCCCGCGCCGAAGACCAGGACCTTTTCGAGGACGCCGAGGGTCATGCGCCGGCCCTTGTTATCCGGCACATAGAGAATATCGTTGGCCAACAGGGCGGCGTCCGGGGCCTTGCGCTCCATGATCTTGCTCAGGGGCACCTGTATTTCATTCTTGCCGCCGTTGGCTTCCCGCCGGTAGATGTAGGCTTCCTTGGAGGCATAGGGCATGAGGCCCTCCGACAACGCCAGCATCTTTAGAACGGTCGATTCCACGCCATCCTGCACGGCGAAGGCGCCGGGCTTTTTAACGTTGCCAATTACGTAGACCTTACCCACTTCCGGCACGCGGATCTCCTCGCCGCCGATCAGCGAAATATTCAATGTGGGATCGGCTGCGTCGATCAGGCCCTTCACCAGAATGCGCTGCACCAGCGCTGTAACGGAGCCATCCTGGCCGGTTTGCGCGTGGCTGACCAGGATCTCCGGTCCCGCTTCGGGAGCGAGCCCGCCGGCTCTGGTGAGCGCTTCCAGCAAGGTGACCGGGCCGGACGCCTGGAACGTAATCGGTTGCCGCACGGCTCCCGCCACGGAAATGGGCCGGCTGTTGTATTCGGCGATGGTGACGGTTACGAAGGGATCCACCAGGAGTTGCTCGGCTGACAGCGCCGAGGCGATCGCTTTCTCCAGTTCACCCGGCATCAATCCCTCTGCCTTGATGCGCTGCTTGAGCATTGGCAACCGCATCAGCCCATCCGCGCCCACCCGCACCGTGCGGGTCAACTCCGGAGCGTCGTATACCGCCACCGCCACCAGGTCGTTTGCGCCAATGCGCTGGGCCGGTAAATTCGCGTTGGGATCCGCCGGCGGGCGCACTTGCGCCGAAGCTGCCGGCAGAACGGCCAGGAGAAGGTAGGGCAGGCTTCCCAGCCTGTCCCTAAGACTGCGACTTGACATTTTCATGAAACACTCCTTGAAGCAGGCTATTCAGTTGGAATTGAACGGCCGCTATCTGCCGTTCGAGCGCAGCGAAGCGGCGGGCCAGAGGGCCGCCAGAAGCATCCGTATCCAGGCATTCCAAAACCTCGGAGCGGGTAAAGTCGGAGAGGTTACGGGCCCCCGCCCGGTTGCAAGCCTCTTGCAGAGAGCGATACTCTTCCTGGCTGAGACGGAATACCACGATCCGGTTTCGAGGCTTATTGGTCATCGCCAAGACACTGAATCAGTATGGCGAGCGGGCGTCAGCCCGCTTCGCCGGCGAGACCTTAGTCCGATTTGTCAGATACACATGCGCCATGCTGGCGTGCGCCGCCCCTTCCACCGCGCGGATCATGTCGCGGTCGATTTCCACGGCCACCGCGCGCCGCAACAACTCTATGGAAACCACCACGCGGAGCGAGTCTTTTTCGCGGATCAGAACGCCTTCCAGGCCGGCCAGAGATCCCCGCTCAATGCGCGCCTTCTGCCCCACCTGCAGGTATGGCCAAGGCTGCGACGGGAGCCCCGACGCCTGAATGGCGCGGATGTGCGATATCTCGTCGTCGGTCACCGGCGTGGGGCCGTCCGAGAAACCCACCACCGAAGTCACACCGGGAGTATTGAGCACCGGGAGCCGGCTCGCATATGCGAAACGGCAGAACACATAACCGGGGAACAGCGGTAAATCCACACACTGCACGCGGTCCGTCCACTGGCGCCGTGCGCGGTAAAGCGGCACGAACGACTCCAGGCCCTTGCCGCGTAGGTTCTCGGCGATTACCTTCTCATGCCGGGGCTTGGCAGTCAAAGCGAACCATGCATATAACTTAGTCATGAGGTAAAGCTATCGCTATCTCAGCCCCATTGGGGACTAATCGGAAAGTAAGTGAAAATACTTGCAGCATACAAATGGTAAACATCACGGCCGTTTGTTCTCCGTTATTTTTTCAGACTCGATTTTCGCATCGCACAGTGGGGCAGGGCTCCGGTCCCGGGACGGGCGCGCACACCTGTCGCTCTGCCCCACTTGCCTATGCGAAACTCGCGAGCTACCGGCTGGTGCTTGGCTGGCTACTGCCTTGCCCCGGCAGATCGTGCGCGATGGCCAGCCCCCCTAGTGTGCCCGCCGCGGCAACTCCGCCCACAATGGCCACTATGGCCCCAGCCGAAACGCCTCCAGCGGCCCCCGCTGCCCCGGCTCCGGCCGCGCCTCCGGCCCCGGCGCCCGCCGCCGCGCGCGAGACCTTTGTCAAGCGCTTGATACTGGTCACATCGATAAGTTGCGAAGCCCCCGGCACCGTAGGCGCGGCGGAATCCACCGTTCCGGCGATCTCCACCAGATTTCCGACTTCGGCCTCCAAGCCGGCGCCCTGAAGCTGCATGGTGACATTCGTGACCCGGTCGACCACGATGAACTTACCGTCCTTCAGCGCCAGGATGCCCGAGATTTTAGTTACGGTAGCGCCGCTTTCTTGCGGTTCAAATACCATTTCATGACCGCTATCGAGCTTGGCGATGAGAACGCCGTCGCCGTTGCTCACCCGCACGCCCCCGTCGCGGGCGGCTACTACGACGCGATTCGGTCCAGTCAACTGCACACGCGCCGTCGCGCCCGCTTGATCCGCCGCAACCTGCAAGCTGGCGGCCTCGATGCGATAGTTGGGAGACTCCAACTGCCCGATGCCTTTCTCCAAAACCAGCCGCGATTCATAGACGCGCGCGCGCGTTTCCGCCGCCAGCCGCAAACTAACACCATTGTTGAGTTGAAGTTGCGACGACGAAATGTTTGTTTCGATTACGTTCCCCTCGAACAGCGTGGCGGTTCCGCGCACACTCGAGTGGTCCAACTGGAAGCTGCCGTTAGCCACCACCAAGCCGATGGCAGGGCTGGCGGCGAAACTGGTTGACAAAACGCAAAGTGATAACAGGCCGAGCGAAGCCCGGCGGGCAACATTGAACATGCGAAAAATCTCCTTTCGGATGAGGTGCCGCCATCGTCCCGATAATCTCCGCAATTTACCGCTTCGTGTACGAAAACTGACACTGGCAATCTTACCGCCGGCGCCCCGCTGCCTGTAGTAGCATCAGGGTTGGTCGATATTCATAGCCATATCCTGTCGGGCCTCGACGATGGCGCCCGAACTCTCGAAGACTCCGTGGTCATGCTGCGTCTGGCGGCCGATTCCGGCACTACCGACATCGTGGCCACTCCCCACGCCAATACTGAATTCACTTTCGACCCCGGCCTGATCGGCGCGAAGATCGCCGAACTGCAGGACGCCGCCGGCCCCCTGCCCCGCATCCACCGCGGCTGCGACTTCCATCTGACCCTGGAGAATATTCAGGACGCTCTGGCAAATCCGGGCAAGTACGCGATCAATCACCTGTGTTATTTGCTGGTCGAATTCTCCGATCTGCTCATCCCCCGCACCACTCAGGAAATCTTCGACCGCCTGCAAGGGGCCGGCCTCACACCCATCGTCACCCATCCCGAACGCAACGCCCTCCTGCACACTCGTCTCGATCAGTTGCAATCCTGGGTGGAAAACGGCGCGCTCGTGCAAGTTACGGCGGGATCGTTGCTGGGCGGCTTCGGACGCGCGGCCAAGTCCGTGGCCACCGAACTGATGAACCGCAACCTGGTGCACTTCATCGCCAGCGACGCGCACGACACCCGCTACCGCACGCCCGTCCTCCGAGACGCCTATGAATACGTCGCGAAAACCTGGAACCCCAGCCTTGCGAAGGTGCTTTTCACCACCGCGCCCCAGGCCGTCATTGCCGGCGAAGAGATTCTGCTGATGGATCCCGAGCCCGGGCCGCGCAAGAGAAAATGGTATCGATTCGGCTTTTGACCGTCTAATTTTTATGCCAAAACGATTGATCCTGCGAACCCTAACGCTGTTATCGCTTTTGGGCTCTCTCGCGGCTCAACCGCCCCAGGCGCCGGACACACCTGCCGGCCGGCAGTTCAGCCACTGGCTCGATGTTTTCAATCGCGGCCAACGCGATGAGATCGAAAAGTTCCTCAAGGAGAACGATCCGGAAGCCCGCATCGACCAGCAAATGGATTTCCGGCGCATGACCGGAGGGTTCGATTTGAAGAAGATCGAGGAGTCTACCCCGAACAAGCTGACCGGCATCGTCAAGGAGCGGGACTCCGACAACCTCGCCCGTTTCAGCCTGGAGGTCGATCCCGCCCCTCCGCACCAGTTCAAGGGCCTCGGTCTGCGGCTCATCCCGCCATCGCCCGACGCCCCCGCCCCAGCCCGCATGAGCGAGCCTGACGCCATCGCGGCGCTGCAGGCTGAAATCCAAAAGCGGACCGGCGAAGACCGCTTTGCGGGAGCGGTAATGATTGCCAAAGGGCGCAAAGTCGCCTTCTCGGGGGCGTACGGTTCGGCCGACCGTGAACAGCATATCCCCAATCGCCTGGATACCCGCTTTCGCATCGGCTCCATGAACAAGATGTTCACCGCGACCGCCGTGCTCCAACTCGCGCAAGCCGGCAAATTGAAGCTTACCGATCCCGTCGGGAAATATTTGACCGATTACCCAAACAAAGACATCGCCTCCAAGGTGACGGTGCATCATTTGTTGACTCACACCGGTGGCACGGGCGACATCTTTGGGCCCGAATTTGAAAAAAATCGCCTGACGCTTCGCACACTCGACAGTTATGTCGCGCTGTACGGCCGGCGCGCTCCGGAATTCGAGCCCGGCGCGCACTTCGCTTACAGCAACTACGGATTCATTCTGCTCGGCGTGTTGGTCGAGAAGGTGTCCGGCCAGAGTTATTACGATTACGTGCGGGAACATATCTTCCAGCCGGCCGGCATGACGCGCACCGGCTCGTCTCCGGAAGAAGAGACAGTGGAGGGCCGCTCCGCCGGCTACATGTACGAAGGCGGCAAATGGAAGCCCAACAACGATACCCTTCCAGTGCGCGGCACCTCCGCTGGGGGAGGCTACTCCACCGTCGCGGACCTGGTAAGCTTCGCCAACGCGGTCATGGAGCATAAACTCCTCGACGCCGAGTACACGGAACTGCTGACCACGGGCAAAGTCGAAGGCGGCCCGGGCGGGAAGTACGCCTACGGATTTTCCGATTCCACCACCGGCGGCGTGCGCTGGCTGGGCCACGGCGGCGGCGCCCCCGGCATGAATGGCGAATTGAAATTCTCGCCGGACTCCGGCTATGTCGTCGCCGTTCTGGCGAATCTGGACCCTCCGGCGGCGTCTCGCATCGCGGACTTTGTCGGCGCGCGTTTGCCCAGCCGCTAGTGGGGCGGAATTCCAGGTCTCCGCGGGTTCTCAGAACCCGCTTCCCGAACTGCGCTATTTTGGTTAGGCGAGGGCACTTCAACGATGATGTCAGCGGACCACCGTGGCATGGGTCTGGAAGGCAAGAACGTAGTCGTATTGGGAGTAGCGGACGAATCCAGCCTGGCATGGGCAATCGCCAAGCGATTTGCGGAGCACGGCGCGCACGTTTTCATCGGCTACCAGCAAAAGTTCTTCAGCCGCGTGCGGCTGCTGCTGTTGCACAACCCCGGCGTGCAGGGCGATCGTTGCGACGTGCTGAACGACGAGGAACTCACCAACTTCTTTGCACGGTTCCGTGACAATCCGATCGAAGTGCTGGTGCACGCCATCGCATTTGCGCCGAACGAATTGTTTACCGAGCCGGCGTCGGCCTGCAGCGCCGAAGCTTTTTGCCAAAGCCTGACCGTCTCCGCGCACTCGCTGTGCAAGACGGTGCGGTTCGCCAAGCCGAACCTGAAGGAGTGGGGCAGCGTCATCACGCTGACCTACCAAGCGTCGGAACGAGCGGAGGCTTCCTACGGTCTCATGGGGGTTTCCAAGTCGGCGCTGGAGAGCGCCGTGCGTTACCTGGCGTTGGAACTCGGCACGCACAAAATCCGGGTGAACGCGCTTTCGCCGGGCCCCATCGAGACGGTGGCGGCCACCGGGATCATGGGCGCGTTTCTGCGCAATCCGGAAGCGCTGGAACGGCAGCGGGCGCACGCGTTCCAGGAGGCCATCGAGATGGCCCGCGCGGAGAACCACCCGGACCCCTTAGCTGTCGCCAGCGCCGCCTGGAAGCATTTCCAGGGGCTGGCCGCCAAGCGCTGCGCGATCGAGGAAACCGTCTCAAAGGAAGACGTGGCGGATTCTGCCTTGTTCCTGGGCAGCGACTACTCGCGCAAGATCACCGGCCAGGTGATTCACATCGATTGCGGTCTCTCGACGGCCAACGCAGTTTGAAGCGCGCTATCCAGATCGTCCCCTTCCGGCTGCGGCACCTCGAACGCATCCTGCGCATCGAACGCGCCAGCTTTGGCGCGGAGGCTTGGCCGCGCAGGTATTTCCTGGAACTCTACGGCGATTGCCGGGACTATTTCGTGGTGGCCAAAGTTCGCGGGCGCATCGCCGGCTATGCGGTGGCGTGCGCGGAGAAGCGCAGCGCGGAGATCGCGTCGCTCGCCGTTCATCCGGATTATCGTAGGCTGGGTGTGGCGGACGCGCTGATGGGGCATAGCCTGCGCGCACTGCGCTTGGCGGGCTGCGGCCGCGTGGAGTTGATGGTGCGGACCGGTAATACGGCCGGGGCGCAACTGTATCGGTCGCTCGGTTTCCGCCGCGTGCGCCTGGTGCCGCGCTACTACCAGGATGGCGGCGATGGTTTCCTGATGGCTAGGGCGTTACAATAAGAGCCGATGGCCGACAAGGAACATTTCGAACTGTTGATGCGCGACGTGAACGCCTGGAACGGGTGGCGCGCCGAAAATCCGAAGGAGAAACCGGACTTATCTTTCGCCGTGATGCGCGGCGCGGATTTGATGGTAGCCAATCTGTCGGGCGCCCTGCTGTCCGAAGCCGATCTGGTGCTGGCCAACCTGTGTGGCGCGGACCTGCGGCACGCGGACCTGCGCGGCGCAAATCTAGTGGCCGCGCGCCTGATGGGTGCGGACCTGACACATGCCAATATCTGCGGCGCGGATCTTTCCACTGCCGAGGATCTCACCGAGGAGCAACTCCGGCACACCCACGGCGATGCGCACACCAAGCTGCCTGAGGATATGCACGCGCCGGAGAATTGGCCGAAGAAGGGCCGAAGCGCGGCGCGGTAGTTCGTCCATCCAATCCATCTACCGTCGCCTCACACTGTCTGCAGGATCTTGTGAATCGCCCCGTTTACCCGCTGGTATTGCTCGACCTCGGTCAAAAGCTGCTTGCGGCCCGCCGCCGTGAGCCGGTAATAGCGCGCGCGCCGGTTGCCCGCAGTCACGCCCCATTCCGCCGTGACCCAGCCCTTTAGCAACATGCGTTGCAGGGCCGGATAGAGCGATCCCTCTTCCACCTGCAGCACATCGCCCGACACCTCCTGAATCGCATTGGCGATCTCGTACCCGTGGAGTTGGCCGTGGCGGGACAGCATCTGGAGAATCAACATGTAAAGGGTGCCGGGCGGGATTTCGTCGCGTCTCGTGGTCTCTGCCATAGTTAAACTATGCCAGTATCCCGCGTTCGCCGGGGCGCTGTCAAGCCGGCCGAACTCAAGCCGTGCGGAAGAGCCGCTCCGAGTCTTGCGAAAGCAGCACCCACAGCCCGTAGATTCCCAGCGCGGTCCCGAACGGCACGTGGATCAGATCCAGAACCGAGATGACGATCGTCAGGATGCGCGCCCACGAACGGAATTGGAGCAGCCCGACGCCGGCGACCAACCCGGGCAACGAAAGGGCCAGCAGCACGAAAAAGATAATGGCCCCGATGCCGCCCAGGATGTGCCCGCCGCCCGAGTAATCGGAATCGCCGATTAAGCCTGCGATGCCGCCGAAGACCGCCAGCATGGCCAATGCCAGCAATATTCCCAGGGATCCGAAAACGATGTGCAATGTGCCGAGTATCTTGACGTGTTGTTCCATGGCTGCCGCCCATTGTAGGCGCAACCAGCGCCCGCAAGCAAGCGCGGCCCCATGCAAAGCTCCATTGCAAAGAAGGATATAATCCGGTGCATGTACAGGCTCTTATTCGTATTCCTGGCCCTGGGCGCGGCCGGCACGGCACAGGATCGACCCGCGCCCGTCTGGCAGTTCGCCGTCTCGGGCGATTCGCGCAACTGCGGCGCCGTGGTCATGCCGGCCATCGCCGCCGAAGTTCTGAAAAGCAGCGCTAAATTCTATTGGCATTTAGGCGACTTTCGCGCGATCTACGACTTCGACGAAGATATGGTCCCGCCCGCCTCGCTCCACTTGGATACGCATCACCTGGACATTGCGACCTACCTGCACAAAGCGTGGCCGGATTTCATCGAACGCCAACTCCGGCCATTTGGGGGGCTGGAAGTTCTCCTCGGCATCGGCAACCATGAGACGATTTTTCCACAGACGCGGGAAGCCTACCTCGCCGCATTCGAAAGCTATCTCAACAGTGCGCGCCTTCGCAGCCAGCGCGATAGTGATCGCGATACCGGCGGCTTCCGCACTTACTATCACTGGGTCATGAACGGTTCCATCGATTTCATCTCCCTCGACAATGCAGTGGGCAATACGTTCGACAAGGATCAGATGGCCTGGCTTCGCGGCCGCCTGGCGGAGGACCGGAAATCGCCTGCGCTGGCCGCCATCGTAGTGGGCATGCACGAAGCGCTGCCGGGCAGCAAGGGCATGAGTCACAGCATGTGCGATTCGCCCGCCGGCATCCAAAGCGGACGCGAAGTCTACAACCTGCTGTGGGATCTGCGCGGGGCCGGCAAAAAGGTCTATTTACTCGCCAGCCACTCCCATTTTGTAATGGACGATGTCTATAACACGGCTTACTGGAAAGACAGCGTGCTCCCCGGATGGATCGTGGGGACCGCCGGAGCCGTCCGTTACCGCCTGCCCCCCGGACAAACTGGCTCGTCGATCGCCCGCACGGATGTCTACGGCTACCTGTTGGCTACGGTTCTGAACGATGGGTCGATCCAGTTCGCCTTCCACGAAATCGGCCTCGACGCCCTGCGCCTGGCCAACGCGGGCAAGACGCCCGATTCGCTGGTCCAATGGTGCTATGCCGAAAACAAGGAGCAGACCATCCCGTCCCCCAAAGCATGCACCGCTGGCGCGAATTAATCGCAGGCCGGGCACCCACGGACCGCTCTCGCTTGTGGAATCAGCCCCTTGACGGCCGCGACAGGCCCACGAGGGCGGCGGCTGCGGACCAGGGGGGCCGGGCCGCAAAGATTCTTTGATCGACGGAACCAGTTTGCGCTAATCCCTTTGTTTTGAGTCGAAGTGTGGGCGAAAAGGCCGAAATTGGTTTCGCTCCGTCCATCAGGAAGATCTGGGGGGCAGCCTGCACGGCAACAATTTTGTAGCGGCGACAGCCTCGCTCCACCTTGATTCTAAAGGGGAACTCATTTACAACGGCCGACTGGCGTAAAAAAAGTCGCAAGAGGGGCTTGCGCGCCTGTAATGGTTCTGATATTCTGAGGGAGTCGCCGAATTCGAGGGTCGTACTGCGGTTGGCGGGCGAAGTTGTCTGCGCGTCGGGCAGTGTGGTATAAAGAAGTTGATCCTCTTGTAAGGAATGGTAACAAAACTCCAGGCGGGCCACCGCCGGAGCGGAATACGGCCTTCCTGGTAGGTTCTTTTTCAAAAGATTTTCATTTTGGGCTGCGCATGCGCGATTTTGCGCGGGCGTGGCCGGCAAGTTTCGAGGCCCGCCGTTGGCGTGCGTTTCCGCAAGGATGCGTCCGGTCGTCGGCAAAGATCTTTGACAATCTGGTTGGATGCACAAGAAACATTCGTCAGTCTCTGAGTAAAAGTCGGGGCGATTAAACTAACAATTCAAACGAGAGTTTGATCCCGGCTCAGAATCA
>Ga0070761_10000440_pt1 | contig 27140 bp, 22 predicted proteins | sample HubBroMetageREF1_FD_66724 | JGI IMG/M metagenome (GOLD analysis project Ga0070761, IMG submission 66724) | Reference soil microbial communities from the Hubbard Brook experimental Forest, New Hampshire, USA - Hubbard Brook CCASE Soil... | ecosystem: Environmental > Terrestrial > Soil >... | reverse complement strand
GCCTCCAGGCATCTGAATCCATTCGAGATATGAAATCTTGTACATATACTAAGCGGTCAAAATCCTGCCCTTTAAGTCATGACTTCAAGCCCAACCATAGGAGGTGTACTGCATATTCTCCGAGAGAATACGCTTGATCTATGCTCGGAGCCACTTTGATGGGTCGATGGCGAGGATTGCCGAGATATGAACGCAAATGCATGTGTTGTTGACGATCGTCTGAATGACCGCGCGGACCTTGCGCGACAGGATCTGCTCATCGACGGGCGACGAATCCCGGCAGCCTCCGGCCGCTACTTCGATGTCATGAATCCCGCCACCGAGCAGGTGGTCGCCCTCGTCGCCGAGGCTGATGCCGTCGATGTCGATGCCGCGGTTCGCTCGGCCCGGGCAGCGTTCGAGGGCTCCTGGGGCCAAATCCGCGCATCCGAGCGCGGCCACGCGCTGCTGCGGTTTGCCGACGTCATTCGACGCAACGCCGACGAGCTCATCGAGCTCGAAAGCCTCAACTCAGGCAAGCCGGTCTCGGCGATCCGGCGGCAGGATTTGCCCGCGGTCCTCGATACCCTCACGTACTACGCCGGGATGGCCGACAAGATCAACGGCCAGGTGATCCCGGCCCGGACCGACGCGCTCACCTATACGGTTCGCGAGCCGCTCGGAGTGGTCGGGGCGATCGTGCCCTGGAATTTTCCGTTGATGATTGGCATGTGGAAGATCGCTCCGGCGCTCGCCTGCGGTTGCACCGTGGTGCTCAAGCCCGCCGAGCTCACGCCGCTGACGGCACTGCGGCTGGGAGAGCTCGCCCTCGAGGCCGGGCTGCCGCCGGGCGCACTCAACGTGGTGCCGGGATTCGGCAAGACCGCGGGCGTCGCGCTGGTCGAGCATCCCGACGTCGACAAGATCACCTTTACAGGTTCGCCGGCGGTCGGGCGGCAGATCCTGCGCGGCGCAGCCGGCAACCTCAAGCGCGTCACTCTGGAGCTGGGCGGCAAGTCGGCCAACATCATCTTTCCGGACGCTGATTTGGATGCAGCCGTCAAGGCGGCGGCAGCCGGGATCTTCTTCAACGCCGGCCAGGTGTGCTCGGCCGGCTCGCGCATCCTCGTCCACGCCGACGTCTACGACGAGGTCGTTGCTCGGCTCGCAGAGCGCGCGCGACACGTCCGGCTCGGCGATCCACGCGAGGCCGCCACGTCCATGGGACCGGTTGTGTCCGAAACCCAGATGGAGCGGGTACTCGGCTACATCGACATCGGCCGTCGCGAAGGCGCCCGGGTCGTCGCGGGTGGCGCGCGCCACGGCCGCGCCGGGTACTTCGTTTCCCCGACGGTGTTCGCCGACGTCAACCCCGACATGCGGATCGCGCAAGAGGAGATTTTCGGGCCGGTCGCGGCCGTCATCCGCTTCACTGATGAGGAGGAGGCGCTGCGCATCGCCAACGGCACGTGCTACAGCCTGGCTGCCGGCGTCTGGACGGCGGACATCGCCCGGGCACACCGCTTCGGGCGGCGCCTCAAGGCAGGCACGGTCTGGGTGAATACCTACGGCCCCACCGACGTGCGCCTTCCCTGGGGTGGCGCGCGGGATTCGGGATTTGGGCGCGAACACGGCGAGGCTGCAATCGAGAACTTCACCGAAGCGAAGGTCATGTGGATCAACACCGGCCGCGCGTAGCCGGGTGACGTCGACCTGAGGTGGGCCAGGGGTCCATCCAACTAAGCTCCGTAGGATACTCAGGCGGCGTATAGTCGCCCCCGCCAGAAAAACAGCGAGCCGTTCATCGGCTCCCAACTTACGCGGGGATACCTGAAATGAAGAGATTCACCTTGTTGCTGTCGACAGCAATCCTGACAACTACGACGTCGCTGGCACTCGCACAGGAAGATCATGCCTACACCGAGGGCCCGGTGCTGGTCGTGAACTTCGTTCGCACGCAGCCCGGCATGTTCGACGAGTACATGCGCTACCTCGACAAGACCTACAAGCCGATCCTGGACGAGGCCAAGAAGGAGGGAATCGTCGTTGACTGGGCCATATACGAGGCCCGGGCGCGCGATCCACAGGATGCGGATCTGGTCTTCACGATCAGTTATAAGAACATGGCCGCGTTCGACAACCTGCAGGCGCGCATGGATCCGCTTGCGAAGAAGGCGTTCGGCTCATTGCCCAAGGCGTCTTCCGCGGCCGTCGATCGCGAGAAGTTGCGCAAGGAGCTCGGCAGTCAGCTGGTCCGTCAACTGATTCTGAAATAACACAGCCAGCGCACCCCTGGCGCTGCCCGAGCGCCGGGGGTGTGCGCGCCTCAGTAGGGCGGTGCGCGTCTGGCCCGCTGGGCTTTCGCGGCCTCCGTCCACCACGCGAGATCGTCGGCGAAGTTGGGGAACGCGCGCTCGAGCGCCGCACCGCCTTCCCCGATCGGCTCACCGGCGGGGTTCAGCGTCTCGGCGATCGGACCGACGGTGAGGGTGCTGGAGATGACGACCATCCCCATCTCGCACAGCGTGTTGTGCCAGGCGTAGCTCGATCGCGTGCCGGACAGCCGTCCCGCCGAATAGCTCGCGATCGCCGCGGGCCGCCAGAACCACTCCTCGAGAAAGTGGTCGGTGAGGTTCTTGAGCCCGGGTTGCATGCCCCAGTTGTACTCACCAACCACGAACACGAACGCGTCGGCCTGGCGGATCTTCGCTCCCAGGCTCGCCAGCGCCGCCGGCGCCGCGCCCGCAGGGTATTCCTTCAGCATGCGATCCAGCATCGGCAGGCCAATCGCCCTGGCGTCGATCAGCTCGACGTCCTCGCCGCGAGCGCGAAGTCTGCCCATGGCGAACTGCGCCAATCGGATTCCTTTGCGGTCACTACGGTAGGACCCGTACAGGACGAGGATTCTGTTGCCCATCTCGTAACGAGTCTATGCGTCCGGCGGAACAGCGACAATTGCAGATCACGATGTCGACGTGGCAGGAGATACGTGCGGCACTCGATCGGCATTGGGCCGCATCCGATGCCGGCGATTTTGAAACGGAGCACGACATCTATCTGGAAGATGCGGTGCTCGAATATCCACGGGGAGTTCCGCGGCGACAAAGTTGCAAGGGAAACACAGTACTTTGGGGATCCGTTTGAGGCCAGCGCGTGGCGCGCTCAATGGGTCGAACGGATGGGCACGTAATCACAATCAGGCTCACGCGGCCCGGGCGGTCGCACCCTCGACCGACCCGAAGGGCTGGATGACGTTGCCCCTTCTCATGGCAGCGATCACCAACACGATACCCATGGAAGTGCAAACCACCACTGCCACGGCGGATGCTTCCACCCCGAATGCTCCGCCCGTCAGCCATTGGGCACCGACCAGCTTCGCTCGCAGTAAGCCCCGGGCTGCTCCGCCGGAAACCGCGGCGGAGAAGATTCCTCCCTGAGTAAAGTTCCAGGCAAAATGAATGCCAATGCACAGCCAGAGACGGCGGGTGAGCATGTAAGCCGCGGCCAGCATTATCCCTGCCTCGAGCATGACGGCGGCTGCGTTGAGCAGCGTGGCCCCGTGATTGAGCAGGTGAAGGGCACCGAAGATGAGTGCCGATAGCGCCAGAGCGATCCAGCTTCCCAGCGATTGTTCCAGCATCCGAAAGATAATTCCGCGCATGACGACTTCTTCGAGAACCGCGCCCAGGATGAATCCGGGCACGGTTGCGAGCATGGCGGGCCATCCGTTGACCCCGGTCACCTGATACACGCCCAGCGCCGCGAGTACGCCGATCGTCAGCGACAGGAGCATCGCCCCCAGCAACACGCCGGCGCCGAGTTCGCGTAGTGCGTGCGGTCCCGAGAGCTCCGACGCGGATCGCTTCTCGGCGAGGCGCACGTACCCCATATAGGCGCTGACCACGATCGCGGCGAGCAGCAGAGCCCCGACCTTCTTAAGGGACTTGTCCGATACGAATAGATTGAATGGGATTGCCACCGCCGCAAATGGCACGGCAATCGCCACCAGGGCTACTACCATCCGGCTCAAGGGGAACCGTAACAGCCGGCCACCCCACGTTGGTGTCGACGGAGTACTGCCAGAAACGCTGCTCATGGGGTCGCAGTGATGCTGCACTCGCACACTTTCGATTGCAATCTGCAGATAGAATGCTCGACGTGCGCTGGTACCACTATGTCGCGTACTTCTTCGGGGGCGCGTTCCTCGCCAACAGCTTGCCTCATCTTGGCAATGGGATCTCGGGGCACGCCTTTCAGAGCCCCTTCGCATCACCGCCCGGTGTGGGCTTGTCCTCGGCGATGGTCAACGTCCTGTGGGGCCTGTTCAACCTGGTCGTCGGCTACCTGCTCGTCTGTCGTGTCGGCAGCTTCAATTTGCGCAACACCCGGCACATGCTCATCCTCGGGGCGGGCATCCTGATCATGTCGCTGATGCTTGCCCACACGTTTGGGCCGCTCCACGCCGGGCAGTGAGCCTGCTTTGTTGATTCGCAGGGCAGTTCGACGGGCTCATCGGCGGCGATTAACGACCCCTACCGCAGCATCTGCCGCACCGTAGGGGTCACCAGCCGTCTGGCTCTGGGAGCTATCGGGAGTGTGCTGCGGTTCTCAAAGCTCTGCAGCTGCCCGCCTTTCCGCGACACAGTTCGCACCGCCGCGTACACCGCGCGCTACAGTTATCCGCTTCTTTCTTCCAGGGCGGCGCCACACTGGCCCGCGGCATCTGGAGTGACAATATGTGGAGTGTGGACCGTAGGGCCTGCGCGACCCTCGCTTTGATCGCGCTCGGCAGCGTTGCCGGTATCGCCTCGGTCGATGCGCAGCAGAGGCGTGAGTACCGACCCTCCGAGGGGCAGCAGCGGCCGGCTGCGCGGCGACAGGCCTATGCGCGACCGAGCCGCCGTACTAATCCGGCGCCCGCGGCGGGTATCCATGCCGCTGGACGCGCGGACGTTTCCTATACGCGCGCGCGCCCGATCGCAAACCAGCAGCGGCAGATGGCCGCTCGCGGCGTCGAGCGCCAGAGCCATCTCGCCGGTGGCGGTTGGGCAGGCGAGGTCTCCCACGCCCCGGCCGGCGGCCAGGTCCGCGTGGTTCGTTACGGGCACACCCTCAGCGGCACGGTCGAGCACACGATTCGACCTGGGCTCGTGAGCCGCACCTTCGTCAACTCCGGCCATATCCTCTATACGCGTGTTTACCAACACCACGTCTGGCACCAGTTCGGCAGAGCCTTCGCGTACGAGACGTTCGTGCCGGCGGTGCGATTCCCCGCGGTCTACTACGGCTGGGCGCTCGGCGCATGGCCGCATCCGGTGGCCTACAGCTGGAATTGGCAGTGGCAGCCGTGGTACCCGATGTACGGCGCGCGTTTCGCGCCGTATCCGGTATACGTGAGCCCGGATCAGTGGATGACCGACTACATCATCGCGCAGAGCATGCAGACGGCCTATATGGCGCAGACCGCCGCGCCGGCACCGCAGCCGCCGCTTCCGGACGCTGCTGTCGAGCCAGCTCCGGATTCGAGCTATGCGGAGCCCACCGCACAACCCGGCGAGCCGGCGCCTGCTCCGCAGGCGAGCGATGCACCGCCGGCGCCGCAGCCAACCGATATGCCGTCTGCGCCGGTCGCCGCGCCGCCAGCTATCACGCCGCAAGTCAAGGCGGAGCTCAATGCCCAGATCAAAGTTCGGCTGGAGGAGCAGCAAGCCGCTGCGGCGACGCCGGCGACCGTGACGACTCAGAGCGGTCCGCCGGCGCTCAGGCCGAATCATGTGTTCTTCCAGGTCGTACAGCCGCTGCACGTTGCGTCAGGTACCGGCAGCGGCTACTGCTCGTTGAGCGCCGATGACTACATAAAGCGTACCGGCGGAATGAGCAACGACGACTGGACGATCCCAGTGGTGGTCGAGTTGAGCGGACCGTCGGACTGCCCTCAGGGCTTGCAGACGCGTATCGGGCTCAACGATCTCAACGCCATGGACAACGAGCAGGAGGCCCAGGTCATGGAGGCAATGCAAGCGGCCTCCAAGGGCATCGGACCGAACGAGCCGCCGAGCGGTCCGGGGGTGCGCCCGACCTTGATTGTCGACGGCAACGCGGCTCCGGATCCCGGCGTCCTGGACGCAATCCGACAGGCGCAGTGACCGAGCATTTGCTGCTGCCGCGCAGGGGAGTCCTCGGTATCGACCATGATCGGCGAGCTCATAGACCACTATCGCGTCCTGGAGCTCGTCGGTTGCGGCGCGATGGGCGTTGTTTACAAGGGCCTCGACGTGAATCTCGACCGGCCGGTCGCGATCAAGGTGATGGGCGCCGAGGCCCGCAACGGCCCTGACTTCGTCGAGCGCTTCCGTCAGGAAGCGCGCATGCAAGCGGCGCTCAATCACCCGAACGTCGCGCTGCTCTTCGACTACTTCGTCCATGACGGCGCGCCCGTCGCAGTGATGGAGTTCATCGACGGCGAGAGCCTGGAGCAGTTGATCCGGCGACGCGGGGCGATCCCGGCGCACGAGGCTGTACCGCTCTTCAAGCAGGCGTTGCGCGGCGTCGCGGCTGCGCATCGCGCCGGCATCATTCATCGGGATCTCAAGTCGAGCAACCTGATGATCACCAGGGACGGCGTCGTCAAGGTGATGGATTTCGGTATTGCCAAGCGACAGGGCGTCACGGGCGGAACCAAGGCCAGCACCAGCATCGGCAGTCCGCTCTACATGGCGCCCGAGCAGATTCTCGGTAACCCTGTCGATTGCCGCACCGACGTGTATGCCCTCGGGGTCACGCTCTACCAGCTCTTGAGCGGGCAGCCGCCGTTCGATCCCCGCGGCAAGACCGAGTACAGCGTCCTGAACGCCCATGTGAACGATCTGCCGGAGCCGCCGACGGTCCACTGTCGCGATATTCCGGGGCCGGTCGTGGACGCGGTGCTGCGCGCGATCGCCAAGGAGCCAGAGGCGCGCTTCCAGAGCGTTGACGAGTTCTTGCTTGCGCTGCCGGATATACCCGCAGGAAATGCGGCCGCGCCGCAGTTGCGTCCGACCGGCACGGTGGCGACACCGCGGGTGGGGCCGACCGGCACGGTGGCGATACCGCGGGTGGGTCCGACCGGCACGGTGGCGATACCGCGAGTGGGTCCGACCGGCACGGTGGCGATACCGCGAGTGGGCCCTACCGCCACGGTGGCGACGGCGCGGGTGGATCCGAGCGAGACGGTGGCGCTCGAGTACTTGCCATCGATGAGTGAGGATCCGGCTCCCATTTCCCAGCCGAACGGCACCACCGCTTTCGAGAGCGCGCCGCCGGCGCGCGACCCGCGCCAGACGATGGCGTTCGACTACTTCGCTGCGACACTGCAGCGCGAATCGTTCCCGCGCCCGTCCGCGCCGTCGGTCGCCGCAAAGCCGAGCGACAACTTGGCGCCAGCTTCTCCGGCACCGTCCCCTGCGGCGCGAGGGTTGCGTGGAGCACGCCCGGCCATCGTGGCGGTGCTGGTCGCGATGGTCGTGCTCGGCACGATGATCCGCCACGGGGAGCGGCTGCATGTGGAGCGGCCGGATGCCCCCCTCGACTCGTCGACGGCGGCGCAGACCCCGGCATCCACGGAACCTGCTGCGCCACCGCCCGCGGTCCCGAACCCAGCGGCCGAAGCGCCGGCGGCGCCCCCGGCACAGATGGCCGCCGCGACAGCCGTGCCCGCGATCGTCACACCACTCACCACGACAACTGCGCCCGCCCGGCCGGACCTATCGGGCACCTGGCGCGGCGAATATGTCGATGCGTCGGGCAGGCAGCTGCTGCGTGTCGTCAGCCTGAGCATCAGCCGTGTGGACGACGACGGCGGCATCGAAGGCACGTTGCAATACCAGGCGGCATCGGGAGATGGCGAGTGCAAACTCCACCCGCGGGGGAGCAGCTATTCGGCCGGCGAGCAGCGGCTGCAGCTGAGTCCGGAGGGCTGCACTCCGCACTATCCTAAGGAGCTTGGTGTGCCGCTCGATTTCAGCGGCGTGAATCCGCAGGCGAACACACTCAAGGACGGCCGTATCGAAGCGCCCACCGGCGAAGTGATCGTGGTCAAGCTGAAGCGGGTGAGCGGAGTCTAGAGCCGACTGACCCGTGTTAGGCTAAGGGATGGCTCAGTCAACCGGCAGCTCGATGCGCGCGACATCCCGCTGGGCACGCTACGTTGCCGTGGCCGTCATCCTGTCTCAGGCGGCAATCACTCCGTTCGGAGTGCCGGCAACCCACCATGCTGGCATCCCGCATCATCACTGCGGTGAACACGCGCAGGGCGCTACAGGGTCGACAAATAGCGGCCACCAGAGCCTACCGTGTTGCGCGAATGGCGCGTGCCAGTGCAATTGTCCCTTACTGCTCGCCCTGGTATGCACATGGCCGCCGTTGGCGCTGACTGCTGTCGCTCCGGTCATTGTGTTCCCCGTGCGCGAGCGAATTGATCGCGGTGTTCTTGCGCCGCTCCTTCGGCCTCCAATCGCCTAAATCCCCAAGCGTTGTTGGTTCAGCGGCTTTCGGACGATCACGGGATCGTCTTCAACGCCTTTCTGTTGGGGACATCAATGCGATCGAATTGTGCGCAGCGGTGGGTGGCAAGACCACTTCTGATTGGGATGAGTCTCGTCGGGTGTGCGACCCATGCGGCAGACCTCCAGGGTGAGTCCCAGGCGGGAGCGCCCCCGCATGTGATGGATCCGAGCATGGACATGTCAGACAGTGGCACGTCGATGCAGGGTGCCTTCGGCTCGTATGCAATGAGTCGGGAAGCTTCGGGAACGAGCTGGCAACCAGACAGTGCGCCCATGGAGGGGCTGCAGACCATGTCAGGGCCATGGGACCTCATGGCGCAGGGTTATCTGACGGGCGTATACACCGACCAGAGCGGCTCGCGCGGTGACTCACAAACATTCAATGAAAGCATGCTCATGCTGATGGGGAGCCGCCCGATTGGCGACGGCGTGGTGGGCGGGCGCTTCATGGCTTCCCTCGAACCCCTGGACGGGCCGAGCGGCTATCCGCTTCTCTTTCAGACGGGCGAAACGGCGAACGGTCGCACCCCGCTCATTGACCGCCAGCATCCGCACAACCTCCTCATGGAGGTAGCCGGTTCCTATAGCAAGACGCTGTCCGATTCCGCTTCAGTGTTCATCTACGGTGGCCCCGTCGGTGAGCCGGCGCTCGGCCCGCCTGTGTACATGGACCGGGCGTCGTCGGAGGACAACCCTGATGCACCGCTCACCCACCATTGGCTGGATGCAACGCACATCACCTTTGGCGTCGTAACGTTAGGCGCGGTGTGGCGAAACTGGAAGCTCGAAGCCTCGTCGTTCAATGGTCGCGAGCCGGACGAGGATCGCTACAGCGTGCAGTTCCGATCATTCGATTCGTGGGCGGCGCGCCTGTCATACAACCCGAGCGCGCATCTTTCGCTGCAGGCGAGTACCGGCTACCTCGCCAGCCCTGAGCAGCTCCAGCCCAACACCTCGGTGCAGCGCTCGACAGCCTCAGTCATCTACGACCAGCCGATCGGCAGCGCGCACTGGCAAACGACGCTCGCCTGGGGACGAGACGCGCCCAGCGGGCAACGCCACACGGACGGCTACCTGCTTGATTCGGCAGTGAGACTCGCAGGCGGCCATACCCTGTTTTGCCGATACGAGCACGTCGTCAAAGATGACCTCTTCGAGTCTGGCCAGCCCCTGTTCGGCGTACCTTTCCTGATTCAGAAGGCGAGCCTCGGCTATGTGTTCGACTTCGCTGAGTACCGCCATCTTCGGTTCGGGATAGGCGGGGTCTTCAGTCGGTTTTCGATTCCCTCGGCTCTGGTTCCCTGGTACGGCAGTGAGCCAGATGGTTACAGCGTGTTCATTCGCGCCAAACTAGCTCCCTAGTTCTGCGCGTGATGCGCTCGGTCGGTCCATCGGCCCGGCGCATTGGCGCATCGCTCCGGCGCATGGTCCTTAAACCCGTGGGCACCGGATCTTTATACTCCGGGTGAACGTCCGCAGTGATATGCCGCTGCCACAGCGGCGGCTCAAGCGGTCAGGGGGATCGTCATGAAGTCGCTCGCATTGATCACCGTCGCGGTCTCGGCCGTCGTTCTCTCCGGTGTCGCGGTGGCGGGACAAGCGCCGCAGCAGAGCCAACCGGGTCCCGGCACGGCCGTGGTAGCGCCCGGCGTCCACAAGGTGCGCATCGAACTGGATCAGCTTCCCGCAGGAACGTACGACATCTCTACCAAGGAGACGCTGGTTCGCTACGGTGTCGACCACATGGGTTTCTCGGAGTATTGGGGTACCTTTCCGGGGGCCACGGGAACGCTGGTGATCGACCCCAAAGCGTTCGCCGCAACAAAGCTTGATGTGAAGGTGCCGATTGCCCTGGTCGAAACCACCAATAGAGAGCTTAACGGCGAGCTATTCTCCGACGAGTTCTTCGACGCGGAGAACTATCCTTGGATGAAGTTCACCTCGACGAAGGTTGTTCGCACCGGCCCCACCACCTTCGAAGTGACAGGCGACTTGACCATGCACAACGTTACAAAACCGGTCGTGCTCGATGTCACTTTTCACGGCGCCGGCAACTCTCCATTCTCCGGCAAGGGCGTGATTGCGGGCTTCGACGCGAAGGGCATGGTCATGAGATCGCAATTCGGGCTTGGCAAGTATGTTCCGATAGTGAGCGACGAAACGACGATCACGATCAGCGCGGAGTTCGACAAGAGATAGTTTCGAGAGCGCTCGCCCGCCCCGAGGTCGCGCTGCTAGAATCGCGCCGCAACCCGGGGGTGGGACATGCCTACGTTCGGTGCCCGAAAGGCGATCCATGGCCTGATCGTCTGCCTCGCTCTGGCCGCGCCGGCGGCTGCGACGCCCGCGACTGCGACGCCCCCGCTCGAGGCCTACGGGCGGCTGCCGCATTACGAGAACGTCGTACTGTCTCCGGACGGATCGCGGCTCGCCTTCGTCAGGACCGATGCGAACGCGCGCGCCGTGGTGGTGCAGGATCTGACGAGCGGCAAGCAGCTCGGCCTGCTGCGTGCCGGTGATCAGAAGCTGCGCAGCATCCGCTGGGCCGACAACGACCGTCTGATGATCTTCACCTCCGTCACGGCGGTGCCGAATACCCTCAACCAGCCGGCAGGGTTCTCGACAGGTTTCCTGTGGAGGACGCGCGAATGGAGCCAGTTGCAGATCTTCGACTTGAAGACAGGCAGGGACTACATGGTCCCCCAGCCGAATCCGTCCAGCGGCATAAGTCTGATGACCATGATCACCGGCAATGCGACCGTCAGGCGCATCCAGGATCACACGATACTGTTCGTCACGGGTCTGCAGGTCATCGGCCGCCCGGAGTCGCACGGACGCGGGCGCGAGGTCGTGCCGGCCCTCGTGCGGGTGGACCTGGAGTTCGACAGCTCGCGCGTCTTGCGTTCGGGCGGCCGCGACGGCTTCATCGACCGGCGCGGCTCCACCGACTCATGGACCATCGACAGCGCGGGTGAGGTCGTAGGAGAGCAAACCTACGAACAGGGGAGTCACCACTGGAGCCTCCTCGTCAACCGCGACGGCCGCATGCAGGAAGTCGCCTCGGGCGATGACTCCATCGATTTTCCCCGCATCCTCGGCCCGGGCCCGGTCGCCGACACGCTGCTCCTGCAGCGCGTCGAGGACGGCGATGCCGTGTGGCGGCTGCTGTCGCTGAAGGATGGCTCCATCGGCGCGCCGCTGGCCGAGAAGGAGACGCTCGATCGGCCCATCGAGGACTCGCGGAACTTCCGCATGATAGGCGGCGTGCACGTCGGCGATAGCGAGGAGTACGTGTTCTTCGATCCGTCCGTGCAGCAGTCGTGGCAGGCCGCCGTGCGCGCCTTCCCCAATGAGCACGTGCTGCTCGAGTCAGCCGACGCGGACTTTCGCAAGATGATCGTGCGCGTCGAAGGCGAGCGCGACGGCTACTGCTTTGAGCTGGTCGACCTCGACACCCACCGTGCCGAGCCGCTGGGAGATGTCTACGAGGGCATCAGGCCGCTCGAGGTGCGGCGCATCGACTACAGCGCCGCCGACGGCCTCAGAATCCCAGCGTACCTTACTTTGCCGCGCGGCAAGCCCGCGCAGAAGCTACCGCTCATCGTGCTCCCGCACGGCGGCCCCGGGTTGCGCGACACGGCGGACTTCGACTGGTGGTCGCAGGCGCTCGCCGCTCAGGGCTACGCCGTTCTGCGACCGAACTACCGCGGCTCCGACCTGGGCCACTCGTACCTGGCCAGGGGCTTCGGCGAGTGGGGCCGCAAGATGCAGACCGACCTCTCCGACGGCGTGCGCTACCTCGCTCACGAAGGGATCATCGATCCGGCGCGCGTGTGTATCGTCGGGGCGAGCTACGGCGGCTACGCGGCGCTCGCCGGCGCCTCGCTCGACCCGGGCGTCTATCGTTGCGCCGTCTCAGTGGCGGGCATGGCCGATCTGCGTAGCTGGCTCCACTGGGTGAACAATCAGCACTACGGCCGCGACACCGCAGTGCAGCGCTACTGGGAGCGTTTCATCGGCGCGAGTGGCCCGGATGATCCGGCCCTGGAGGCGATCTCGCCCATCAAACACCTGGATGCGATCACGGTGCCGGTGCTGCTGATTCACGGCCGCGAGGACGTCGTGGTGCCGTACGAGCAGAGCCAGGCGATGTACGACGCGCTGCACGCGGCTCACAAGGACGCCGAGCTCGTGCCGCTCGCGGGCGAGGATCACTGGCTGTCGCGCGGCGAGACCCGCCTGCAGATGCTGCAAAGCTCGGTGGCGTTTCTGCGCGCCCACAATCCGCCGGATCCGTGAACGCGCACCTCACTGCCTGTACCATTGGCTGGACTCCGCGCACAATCACACCATGACGGAAGACACCCCGACCCAGATCCTGCGGCGTGCGACCAACGCGTCCAACGCCATCGACTTGCGCCGCATCGGCGCACACCCGGACTACTGGTACCCGGTCGCCTGGTCGCATGAGTTGCCGCCCGGCAAGGCGCTCGGCCGGCGCTTTGCCGGCGAGCCGATCGTCCTGTACCGCGGCGCACAGGGTCGCGTGTTTGCGCTCGAGGACCGCTGCGCTCACCGCCAGGTACCGCTGCACCTCGGCGTGGTAGTGGGCGATCAGCTCAAGTGTCACTACCACGGCTGGACCTACGACTGCAGCGGCACGTGCGTGAGCGTGCCTTACTTCGGCAAGGAGCGGCTGCCGAACGGCGTGAAGAGCTATCCAGTGAGCGAAGTCGACGGGGTCATCCTCGTGTTCCCTGGCGAACGCGCGCTCGCGGCGGGCCGCTTGCCCGCGAGCCTCGGCTCGTCCCGGCGCAAGGACTACAAGACCCGCAGGCTGTACCGCGAAGTGGCCTGCCACTACACCTTCATGCACGAGAACCTCTTCGACATGAACCACCAGTTCATGCATCGCAAGCAGATGGGCTCGATCCGCGCTCACTGCATCGGGCGTGACCACGGCGAGTCGTGGGCGCAGGTCGAGTACAGCTTCAAGCGTACCGAGGGCAAGCAGTCCGTCGGCGAAAAGGTCATCGTAGATCTCACGCGTGGGCGAGGCGCGAAGAAGAAGGACTTCCGCGACCACATGCGTATCCGCACCGACTACCCGTCGCAGAGCCTCAAGGTATGGTTGGGGCGCGACATCAAGGAGACACAGGATCCGGTGCTCGATGTGTGGCTCGGCTACACGCCTTGGGACGCCGAGCAGCGCACTAACCGCACCTATGGCTACCTGTCGGTGAAGAAACCGCCGATTCCAGGATTGATCCAGCTGGCGTGGCCGTTCGTCACCTGGTTCACCGAGAACATCTTCCGCGAAGATAAGGAGATCGTCGAATACGAGCAGCGTGCCTACGATGCGCAGGGCGCGGATTGGAATAATGAGGTGTTTCCAGCGCTGCGCGATTTGCGAGGTGTTCTGGCGCGCTCTGGGCGGCTGATCCAGCCCTAGCCTGAAGACTGCCAGCGCCCGCGAGGACCTGTTCATACATCAATGCTGAAAGCGCGTCAGCGGTGAGAGCTCTGTCCGGTGCGGCCATCGCGCTCGTGGTCGCAAGTCAGGTCTCGACGGCCGACCAGCCCTCGTCGGCTCCGGCGGCTGCGCTCGAGTCGGTGACTGTCACGGCGACCCGCATCGCCAGCAACACCTTCGACGTGCCGGCCGCGATCTCCAGCGTCCCGGCGCAGCAGCTCATCGACGACGCCCTCGGGATCAACCTCTCGGACGACATAGCCACGGTGCCCGGGCTCCTCGCCCGCGACCGCAACAACTACGCACAAGACCAGCAGATCTCCATCCGCGGCATCGGCGCCAACTCCGCCTTCGGCGTCCGCGGCGTGCGCATCTACCAGGACGGCATCCCGGCCACAGGCGCCGACGGCCAGGGACAGGTATCGCAGTTGAACCTGGATTCGGCTGCTCGGGTCGAGGTGCTGCGCGGCCCCTTCTCGGCGCTCTACGGCAACTCCTCGGGCGGTGTCATCCAGGTCTTGACCGCCGACGGCGCGCAGCCGGACCAGGTGCGCGCCTCAGCCGCCTACGGCAGCTTCGATGTATGGCGCGCCGGGCTCGATGCCTCCGGAGCTGCCGGCGATTTCAACTACAACGCCGCGTTCACGCATTTTTCGGTCGACGGCTACCGCCCGCATAGCGCCGCTGAAAACGAGTCCTTCAACGCCAAGCTCGGCTACCAGGTCGACGAGCGCAATCACCTGTCGCTGATCCTGAACCTCATCTCCCGCCCGGACGCGCAAGATCCCCTCGGTCTCACCTCGGCGCAGTTCGCCACCGCGCCCAACCAGGCAGCCCCGGCGGCGCTGCTGTACGACACGCGCAAGAGCCTGCAACAGCAGCAGGCAGGCCTTATCTGGAACCTGCAGCTCACCGACAGTCAGTCCTTCCAGCTCATGGGCTACGGCGGAGACCGCAGCGTGCTGCAATTCCTCGCGATCCCCCTTGCCGCGCAGCTGTCGCCGACGAGCTCCGGTGGAGTGGTGGACCTTGACCGCGATTTCGGCGGCAGCGATGCGCGCTGGTCGTGGCAGACCGAGCTGGCGGGGCGGCCGTTCTCCTGGGTGCTGGGGGTGAGCTATGACTGGTACAACGAGCTGCGCCGCGGCTACGACAACTTCGCGGATACCACCCTGGGCGTCGAGGGCGAGCTGCGCCGCAACGAGAACGACATCACCTACGACATCGACGAGTACACGCAGGTCACCTGGGACTTCGCGTCCCTCTGGTCGCTCATGCTCGGTCTGCGCAACAGCGACGTGAACTTCAGCGTCCAGGACCACTTCATGACTCCGACCAATGGCAATGACGGTGGGAGTGTCACCTACACCGCCGGTACTCCGGTCGCCGGCCTCACCTTCAAGCTGCGCCCCTGGGTGCACCTGTACGTCTCCTGGGGACGAGGCTTTGAGACCCCGCTCGGCTCCGAGCTCGCCTACCGCCCCGACGGCGAGGCGGGCCCGAACTTCGACCTCAGGCCCGCGCGCAGCGCCAACAGCGAGCTCGGCGCGAAGTTCCAGCTGCTGCCGTCTTTCAACGCCGAGGCCACGATCTTCAATACCAACACGCACGATGAGATCGTTGTGGATACGAACCTCGGCGGCCGCTCGACCTACCAGAACAGCGGCCGCACCACGCGGCGCGGCGCCGAGGCCGGGCTCGACTGGCGTTTCGCTGCCCCCTGGCACCTGCAGCTCGCCTACACGTACGTCGAAGCCACCTACACGGATGCCTATTTCACCTGCACGACCGCACCGTGCGCGGTGCCGGACGCGCTTGTGCCGGCGGGTAACCGACTGCCCGGCGTGCCGAAGAACAACGTCTTCGGCACCGTCCGTTTCGGCGACGAGCTCGGGCCGTTCGCGGCCGCCGAAGCCCAGTACGTGAGTACCGTGGCCGCCAACGACGTCAACAGCGTGTTCGCGCCCGGCTACGCAGTCTTCGGGGTGAGTGGCGGCTATGCCGCGCGCTGGCCGAGCGGCGACTGGAGCCTGTTCGTGCGCATCAACAATCTCCTGAACCGCCACTACGTCGGCTCGCTGATCGTCGACGATTCGAACAAGGGCTACTTCGAGACAGCGGCGCCCTTCAACGTGCTGGTCGGGGGCGCTCTGAGCTGGCGATAGGGCGCCATCAGACTAAATATCTAGTAAAATGAATGAGTTATATGACGGTTGTTCTGCATTGTTATAACGCGTAATAATTCGGCGCATGAAGGTTCCTCTGCGACGTATCGGGAACTCTCTGGGGGTCATCCTGCCCAGATCGACCCTCGACGCTTGGGGTGTCGGGGAAGGGGACGCGCTGGAACTCAGCGAGCACGGCCTGCGCCCTTTGGGGCGCGGGGGATACTCGCATCAGGAGCTGGATCAGCTCAGACATGCGCTGTCTCTTGCAGTGATTCGACGCTGTACGCCGCGGGAGATACGCGCCCAGATTCTTGCGAACCTCCATCGCTGGGAGCATCGAGGCGTCTGGGTCTCGGCATACGATGAGTGGCGGCGAATCGCTCAAAGCGATGACGACGGCTCGCTATTTGCCGCAATGCTGGGGCGCGACGAGGACGCGGTGAGATTGCGGCAATCCATGCCGTATGTGGGACTGTTGCCACCAGCAGAGGTGAAGAAGCTCCATGAAGAAGCAGGAGCTTGATCACGTGCTGCGGGCCGCCGGCCGTATCACCGGAGAGAAGCAATTCATAATCGTCGGCAGTCAGGCCCTGCATGGCAAGCATCCAGATGTTGCCGACGACATCATCAAGTCTGCTGAGGTGGACTTGCTGGCTGCAAAAACTCCTGAGCGAACCGAATGGCTGAATGCGATCGGCGTCTATTCGCGATTCCACGAGACCTTCGGCTATTACGCTGATCCCGTTGACGAGCAGACCGCAACCCTGCCTGAGGGTTGGAAGGATCGATTGGTCGATCTGCCTCCAGGAGACACAGCAGGGGTCAAGGGATTGTGTTTGGAACCCCACGATCTGGCGATTTCAAAGTACGTCGCTTCCCGCGCCAAGGATTTTGTCTTCACGCGAGAACTGGCGCGTCGTGGGATCGTCTCCGAGGAACGGTTGCTCTCGCTGTTGGATAAAACTCCCGTGGGCGAACAGCTGCGTGATCGAATCCGCAACGAGATCGCCCGCGACTTTCAAGCCAGTCGGGATCTCGGCTCTGGCCGAGTCTGACGGGAGTCCTCGATGGTGAAGTTCCTCACGGCAGCTTTGATACTGTGTGGCTGCCTCACCGTCGCGATGGCGCAGGAGTTTCCGCTGTGGGAGCAGTTGCTGAGCCACTACGGCGGCAAGACCGACGAGACGTCGGTGCCCTCCATGAAGATGGGCAATCACATGCAGATGTCCTTAAAGGGCAAGCCCCAGCCTGGCGACGAGCGGCGCGCCCGGGAGATCCTGGTTGCTGCCCGCGAAGTGCTGGCGCGTTATGCGGACGTGAACCTGGCGCTGCGCGATGGCTATAAGCCGTTTCATCCGACCGGCCGAATGGGTGAGGAGGTCCATTACACGAACTACCGCGTCGCCCGCAGAGAGCAGCAGCAGGTCGATTACCGGCAACCCGGATCGATCCTTTACCGGCGCACGCCCGAGGGCATGAAGGCTGTCGGTGTAATGTACACGGCGCCCCGAGATTCAACGCCAGAGCGGCTGAACGAGATCGCTCCACTGAGCGTCGCGACCTGGCACCGTCATGTGGACTTCTGCGGCGGCCCACGAACCTTGCCGCTCAGCGCGCAGTTCGGGCCGGACACGCCATTCGGGCCGCGGGGCAGCATCCAAACCGAGGACGCCTGCAAGGCGGCGCACGGCTTGTGGATTCCGGTGGTCTTCGGCTGGATGACTCACGTCTATCCTGATGATGAGAAGGCGTGGGGCGGAATGGACATGCAGATGGAGTCCAACACCGATGCCCTGAAGATGACGATGTAGCCCTCCAAATACTGGAGCGCGAACTTGGCGGGACAGGCAGGTTGGATCGCGGCGTACCGGTCGTGTAAGGTCGCGCCGCGGATCTGCAGACCGATGCGATTCGAACAAGGGGGGTTCACATGTCAGCGAAGTATCCGGTCTCGAAGGCGCTGTCCCTGGTATTGCCCGCCGGGGCACTGGGTGCATCGCTTCTCCTGGCGATGTCGTCCGCTCAGGCGGCCGCGTCCGCCGCCCCCGCCGCAGATCCTGCGGACCCGCCGGGGGTCGCGGCGCGTCTGCAAGCCATTCGCGCCGGAGTCGCCGAGATCGCAACGCCAGCCACCGAGGGCTCGGCTCAGGTCGCCCCGATCGCCGGCGGCGGTCTCGTCCCCACTTGGTGGGGCAACGGCGGCTGGGGCCGCTGGCACCCGGGTTGGGGAAATGGTGGCTGGCGCTTCGGCTGGCACAACGGCGGCTGGGGCAATGGCGGCGGCTGGCACAACGGCGGCTGGGGCAACGGCGGCTGGGGTAACGGTGGCTGGCCCAACTGGGGCAACGGCTGGCACAACTTCTGGCACAACGGCTGAGGCCCTGGAGCCAAGGAGGAGCGTCATGCCAGAGCCCATCAACGAGCACCGTAAGCCGAGGATCTCGGTGGTGGTCGTGCAGCCGACACCGTTCTGCAACATCAACTGCAATTATTGCTACCTGCCGGACCGCACGAACAAGGCCACGATGTCCCGGGACATCCTGCGGACGCTCTTCGAGAAGGTGTTTGCCTCGGGGTGGGCGGGCGAGCAGCTGACGGTGATCTGGCATGCGGGCGAGCCTCTGGTGATGCCGGTGAGCTACTACGAGGAGGCCTTCAGCCTCATCGAGTCGCTGCGGCCGCCGGAGCTTCAGTTGCGCCACTCGGTGCAGACGAACGGCATGCTGCTCTCGAAAGCCTGGTGCGAGCTGTTCAAGAAGTGGCAGGTGGGGGTCGGGGTCAGCATCGACGGACCGCGGCGCTTCAACGATGCGCACCGTGTGGCTCGTAACGGCCGCAGCACGTTCGACAAGGCGATCGCGGGCATTCGTCTGTTGCGCAGCGAGGAGGTTCCGTTCCATGTGATCTCGGTTCTGACGGACCAGAGTCTGGATGCACCCGATGAGATGCTCGAGTTCTATCGGGCCGAGGGTATCGAGAACGTTTGCTTCAATGTCGAGGAGTCCGAGGGCGACCACGTCTCTGAGCTCTTTGCCAGTCATGCGCCCCAGGAGCGCTTCCGTCGTTTCCTGGCGCATTTCTGGCGCGAAGCGCGCCGTGATGATCGTATTCACATGATCCGTGAGATCGACGGGATCATTCCCCGGGTATTTCGCCCCGGAGACGGTGAGCTCGACAATATTCAGGTCCTGCCGTTCGCGATGCTGAACGTCGATTGTCGCGGAAACGTATCGAGCTTTTCCCCCGAGCTCCTCGGCCTGAAGAACGCCGCCTACCACGATTACATCGTCGGCAACGTTCTGACGCATTCGCTCGAGGAGATGCAAGCCAGTGCCGCCATGCAGGCCATGACACGGGACATCCACGCCGGCGTCGCACGCTGCCGGGCCTCGTGTGAATACTTCTCGGTGTGTGGCGGCGGCGCGCCCATCAACAAGCTCAGCGAGAACGGCTCATTCGACAGCGGCCGCACGGGCTTCTGTGCCCTGACTCAGATGGTACCCACGGACATCATTTTGGAGGCGTTCGACCAGTTGCAGCGGCACGCAGACGCGCAATCGGTACAGCAAGTGCTCCAGGACCTTACCAGGCGATCGGAGTCGGTGCGGCTCGAGATGCGGGTCTGATCAACTACGGAGACTACGACGATGAGCAATATCCATGTGGGTGCCGCACTTGCGGCGGGCATCGTGCTCGCGAGCCTGGGCGCCAGCGCCGCGGCGCAACCGCCGTCCGCCGCTGGGCAGCCCCAATACACGGGTGCGCCTCCCACGGACGCGCCCGCCACCAGCGGGGGCGCGAACGACAGTCAGGCGCACGCCGTGCTGCGCATTACGAGTGTCGAGGTCATCCGCAGTGCCCACGCACCCTCGCTGGACATCGTTCGCGTCAGAGCTATAGCGAGCAGTGCGGGGTGGGAGGAGGCTGAGCTGGTCCCGCTTTCTCGTGGTGTTCCCGCCGACGGCATCCTGCACCTTATTTTTGTCGCGCGGCCGCCAGAGGTCGCGGCGGACGCGACGGGCTACGAGATACTCGAAGCCATTCTTCCCTTGGAAACCGGCCACCCCTTCAAGGGAGTCAACGTCCATGCAGCAACCAACGCGGTCAGCGTGACGGCTCTTCCGGGCTACTCCGAGAGCAAATCCACTTTGGAAGACTGTGGCAAGTGCGTCGGCAAGACATTCATCCCGAAAGGCGGCTCTGGTTCCGGTGGCCGTGGTGAGGTTGTCCGTGAGGAGCAGGTTCCCCCGCAGACGCGCATCGTTCGACCCTCCGACGGCATAGCGGAAGCGGACTCGAATCCCAACCGTCTCACGCTCATTCTGGATAAGGACAATCGGATTCTCACCGCAGTGTGGGAATGACCGAGCTTTGATACACGATCCGGAGAACATCAGATGATCAGACACCTGTTAGCGTCAGCCTTGCTGGCGCTGCTGTTTTGCGCGATCAGCGGCTGCGCGACCAGCGCCCAGATTACGAGCGGTAACACGAACATGTGCATGAACGTGGTGAATCACGGTTCGCCAGAGCCCGGTGCTCGCGTGAACATGAAGATCTGTGACCCGTGGCGGAATCAGCAATGGTCCTTCAACGGCCATGGACAGATCACCGGCGTCGGTGGCTTCTGCCTGGACGTGCAGGGAAGCGCTCCCAACGATGGTGCGGCGGTCATTTACACGCCATGCAGCGGCTCACCGAGCCAGAACTGGGTCGCCGGGAACGGCACGATCATCGGCATCGGCGGAAAATGTCTCGACATCGGCGGCGGCAATCCTTCCCAAGGTGCGCCGTTGGTCATCAATACCTGTAACGGCTCGCCCAGCCAGGTGTGGGTCTCGCATTAGATAAGGTGTCATGCGATGGGTGACGGGCCGCATGACGAAGAGCGCCGTAGGCTGGGCCTGGACACGCAGATCACGCGCCGCGACTTCGTGAATGGAGTGCTGGTTGGTGCCGGCGCGGCGATGCTCGGGGCACCCTTTGCCGGCAGTTTGCGCGCGGCTACCCCTCCGGCCGACACGTTCACCGGGTACGGTGGCGTCGGTGACTATGCCAAAGCGAACGGCAATACCTGGCCCGTCGTTCAGGCGGCGCATCGGCTCCGCGACGGTGCTTACGACGCCGCGGCATTCGCTGCCGCGAGACCTGCGGGGGATTTTGATCTCGTCGTTGTCGGTGGTGGCATCGCGGGGCTGAGCGCGGCGTACTACTTCACCAAGGCGGCTGGAAGCGGCAAGCGCGTGCTGCTCCTGGAGAATCATTCGATGCTCGGCGGCGAGGCGCGACAGAACGAATTCATTGTCGCCGGCGAGCGCCTCATGGGGCCGCAAGGATCGAACGATTTCGGAGTTCCGGCCCCGGGCAGCGGCTCGCTCGCCGACGCCTTTTTCACCGAGTTCGCGATTCCCCGCGAGTATTCCTGGCAGTCGTGGGATGCGCGGCTGAAGCCGCTGCGTTTCGCCCGGGATAACTATTCGAACATGGATGGCTTCCAGGAGTCGCAAGTCGATGTGGGGTACTTTTTTGGCGAGGGTCCGGACGGCAAGCCCCTCTGGCGGCGCAATATCTGGAGCAGCGGGCTTAGTGACAGTCCTTTCTCCGCAACCGCTCGCCGCGACCTGTTGCGCTGGAGAGCTGACAACGGGCCCGTAAGCGAAGCGCAGGATCGCTATCTCGACACCCTCACCTACAAAGATTATCTCGAGAGGGTTCGCGGTTACGACCCGGCTGTGACGCGCCTCGTCGAGCCCATCGTGGGCCTCTTGAGTGGCGTGAGCGCCGATGCCGCCTCCGCGCGGCTTGGCAGGCAACTCGTCGAGCCACCGGACCGGCCTATGGCGCTGTCGTTCCCGGGCGGCAACTCGCCCTTTCCGCGCGCTCTGCTGCGGGGTCTGCTGCCGGCCGCACTGCCGGGGAAGGATTTCAGCAGTCTGATGTATGACCCGGTCGATTTTGCTGCATTGGATCGCGACACGCAGGCCGCGCGCATTCGACTGGAAGCGATGGCGCTGCGTGTCGAGCATGCGAGCTCTGAGTCGAGTGGTAGTCGGCTGCGGGTGACCTACGAGAAGGGTGGGGCGCTGTTTAGAGTCGGAGCGCGCACCGTCGTGATGGCAAGTGGCGGGTGGGTCAACAAGCACATTTTGGTCGATATGCCCGATGATCTTCGGGCTGCCTATGACCAGTTTTCCTATGCGCCCGCGCTCATCGTCAACGTGGCGCTACGGCAGTGGCGCTTCCTCTACGACCTCGACGTTACGGCATGCCGCTGGTTCGATGACGCCGGCAGTTTCGGCTACTGTTGCAATCTTCGTCAGACGATGACGAGCGGCGGGCACGCGCCGCCGCTGCATCCAGACCGCCCGGCTGTACTTTCATTCTATTTGGGACTACCGATACCGGGCCTGCCGGCGGCGCAACAGGGTGCTGCGGCGCGGACACTGTTTCTCGCCACGCCCTACGCGGACTTTGAGCTACGGATACGCAGACAAATGACACGTATGTATGCGGCCTACGGTTTCAAACCGGAGCGGGACATTGCGGCGATAGTGCTCAATCGCTGGGGTCACGCGCGATTGATAGAGCCGCCGGGCTTTCACTACGGCAGGGACGGCAAGGCCAGTCCGCTCGAGCGAGTGCGCGAAGGTTACGGATACGTCGCGATCGGACATTCGGAGCTGAATGGCGCGCAGCACTGGGGCTCGGCGTTGGAGTACGGCAAGAAGGCCGGCGAGCGGGCGGCGTCGCTGTTATAGAGCCCTAGATCATCAGTGCGTCAGCAACGCCGCACCGATCGCCAACAGCAGCGCAGGCGGCATCACGAGCAATCCAAGCTTTAGAAATGCCGCGGAGCTGACGTGCAGTCCCTCGCGGCGAAGTGCAGTGAGCCACAGAATGGTCGCGAGTGAACCGGTGACCGAGAGATTGGGTCCGAGGTTGACGCCAATCAGCACGGCTCGCGTGACCTCCTCAGGCGCGTGGGCACTGCCTATCGCGCTGCCGGCGATCAGTGCGGCGGGCAGGTTATTCATCAGATTGCTCACGATGGCGATGAGGATCCCGGCGCCCCATGCTGTGGAGACGGCCGAGCGGCTTGCCTCGTCCTGCAGAAGCACCGTCAGGGCGCGCATCAGGCCGGCTTTATCGAGAGCCTCTACGAGAACGAAGAGTCCGGCTACCAGCGGCAATACACCCCACGGGATCCCTTTGATCGTGGGCCAGGGACTCTTGCGTTCAAGAATCAGCACGACCAGGGCAGTGAGCGTGCCTGCGACGGCGGTGGGCAGGCCAAGTTGCATGTCCATGGCCGAGGCCGCGAGGAGGGCAATCGCTGTCGCCGCAATCCCCAGCGCAGCCGTTTTGCCTGCAACCGACAGGCGCGGTGGGGCTATATCCGACGCAATCGTCTGCGCGAGCGCGCTTCGCTGCGTCCAGCGAAGCACTACGTACGTCGCAACAATCGACAACCCTGACGGCAGAAGGTAGCGGGGCAACCATTGCAGAAGTGGCGGCATATGACTGCCGTAGATGACGAGGTTGGCGGGATTTGAGATCGGCAGCACGAACGACGCCGCATTGGCGATGAATGCGCAGATCAGCACATAGGGAAGGGGCTGCTGCGCCTTCGCGCTGCGAGCGACGGCGGCCACAGCCGGCGTGAGCACCACGGCGGTCGCATCATTGGACAGGAACGTCGTTACCAGGATGCCGACTGCGTAGATGAGCAGAAACAGTCTGCTGGCAGATCCTCGGGAATGTCGGGTGGCTATGGCGGCCAGCCAGTCAAATAGACCTTCCTGGCGCCCGATCTCGGAAAGCAACATCATGCCCGCGAGAAAGAGATAGACATCGATGCCCTTGGAGACCCCCACGAGGGCATCAGCGGGCGCCAGCAGGTTGAGTACAACCAACAAGGCGGCTCCCGCCACCGCCCAGACCGCCTCGGGTATGCGCAGCGGCCGGATGATCACGCCCGCGGTAGCAACAAGGGCGATCAGGCCGGTGATGAGGCTCGAGGACACTATGGGGACGGAACGCCCAGAGCCTCGAGTAACTGCGTGAGCTGCGAGGCGTGCTTGCGCCAGCGGCCGGCCGAGGTGCGGTAAAGCGGCTCACGCACCTGGTTGACGCTCGCGGTCCTGATCGGACGCTCGGTTTCGTGGAACCGCAGGCAACTCTCGTCCCAAGGCAGGCTGAGGAAATCAAGCATGCGTCGCACCTGCGTCTCGATGTCCTCGACCACGGCCTCGTAGTCCACCTCGAGAAAATGAGAGGCGGGCAGTGTCGCGCGCCAGTGTGCCATGAGCTTCTGATAGGCGCGGTGGAAGCGCCCGAGCTCGGTCTGATCGTACGTGAATGCCTGCTCGCCGGCGAACAGCTTCGTGTAGCACGAGAGGCAGGTGTCGACGGGATCGCGCCGGCAGTGAATGATGCGCGCGTCCGGGAGAATGAGGCGGATCATGCCGCAGAGCTGGAAGTTGGAAGGCATCTTGTCCAGGAGATACCGGCGGCCGGCGGCCATCGGCGCCCCGAAGGCGAGATAGGCTTCGCCGAGCGCCATCAGTTGCGCGCCGGTCAGGTTGGTCACGCCAGCCGGGAAGTTCTCGATTCCATCGACCAGTCTTCGCAGGCACTTGAGTTCGCCGGCGCCGTGCACCAATGGGTGCGAGGCCAGGATCTGCTCAACGAGCGTCGTCCCAGAGCGGGGCATCCCGACGATGAACACCGGCAGCTTCGAGCGCGCGCCGACGTCCGCTTTCGCGGCGAGCAGTGGCGGCGAAAACACCTGCGCGATACTCTCCATCCAGCGCTCATCCGCGTCCGCATCGTAAGTTAAGGTCAAGCGCTTGAGCCGATTGCCTTGGTCGTAGTGGCGGAACGCTTGCGCGGACTCATCGATGTCCAGTAACGCCTTACCGAGGCCGAAATGGAGCGTTGCCCGCTCGGCGAGCGTGTTCCCTTCGCGCGCCAGCAGCGCTTGCAGCTGACCGATCAGAGGATCGCCCCTTTCAAGTCGCTTGAGCTCGGTCTGAGCGAACAGAATCCCGGACGTATTGGGGTAGGCAATTGCTGCCTGCTCCATCGCCTCGATCGCCTCGGCCCTGCGGCCGAACTCCATGAAAAGCGTCCCCCGGTTGGTGACCGCGTCCATTTGCGCCGGGCCGGGCGATGCCGCCGCGCGATCGTAGGATGCGAGTGCCGCCTCGAACTCCCCCATCGCCTGGAAGACCTGGCCCGTTGCGTTGTGCGGCTCCGGGCTGTGCGGCGCGACCAGGACCGCGCGCTTCGCCGCCTCGAGCGCCTCGTCGAGCCGCTCGAGCTCCTTGAGCGTGAGGGCCCTGGCCGCGAGGGCCCGCGGGTGCGAAGGTGCGAAGGCGAGGAGCGCGTCGATCACAGACAAGGCATCAACCGGGCGGTGCCGCGCGGTGCAGACGGCGGCGAGATTGATATAAGAGTCGGCGAGGCGGGGCTTAAGCTCGATGGCGCGGCGCGCCAGGCTCTCGGCGCGATCGTATTCGCCCTGGTCGGTGAACAGATTGGCGAGATTGCTCAGCGCCTCGGCGTAATCGGGCCTGAGCGCAAGCGCGTCGGTCCAGCGCCTGTGCGCCTCCGCCGCGCGGCCTAAGCGCTTCAGCGTGTTGGCGAGATTGTTGAGCGTCTCCGGGTTGTTCGGCGCAAGCTCGAGCGCCCGTTCCAGGCACACGCGAGCCTCGTCCAGCTTCAATTCCTCTTGCAGGATGATGCCGAGATTGTTCCATGCGCCGGCCAGGTTGGGCGCGAGCGCCACGGCGCGACGCGCTGCCTCTTCCCCCTCCGCGAGCAGCCCTTTCTGGCGGCAGATCTCGGCGAAATCGCTGGAATAGACCGCGGGCGCCCGCGGCGACTGGCAGGCCTGACGCATATGCGCGACGGCCAAGTCAAGGTTGCCGAACGCATAGGCCATGAGGCCGAGTAAATACGTCGCGTCCGGTTGGCCGGGCCAGACCGCGAGCACCTGCCGGCAGGCCATCTCAGCCTCGTCCCCCTGTCCGGCCGCCCATGCGGCGCGGGCTCGCTCGACTGCGCGGGCGAGGTCAATTGGAGGAAGGGCACTCGGCCCCTGCGGCGCCGACATTGGGCTTGAATCGCTCGAGTGGGCTGAGGGCAGCTCAGCGACTGAATATTAGCCGACGCGATCGCACGTCCGCTTCAGGGGTTCGAAGAGCTATCCGAGCATGCTGCGCCGCACCGTTCCAACGCTTATGTCAACCGGAACAGGACACGGGGCTCTTAGCGGAGTAGTTTTCGTTAACTTAAGGGGGCAGTCCATGGCCAAAAGAACAAAGCGCATCCGGCAACGCAATCGCCTGTCGGAGAGAGACTTCCTGCGCAATTCACCGGCGGCGCGCGACACGGCGGGCTCGCGCGCGGCGCGGCTCGTCGGTAGCTCGCTCGTAGCGCTGGCAGCGTTCGGCGTGTCGGACGCGGTGAGGGCCGCGTGCTCGCTGTCGTCGCAAACCATCTCCGGGCCAGTTGCGGGTCCCGTCCTGAGCAACGGCGGGGAAATTGAGATCACGAGCAGCGGGATTATTTCCGGCGGCCCTGACGGCGTGGACGCTTTCGTTTGCCCGATCACGAGCCTGGTCAACTTCGGGAAGATCACGGCTGCCGTCGGCGGCCCGTCCGCTGACGGAGGTGTGGGTGTCTCGAACTCGAGCACGATCACGACGCTGAGCAACAACGGAACTATCAGCGGTGGCGCGGGCGGCGGCCCAGTCTCCTTTGGCGCGCCGGGCGGCGGTCCGGGGCGTACGGGCGTGTCGAACACCGGCACGATCACGATGCTGAGCAACGCGGGCACTATCAGCGGCGGCCAGGGAGGCGACGGTGGCGTTGGAGGCGCGGGTGGTGCGGGCGCTGCCGGCGTATCGAACACAGGCACGATCACGACGCTGAGCAACTCAGGGACGATCAGCGGCGGTAAGGGTGGTGGTT